>Ga0302311_10002752_pt1 | contig 19674 bp, 16 predicted proteins | sample III_Palsa_N1_3_FD_200449 | JGI IMG/M metagenome (GOLD analysis project Ga0302311, IMG submission 200449) | Peat permafrost microbial communities from Stordalen Mire near Abisko, Sweden - III_Palsa_N1_3 | ecosystem: Environmental > Terrestrial > Soil > Palsa > Peat permafrost | place: Sweden... | reverse complement strand
AGTGGCCGGCCCGCCTCAAGGGCATCACCGACGAGTTCGGCGGCTACGAGGTGCGCGGCAAGATCATCAAGGTGGAGAACTACCGCGATTCGCTCAGCCACCAGAAGATCCCCAAGATCGCCGCCCCTACCTACAAGAGCTGGGGCGAGCTGCTGCGCTTCCTGATGAAGGAAAACCTGCCGGGCGATTACCCCTACACGGCCGGCGTCTATCCCTATCGACGCACCGGTGAGGACCCGATCCGCATGTTCGCCGGAGAAGGCACGCCGGAGCGTACCAACCGCCGCTTCCACTACCTGTCCCACGGCCAGCCGGCGGCGCGCCTGTCCACCGCCTTCGACTCGGTCACCCTGTACGGCGAAGATCCGCATACCCGCCCGGACATCTACGGCAAGATCGGCAACAGCGGCGTCAGCATCGCCACGCTGGACGACATGAAGAAGCTGTATTCCGGCTTCGACCTGTGCGCCCCGACCACTTCCGTCTCCATGACCATCAACGGCCCGGCGCCGATGATTCTGGCGATGTTCATGAACTGCGCCATCGACCAGCAGGTGGAGAAGCACCTCAAGGCCGATCCCAAGCGCTGGGCCGCGGCGGAAAAGAAGATCGCGGAGCTGTACAAGGGCAAGACCCGCTCCAGCTATTCGGGCGAACTGCCGCCGACCAACAATGGCCTCGGCCTGGGCCTGCTCGGCGTTTCCGGCGTGGAAGTGATCGACGCGGAAACCTACGCGAAGATCAAGACGGAAACCCTGTCCACCGTGCGCGGCACGGTGCAGGCCGACATCCTCAAGGAAGACCAGGCGCAGAACACCTGCATCTTCAGCACCGAATTCGCCCTGCGCATGATGGGCGACATCCAGCAGTATTTCGTCGAGCACAAGGTCCGCAATTTCTACTCGGTCTCCATCTCCGGCTATCACATCGCCGAGGCCGGGGCCAACCCGATCAGCCAGCTCGCCTTCACCTTGAGCAACGGCTTCACCATCGTCGAGTACTACCTGGCGCGCGGCATGAAGATCGACGACTTCGCGCCGAACCTGTCGTTCTTCTTCAGCAACGGCATGGACCCTGAGTACAGCGTCATCGGCCGCGTCGCCCGCCGCATCTGGGCCCGCGCCATGCGCGAGCTGTACGGCGCCGCGCCGCGCAGCCAGATGCTGAAGTACCACATCCAGACTTCCGGCCGCTCGCTGCACGCCCAGGAAATCCAGTTCAACGACATCCGCACCACGCTACAGGCGCTGTATGCGCTGTTCGACAACTGCAACAGCCTGCACACCAACGCCTACGACGAAGCCATCACCACGCCGACCGAGGAATCGGTGCGCCGCGCGGTGGCGATCCAGCTCATCATCAACCGCGAGCTGGGCCTGAATTTCTGCGAGAACCCCTGGCAAGGCAGCTTCGTCATCGACGCCCTCACCGACCTGGTCGAAGAAGCCGTATACAAGGAATTCGAGGCGATCAGCGAGCGCGGCGGCGTGCTCGGCGCCATGGACACCATGTACCAGCGCGGCAAGATCCAGGAGGAGAGCCTCTACTACGAGCACAAGAAATACGACGGCTCACTGCCCCTGATCGGCGTCAACACCTTCCTGGCCAAGGAGCATGGCGGCGAGATCGCCACCAGCATCGAACTGATCCGCTCCACCGAGGAGGAGAAGGGCCAGCAGATCGACAACGTGGCCACTTACCGCGCCGCCCGCAATGCCCTGGCGCCCGAGGGCCTCAAGTCACTGCAGAAAACCGCGCGTGAGCGCCGCAACATCTTCGAGAGCCTGATCGAAGCGGTGAAGTACAACTCGCTCGGCCAGATCAGCCATGCGCTGTACGAGGTCGGCGGCGAGTACCGGCGCAATATGTAGAACGTATTCGCCACTGGTGTGATCTAGCTGCAACCAAGCGTGGAGCGAGACAAACCGCTCGCACGTTTTCAACAGATTGATCATGAGTCGCTCATGCGAGCGGCGGATTACAATTCACCCTACGCAGGCTTGGTTCTATTTTGAGAGCATTCAGATTCAAGCACCATTTGTTCTACTTTCACAATCTTCTCTATATCGCCCATATGGAAACCTTCAAGTGAATCACCGCGGTTAAGTCAAATATTGGAGTGGTGACCTTCGACAAATCGACTGAATCGCTGGGCTGCAATTTGAGCCGACCGCGTGGTTGAAATCTATTGCAATGAGGGGGGCACCAGCCACATGCGACACCGCACCGATGCCAATTCATGGCGCCCTTGCAGCAAGACCAGCAGCAGGGTTTTCGCCGGCTGCAAGGCAGCGAAAAAACAATACCACCTTATCTGCGTAGAGCACCTCTGCCAAGGTTTGTCAATTCACCGATGTCCCCCCATAAGAAACATATTGAAGTTAACCGTCTTCTGGACTGACCAGCCCAAAGCGCGATCAAATCTGTTGGGGTATCCGCGCCACAATCGATGCACTAGATTCGGTAAAGGCTGCTCCTGTCAGCACTATACCCCCTAACTAGTCCGGCGCCACCTACTAAGTACAGCTCCGGATGTAGTGGCTCTAATGCACGATCTGGGGAGTCCAAATACACCAATCCTTGCCCTCCCCCCGTGCTCCCGTCCGTCGCTGTGCCACTTAGACCATCTCCACCCGTAGTCTATATTTCCTCCCAAACAACGCGGGGATCACGTTTGCCGGTCTCGATGAAGTAAAGGGTGATCTGCTTTATAGTTTCTATAGGCAAGCAATAGCGCTTCGGAACGGGGGTTGCTTCGTTACCGATGAGAAACTCCACGAAGCAATCAGAGTCTTCTCTGACATCGGCAACTGCCATTAAGTATGGATTGCTTCCGTCGTTCAGACTATATTGAGCGCACCCTTCAGGGTCTCCGACACCGACAAGCAATTTATATCCTTGCTCGTTGAACAGTTCGCAAAAATAAGGCTTTCTGCTTTTTAACTCAGCAGCAGTTAGAAACCCTAATCCGTCAACTGTCACACCGTTCGCCGGATTCGATTGGTTCTGTCGATCAAAGAATTTGGCATTCATCGCGGGAGCCCTACAAATGGAACACTTGTGCCATCAGGCAGTACAACCGTCAGTGAACTACCTGGCGCCAACATACGCGAAAGCAAGTTATTGCAACTGCTTCAGTCCGGAGCGGTCCCTGGCCAGCGGCTGCTTTCTGGTGGCCCGGTTCCACGGCGCCGTCAAAGCCTACAGCGAATCAAATGGACTGCGAACGCCTCGGCCACCCCGATTCAGTACATGTGTGTAGATCATCGTGGTATTCAAATCCTTGTGGCCGAGCAGTTCCTGGATCGTCCGAATGTCCTGTCCCGACTGAAGCAGATGCGTGGCGAACGAGTGCCGCAACACATGGGGTGTGCACCCAAACTGATGAACAGTTCCAGCACGTTCTGGAGCACAACCACCTACGACGAGCTTAACCGTCCCAGGCAGGTGGTGGCACCGCAAAATCAGAACGCTCCAACAGGCAGCACAACTCTATATTCGCACAACGGGTTGTCAACCAGCATCACCGATCCGCGCGGATACAGCACGACGAAGGTACTCACGCCCATTGGCGAACTGGCTACGGTCACGGATGCTGCCGGATCGACGCTGAGCTACGGCTATGATGCCTTTGGCGACCTTATCAGTACTACGGATCCCGCAAGAAATACGATCTCAGTCAGCTACGATGCGCTTGGCCGCAAAACCGGGATAAGCGATCCTGACTTAGGAAGTTGGAGCTATGGCTACGATTCCCTGGGGGAATTGATTACGCAAAAGGACGCCAAGGCGCAGACGATAACGCTGAACTACGATCTTCTGGGGCGTCCACTTTCACGCATAGCCCCCGATTTCTCCTATTCATGGACCTGGGATACCGCGTGGGTAGGGGCGCTCACGCAGGCCACCAAGTCGCGCACCACTAGCGGTACACCCGTATATAGTCGCGTTAATACCTATAGTGGTTTCGGTGCGGTCTCATCGATTGCGGAAACTATCGGCGGGGCTACCTATAAGACTTCTCTGACTTACGACGCCCTCGGGCGTCCGAGCGTTTTAACCTACCCGAATAATTTTGACGTTACTATCGAGTACAACACTCACGGTGCCGAATATTGGATTGGGGTGCCGGCAACAGGAGGCTGCTTATGTATTAACAACTCTGTTTCTAAAGCCGGCGAAGCATCGCCAGATATCCAGTCACCCGGCACTCCAGCGGTTAACTATTGGACAGCCAGGGCCTGGGACAATTGGGGGCAGGTTTACCTGGAAAACCTGGGCAATGGTGTTACCAATGGCATCTATCGGGATGCGGCTGTCGGCGCAGTTCAATCGATCATTGCTGGTCTGGACAGCGGAAGCGGAGTTGCGGATTTCAGTTATGCCTGGGATGCCGATGGCAATACTGCACAGCGTATCAATCTGAATCTGAATAACCAGACGGAGAATTTCGCTTACGACGCCATTAGTCGCCTGGGCTCCGATTCAGTGAGCAACGCCACCGCGCCCACCGCCAATGTGACGTTGGGATATGACGCCCTTGGAGACGTTAAGAGTAAGAGCGACGTCGGCAGTTACAGTTATGGAAATGTCGGCCCTCATCAGGTGACCCTGGCTGGTAGCACGCAGTATCAATACGACAGTAACGGCAACCAGAATAAGCTGCTCGGAAGCGGTGGCACTACGACACGTACCTATGCTTGGACCGCGGAAAATCAATTATCCGCAATCAACGATACGACGCTAGGACAAGAAAATTTTCAATACGATACCGATGGGATGCTGGTTTCCCAGAGCAGCGTCCAGTCCGGAGTTACCACGACTACGCAATATCTGGCTGGCGGCTTGGCGGAATTGGTAACGTCAGGTGGCACCAGCACCTGGAAAAACTATCTCCCGGTACCTACCGGACCTGCTGCTGTCGTCACGCAGACCGGTACTCAGGCCGATACGATCGAGTATTTACAGAAAGACAACTTGGGCTCCATCGTTGCTGTGACGAATTCCAGCGGCAGTGTCATTCAGCAATATGTGTATGACACGGTGGGCAAGCGCAGTACCACGTTCACCGCTTCGGGCTATAGCGGAATCCTGACCGATTTGGGCTATACCAGTCACGTCCAGATCGACTTCCTCAACGTGGTGCATATGCAAGGTCGGGTCTTTGATGCGTCGACTGCCCGATTCTTGTCTGCCGATCCGGTTATTCAGTCGCCCGGAAATCTGCAGAGCTTCAATCGATACAGCTATACCAATAACAATCCGTTGACCTATGTGGATCCAAGCGGGTTTGATACAGATTACTATGAAGACGACGAAGGTGGTGGCGGCGACGGCGGCGGCGGCCCTGACGGCAGCTACGGCGGCGGCGGCGTAGATTTTGCTGCTGCAAGTTCAGGTACGGCTCCGGGTGGTGCGGCACAACAATCTGGAGCGTTTTGGGGGTCCGTCATCGGTTGTGTCTTGAATCCCGTTTTGTGCGTCGTAGAGGGTTTGGGTTCTGGAGGCGGCGGCGATCCTGGAAGCAATGGGGGCGGCCCTCCGGACACCACTGGTGGCGGCCCTTCGAACTCCGCTAGCGGCGGCCTACTTTTGCTGTTACAAAGCACAAATTCGAACTCCAACAACAATTCCGGAGGCGGTGCTGCTGCTCCTAGCACCAATCCTGCGGCTAACTCGGGGCCGAATTCTCAGGGCAATGGTGGTGGGGGTGGGAATCCGAATTTTGTAACTACTATAAATGGACCAAAGGGTCCAAACTGGACGCAAATCTTCTCCGACGCGCTGCTTAATGCAGGCATGATGCTGGCAATTGCTGGCTCCAATCCTGGAGCTGGCGATTTTGTAGAGGAGGAGAGAGCGCTTGAGCGTATTCAGCAGCAGGAAATGCTGTTCCCTGCTCTACCAGCATTCGTTCCGGGAGGTAAAACAACTGGTCTGCTCCAGACGACGAAAGGCAATATGCTTTTAACTAGCGGGTGGGACGGGCCCGCAGCATCTGTACCTAAAGGGACCTCTGGCTTCGACATTGTGACGCGAACCCATGTTGAAGGGCATGCGGCCGCTGCAATGCAGCAGTTAGAAGTAGACAGCGCAGCCCTGTTTATCAACAATCCTTCAATCTGTAGAGCGTGACGGCGTTGCGCCGTTCGATCGCCTTGGCGGCGGATTCGGCGAAACCGCGGCCGAAGGTATAGAGCGGAATGGCTTCGGCGCGGTGGATTTTCTTGCCGGCGAGCTGGGCCAGCAGGTTGGCGGGATCGCGGTGGGTGTAGATCGCCGCGCGCCCGGCGTGCTTGCTGCCGCGATGCAGGCGCTCGGCATCCGGCGCACCCACTTCGATCCAGGCGGTGATGCGGCCGGTGAGGTCGCGCACCAGCACCGCCGGCTCGTCCACGGCGGCGACGCCCTCGGTGAAGGCGATGCCTTCCTGGTATTCCAGGCAGTAGGCGAGCAGTCGCGTCAGCATGAATTCGGCCGTCTCGGAAGGATGCCGCGCCAGGCGCAGCTCCAGGTCCTGGTAGACCGCGCGGTCGATGTCCGCCAACTGGACGGTGAAGTTGTGAATGGTTGCGCTGAGTGCCATGGGGCAGGGAGCTTACAGGGTCCGTGGCGGTCTTGGGCAGCCGGCTTTTCAGTGGTGCTGGCAAAGTAGCGGTCACAGGCCGCCCCGCGCTGCGTGTGGGGAAGAAATAAGGCATGAAACAACTCAATGCAGTGTAAGCGACCGCCTCCGTCACCGAGCGGCAGCTCTACCTCGACATCAACGGCAACAGCTTCAGCGCCGTCATCGAAGAGCATCGGCTGGGTTGAAATTCCGCTGCGGCATGGCGGCTCCCTGCATGCAACACCACCGCCGCCAGTGCCCCTGTCACTTCGCCGGCAGCTGCGGCATCGCCTGGGTATAGACATCGCTACCGAAGCTCGCCTGGCCCAGAGCGCCGGCATAACCCAGGTATTGCAGGCCAAACAGATCCTCGATGCTGCGCAGCATCGAATAATGGTTGTAGCCGACACTCGTCACGGTGCCCGGCTTGATGAAGCGCGACAGCAGCACCGCGCCGGTCTTGCCGCCGCCCAGGCCGACGATGCCGGGCAGCGGCGTATTGAAGCTTGGCCCTTCTAGGCAGCAGGCGCTGGCGTCGATCGAGGTGCCGCCCGATTCGTCGAAGGTGACGATCAGCAGTCCGTCCTTCTGGAAGGCGGTTGAGTTCACGATTTTCGGCACCCATTCCTCCAGGAACAGATTGGCCGAAACCAGGCCGCCAGGCTCGCCGTCGGCGCAGGGCGAATCATGGCCGTCATGGCACAGATTGGGGGTGATGAAGGCGAAATTCGGCGTGCTGGCCTCGGTGGCAAGATCGGCTTCGAGCGCACCGAGGTTGACCACATGCTGGTCGCAATAGCTTTGCGTGTCGATCACCGAGTGGAAATAGACGAAGGGGTTGTGGCGCGTCGCATACTGGTCCGCCGCGGTGGCGCCCTGGGTCTGGTCCTTACTGCCCAGCGCGGGGTGGCCGCAGGTGGCGGACTCGCGCGCTGGCGTATTGCCCATGTCCTCCATGTAGCCGCGCCAGCTCAACTGCCGGGCCGCCAGCTGGTCGGTGACGTTGGGCACGTTGGTGGCGAAGACACAGCCCTGGCCGATGGCCTGGCCGTCGAGCAGGGCCACGGGCGGAAGGCCCAGGAAATCGGTGAAGTATTTGCAGTCGGCCTGGTTGTCGATGTTCGGCCCCTGGCCGCTGATCATCGAAATGTAATTGTCGTTGCTGTCATGGCCGGTGCCGTAGTAGCTCGTCAACAGCGCCCCCATGTCGGGCAGGGTCTTGGCCAGATAGGGAGCGGGTGAATCCGCACCGAAGGAAGTGCTGTAATCCTCGTTCTCCAGAATCACCACGAACACGTGGCCGATGGACCCCGCCCCCGAGGAGCTGCCCGAGGACGAGGAACCAGAGGAGCTTGAGCCGCTGCTACTCGAGCCGCTGCTGCTGGAGCTACCGCTGCTCGAACTGCCACTGCCTGAGCTGCTGCCACTCGAACTGCTGCTGGAGCCGCTGCTGCTCGAACCACTACTGCTGGAACTGCTACCGCTGGAGCTATGGCCACCTGAGCTGCTGCTACCTGAACTGCTACTCGAGCTACCGCTGCTACTGCTGCTGGAGCTGCCGGAACTGCTGCTTGAGCTCCCGCTGCCAGAACTGCCGCCGGGAGCACCGCTGCTGCTGGAGCCGGCGCCACTGGAACTACCGCCGATGGAGCCGCTGCTGCTGGAGGTGCTGCCACCCGAACTGCTGCTACCTCCGCTGGAGCTGCCGGTACTGCCGGAGCCGCTACTGGAGGAGCTGCCGCCGGCTTCCTGGGAATTGCCGTTGCCGCTGGAGCAGGCGGCCAGGCCGAGGGTCAGGGCCAGGCCACAAACCAGCCCGAGTGTCGGTTTCAGCATCATCGTTCGGCTCCATCGGTCCGAGGCGGGAAATACCGCCGCCACTTGGCGAGCGGCTGCGTTGCCGTGGGACTTTTCAGCCTGGCGCAAACACAGGCCCGGATATTAGGGGCTCGACACGGCAATTTGGATGACAAAAGGGCAATGAATTGGAAACTTCAGCGACGCCGTACACCGGCCTGGCTGGATCGATTCAGGACTTGACCTTTGACCTGGTTTCCGATCAAATTAACCAATCGTTTAATTAACGGTGTTAAAACATGTCAGCAGCCGTGCCCGCCGCCAGACGTCCGCGCATCCCGCAGGAGCCGCTGTACCAGACCCCCGCCGTGGCCTGGCCGACGCTGCTGCTGTTCGTGCTGGCGCTGGCCCTGTGGACCGGCGCCCTGGCCGCGGTGCTGCACGGCCTGATTCCGCCGGCGGCGGCGATCCTGCTGCAAACAGTGGCGGCCTTCATGCAATTCACCGTGCTGCACGACGGCGTGCATCGCTCCCTGCTGCGCGGCTATCCCCGGCTCAACGATCTGATCACCAGCCTTGCCGGCGCCTTTCTCGGGCTGGTCGGTATCGGCGCCGCCTTCCGCTACGCCCATTTCAAGCATCACCGCCTGACCAACGAAGGCAACGATCCCGACCAGTGGAGCGGACACGGCCGCTTCCTCACCCGGCCGCTGCACTGGGCTACCGCCGATCTGTACTACGGCGTAGTGATCCTGCGCGACTGGAACAGCATTCCCCTGAAGGAACGCTGGAGCATGATCGTCGGCGCCATCCCGCTCCTGGCCGTCTTCGCCGCTTGCGTCGCGCTCGGCCATGGCTGGGACGCCGTGCTGTACTGGCTGGTTCCGGCGCGCCTGGCCATCCTCTGGCTGGCCTTCGCCTTCAACTATCTGCCGCATCATCCGCACCAGGTGGAGCAGCGCCACAACCCCTATGCCGCCACCAATGTGCGCCGGGGCGGCGAGCCGCTGATGAAATGGCTGTTCCTGTACCAGAACTACCACCTGATCCATCACCTGTTTCCGAGCGTGCCGTTTTACCGCTACCTCAAAATCTGGCGGCGGAACGAAGCCGAGTTCACCCGCCGAGGGACCAGCGTGGTGCCGTGGTACGGCCTGGAGCCGCAGCAGGTGGATTGAGCAGGGCCGCCTGCGGGCTTGCCGCGAATGGCGCTGTCAAAACGTACGGTAGAGCAAAGAACCCCGGGCATTGACCGTGGGTCAATGATTCGCCGCCGCGCTCTGCCCTGCCTGCTCTGTAGCGGTGACCTGCGCCACGAAATCCGTGATGTGCCCCATCAGCTCCGCATGTCCCGGCAGGCGTGAGGACAGCAGGGCGATGATCCGGATGTGGCCCATCTGCGGATAGATCACCCGCACCGCCTTGCCGCCGCGCTGCTGAATGCGGTCGTAAAGGTTATTGGTGTTCTTGACGAAGACCACGTCGTCGTTGTCCCCCGCCATCAGCAGCATCGGTGGGCCAGTGCCGTCCACATGGTTGATCGGCTGCGTCTGCGGCCACTGCTCGCGCGGCCCGAACACGGTTTGCAGCTCGGGATCCGTGATCGGCAGAAAGTCGTAAGGTCCGGCCAGGCCCACCATGCCGCGCACCCAGGCGCGATCCGCCCCCGCCGCTTGCAGATATTGCGGGTCCAGCGCCAGCATCGCCGCGTTGTAGGCGCCGGCCGAATGTCCCATCAGCACCAGCCTGGCAGGATCGCCGCCATATGCGGTGGCGTTGTCGTGCGCCCACTTCACCGCCTGCGCGCAGTCGCCCAGAAAGGCCGGATATTTCACCTGCGGATAGACCCGGTAGTCCGGAATCACGACGACATAGCCCGCTTGCGCCAGGGCCTGCCCCACGAACTTGTAGGCGGACCTGCCCCGCGACTCGCTGGCCTTCCAGCTGCCGCCGTAGAAGAACACCACCACCGGCGCGTTGACGACATGATCCGGGGCATAGACATCCAGCTCGAGCCCCTGGTCGCCGAAAGCGATATCGCGCGTCTGGGTGTAGCCGCTGTCCGGGGTGATCGCATTGATGAATTGCGCCCCCGAGCAACCGCTCAGCACGAACAGCGCACTCATCAGGATTGCCGCAAAACGGTGCTTCATGGGCGCTGGTTCGATCCCGTGCAAATGGCATTTGTGGCGAATATTTTGCCTGTAAATCCGTGCTCTTCGGAAAAAGCACAACCGGCAAGCCGCATTACGCGCGAAAGCTTGCCATGGATGCCGGAGGGCTTGACGGAGTATCTGTCACAAATATGCAAACACCCGCACATTAGCTTGCACCGAGGCCGCCGCTGCCAAAGGCGAAAGATTTCACCAAGCTTACGTCTGGATTATTGCGACTCGACTAAGATCAGCGCACGAGATCATCTCCCCCAAGCCGATGTTTCCAGCCCATTTGCAGATGTTCCCGTTCCACTCGTTACTGGCGATCGCCGGAGTCACTGCCAGCGCTCTCGCGGCAAGCTACGCCGTCATAGTGCTGATCTCGGTGCTGGCCTGGCACGCCCGCAGGCCCACGGCGATTCCTTCGGCGCTGCTGCCGGTGACCCTGCTCAAGCCGCTGTGCGGCATCGAGCCGGGCTTGTACGAGCACCTGCGCTCGTTCTGCGTGCAGGATTACGCCGACTTCCAGATCATCTTCGGCGTCCGCGATCCGGCCGATCCGGCGCTTGCGGTGGTGAAACAGCTGCAGGCGGAATTCCCGCACCTGGCAATCGACTGTGTGGTCAGCCCGCAGCAACACGGCGGCAACCGCAAGATCAGCAACCTGATCAACATGCTCGCCTGCGCGCGCCACGATGTACTGGTGATGGCGGACAGCGACACCTGGGTCGGGCCGGACTATCTGGCCACCGTGACCGCGCCGCTGCTGGACCAGCGGGTGGGCCTGGTCACCTGCGTCTACCGCGGGGTGCCGACGGCGCAGGTCTGGTCGCGCCTGGGCGCGATGTACATCAACGAATGGTTCATGCCCTCGGTGCTGCTGGCCCGGCTGTTCGGCTTTGCCGGCTATGCCACCGGCCAGACCCTGTGCCTGCGCCGCGATACCTTGCAGGCGATCGGCGGCCTGGAGGCCACAGCCGACCATCTGGCCGACGACTATCGCCTGGGCGAGCTGGTGCGCGGCCTCGGGCAGCGCATCGTGATCTCGCACTACGAGGTCGATGCCCAGCACGACGAACCCGATCTGGGCTCACTGGTGAACCATGAGCTGCGCTGGATGCGCACCACCCGCATCCTGCGGCCGCTCAGCTACTGCTTCATGTTCTGCAGCTTCAGCCTACCCCTGGCCGCGCTCGGCTCCCTGCTCGCGGCCACCGCGCCGGCGCTCGCGTCCACGGCATGGGCCCTGTTCTGGATCACGGCCGCGGCGCGGCTGGCCCTGCACCTGACGCAGCGCTGGGGCACGCGCCAGCCGCCGCTGTCCGATCTGTGGCTGCTGCCCTGGCGGGACCTGCTGATCTGCTGGATCTGGTGGCGCGCCTTCTTCAGCTATCGCGTCAGCTGGCGCGGCAACGACTTCGACGTCGACGCCAACGGCGTCATGCGCAGGCTGTCCTGAACCGCTACGCGACCCGCCTCCAGTTGTTCGCAGCCGGGCGGGAACGGACATGAAAATCGCCGCCTACATCGGCGCCCTGCTCGGCCTGGCGCTGCTCACCGCCCTGTTCATCCACGAGGGCTACGCCGCGGTGCTCCAGGCCCTGGGCCTCGCCGGCTGGGCGCTGCTGTGGCTGGTGCCCTACCGCATGCTGTATTTCCTGCTCTACGCGGTCGGCTGGAGCCGGCTGCTGCGGCCGAGCGACCCGCAGCGCCGTGCCGGCTTCGGCTACCTGCTGTGGGTGACCACGGTGCGCGAAGCGATCGATCGCCTGCTGCCGGTGGCCAGCGTGGGCGGCGGCGTGGCGGCCGTGCGCCTGCTGCGCTTGCGCGGGCTCGCCGCGGTGCCGGTGGCCGCCAGCGTGATCGTGGAGATCCTGTTGACGCTGATGGTCCTGTACCTGTTCACCGCCCTGGGCCTGGTGCTGCTATTCCAGCTCAGCGGCACCGGCCCGGAATATCACCGCCTGCTGCTCGGCTTCCTGCTGAGCCTGCCGATACCGGTGGCCACCGCGCTGCTGCTGCGTTACGGCTCCATCTTTGAACGCCTGCAAAGCTTCCTGCGCCCGATGGTGGGAGAAAGCGCCCTGTCGCAAAACGCGGCGGCGCTGGATCAGGCGGTCCGCGACTGCCTGCGCCGGCGGCGGACGCTGCTCGGCGTCGGCGCCCTGCATTTCACGGCCTTCGTCTCCGGCTCCTTCGAAATCTGGTTTGCCCTGCGCCTGTTCGGGCATCCGGTGGGTGTCGGCGCCGCCATCGCGCTGGAGAGCATGACCCAGGCGGTGCGCCATTTCGCCTTCATCGTGCCCGCCGGCCTGGGCGTGCAGGAAGCCGGCCTGGTGCTGTTCGGCCACGTCCTGGGCATCGGCAGCGAACTGGCCCTTGCCGTATCGATGGCCAAGCGCATGCGCGAAGTGCTGTGTGGCCTGCCGCCGCTGCTGTCCTGGCAATGGCTGGAAGGCCGGCGGCTGCAGGCGCTGATCGCGGGGCGCAACGGCAACTCCTAGAATCGCTCAAACTCGGCCGATGCAAGTCCCGCCCGCCGCCATGTCAGAACAGCAGTATCTTCTGCTGGCGCAATGGCTGGCTGGAGGGAAGCCGGCGACGACTCCCGCGGTCGTGGCCATCAACGGCGCCCAGGGCAGCGGAAAATCCACTCTGGCGTTGCGGCTGCGGGAATTGCTTGCCGCGCAACATGGCCGCCGTGCCGTCGTGCTTTCCATCGACGATATTTACCTGCCCCGCCTCGAGCGCGAACGGCTGGCACAAGACATCCACCCGCTGCTGCGCACGCGCGGCGTGCCGGGTACACATGACCTGGAACTGGGGCTGCGGCTGCTCGGCCGGCTAGGGGATCTGGGCACCACCACCCACCCTGCTCCCCGGCACTCCGCGGAAGCGGTCCGCATGCCGAAATTCATCAAGGCCGCCGACGACCGTGCGGCGGAATCCGAATGGGCGGTGGAGCAGGGACCGGTGGACCTGATTCTGTTCGAGGGCTGGTGCGTGGGGACGCCTGCACAGGACGAAGCGGAGCTGCGCCTGCCGGTCAACGAGCTGGAAGCGCGCGAAGATGCCGATGGAACCTGGCGGCGCTACGTCAACGAGCAGCTAGCGATGGTTTACCCATGGCTGTTCTCACACATCGACCGGACGATTTTCCTGCAAGCGCCGGATTTCGACAGCATCTACCGCTGGCGGCTGGAGCAGGAGGGGAAAAATGCGTTGGAAAGCGCTTTTGCAACCAAGGTCGACAAGGTGGGAGAGTTAACCCCTCCCCTCGGTCCCCTCCCGTCCCACAGGGACTCCCTGCGGTCGCAAGGGGAGGGGAAGACCAGCGGGCTCATGGGGCCGGAAGAGTTGCGGCGCTTCATCCAGCACTACGAGCGCCTGACCCGGCATGCACTGAAGGTGATGCCCGAACGGGCCGATGTGGTGATGCGGCTGGGGCCCGGTCACGAGGTGCTGGCGACGCATTTTCGCTGAGAGCCGGGCATAAAAAAACCGGGATGGTTGCCCTGTCCCGGCTGCAGGCTTGACCGCTACAGGCCTACTTTCTGGAGGCTTTCTTTTCCGCCTTGGCCTGCTTCTTTTCCTTCATGGTCTTCAGCGGCTTTTTCTTCGTGTCCTTCTTGCTGTCCATGCCCTTGCTCATCACGTCCTCCACTGGTGGTCGGGAAATATTGGCGCCGCGCGGGCGGCGCTTGCGCCATTTTAGAACTTATCTGAAAAAAATCGCAGCGGCGGCGGCAATCGTTGTGCTAATCGTCGTGCTAGATGCTTCGGGAATCGAACAGCTCGGGCTGCAGCTGCGGATCGTCGGCCTCGTGGAAATTGCTCAGGCCCACCCCGACCAGGCGGTAGCGCACCTGCGCCCCCAGCCCCACCCGCTCCACCAGGGACAGGGCGATACGCGTCAGTTCCTCGCAGGAAGCCGGCGGCAGCGGTGGCGTGAGGCTGCGCGTGAGGTTATGGAAATCGGCTGTCTTGAGTTTTAGCACCACGGTGCGGCCGATGCGCGTCTGCTTGTGCGCGGCGGACCAGGTTTTCTCCGCCATGCGGCGGATGGTCGGCTCCAGCTCGCCCAGCAGCACATCCTCGGCAAAGGTGTCCTCGGCGGAAACCGACATGGTCGGCCGCTCCGGGCAGACTTCGCCGTGGTCGATGCCGCGCGCCAGCTGGTACAGGCGGATGCCGTAGCGGCCGAAGCGGCGCTCGAGCACCGACTGGTCGATCTCGCGCAGATGGCTCACCGTGGCCACACCCATGCCCTCCAGCTTCTCCCCCATCACCTTGCCGACGCCGGGCAGGCGCCCCACCGGCAGGGGCAGCAGGAAGGCATCCACTTCCTGCGGCTGGATCACGAACTGGCCGTCGGGCTTGCGCCAGTCGGAAGCGATTTTCGCCAAGAACTTGTTGGGGGCGACGCCGGCCGAGGCGGTGAGGTGAAGCTGCTCGCGGATCTGGTCGCGGATGGCCTTGGCCACGCGGGTGGCGGTGGGCAGGCCGGTCTTGTTCTCGGTGACGTCGAGATAGGCCTCGTCCAGCGACAGCGGCTCGACCAGATCGGTGTGCTGCAGCAGGATGTCGCGCACCTGGCGCGACACGGTGCGGTAGCGGGTGAAGTCCGGCGGCACGAACACCGCGTCCGGGCACAGCCGCGCGGCGCGCACCGCCGGCATGGCGGAACGCACGCCGTAGCGGCGCGCCTCGTAGGACGCGGCGCAGACCACCGAGCGCCCGCCGCGCCAGGCCACCACCACCGGCTTGCCGCGCAGCTCGGGAGCGTCACGCTGCTCCACGGAGGCGTAGAACGCATCCATGTCGATGTGAACGATTTTGCGCACGCGGTTCCGGCCGGGAGTGAGCGCCTATCCTAACGCGCCGGCGTCCGCTGCCTGTTGTAACAAGGAGCACGCCCCGCCCCCTCAGATTCACACAAACTTGCTAGTCTCTGGCGAGGGACTACACCAAAAACTGAAGTATCAGGGAGCAATTCATGAAGTGGACCACCGCCGACATGCCCTCGTTGAAGGGCAAGGTCGCCATCGTCACCGGCGCCAATAGTGGCCTCGGCCTGTACACCACCATAGGGCTGGCGGGGGCCGGCGCGACGGTGGTGATGGCCTGCCGCAATCCGGACAAGGCAGCCCATGCGGTGGCGGAAGTGAAGCAGAAGGCACCCAAGGGCAAGGTGGACGTGATGCAGCTGGACCTGGCCAGCCTGGAATCGGTGGGCAAGTTCGCCGCCGCTTTCTCCGCGCAGTATCCGCACCTCGACCTGCTGTGCAACAACGCCGGCGTGATGGCGATTCCCTATGCCAAGACCAAAGACGGCTTCGAGATGCAGGTCGGCACCAATCATTTCGGCCATTTCGCCCTGACCGGCCACCTGCTCGACAAGCTCGCCGCGACCCCCGGTTCGCGCGTGGTGAGCGTGGCCAGCATGGCGCACAAGTGGACCAAGGCTATGGATCTGGAAGACCCGTTCTTCGAGCGCAAGCCGTACAAGCGCTGGGACGCCTACGGCAAGAGCAAGCTGGCCAACCTGCTGTTCACCTTCGAGCTGGACCGGCGCCTGAAGAAGGCCGGCGCCAAGGTGCTGGCCGCCGCCGCGCATCCGGGTTATTCCGCCACCAATCTGGGCTATGTCGGCCCGGCGCTGGACAAGTCCGCCGTCGGCAAGCTGGCCATGAACCTGGGCAATGCCCTGTTCGCCCAGCCCGCTTCGATGGGCGCCCTGCCGACGCTTTATGCGGCCTCTTCCGCCGATGTGGCCGGCGGCGACTACATCGGGCCGGATGGCCTGCAGCAGATGCGCGGCTATCCCACCAAGGTGGGCTGCCGCAAGCTGGCGCGCGATCCGGACTTGCAGGGCCGCTGGTGGGCGCTGTCTGAAAAACTCACCGGGGTGAAGTATCTTTGAGCGAATGGCGCCCTCTTCCCGGGTGGAGGGCATTTCAGCTAGTTGCGTGTGAGGGAGCAGCTTTGAGCAAAATCGGCAAACGCGAAATCAGCCTGCGCTTCCTGGCCGAGCCGAGCGACGTGAATTTCGGCGGCAAGGTGCACGGCGGCACCGTGATGAAGTGGATCGACCAGGCCGGCTACACCTGCGCGGTGGGCTGGAGCGGCATGTACTGCGTCACCGTCTACGTGGGCGGCATCCGCTTCATCCGGCCAATCCATATCGGCAACGTGGTGGAAGTGCATGCCAGGGTGATCTACACCGGCAACAGCAGCATGCACATCTCGGTGGACGTGCAGGCAGGCGATCCGCGCGCGGATGCCTTCGAAAAGACCACCCACTGCGTCATCGTCTTCGTCGCCATGGGCGAGGACGGCAAGCCGGCAACGGTGCCGTCGTGGCAACCGCTGAGCGGCGAGGACCAGGGACTGGAGAGTTATGCACGCAAGCTGATGAGCCTGCGCAACAGCCTGGACGAGGAAGTGAAGCGCTTCCTGGAGCCGGCAGCGGGCTGAACGAATCCCGCTTTTTGCTTGCCTCTCCCTTCGGGAGAGGTCGCGCCGCGAGGCGCGGGTGAGGGGCGCACCTTCCGGCTGCGGCACCTTAGCCGGAAAGTGCACCCCTCACCCCTGCCCCTCTCCCGCGGGGAGAGGGGTTCAAACAAGCAGCAGCAATCCCCAGGCAATCAGTCCAGATACTTCGGGAATTTCGGCAGCGACTTGAAATCACCCAGGTCGTGCTGCACCACCAGGCGGCCCTTGGTGTTCTTCAGGATGGTGCCGACGCGGTCCATCGAGGCCAGGGTGTCGGCGCGCTCGACGTTGAAGGGCGGCACGCGGCGGAAGGTGTAGTTGGCACGCTGGTGGAACAGGTCACCCGAGAGGATCACCACGCCGGCCTTCTTCAGCTTCAGCTGCAGCGACTGATGCCCCGGCGTATGGCCCGGCGTCTTCAGGATCACCACGCTGCCGTCGCCGAACACGTCATAGTCGCCATCGATCATCTGCGTCTTGGCGGTCTTGTAGTCGCTGAAGGTGTCGATATTGACGAAGGGGCCGGGCTTGCTCTCGGCCCAGGCCAGCTCGCTCTTGTTGAGGATCCAGGTGGCGCCGGGGAACTCGTTGGCGTTGCCGGTATGGTCGAAGTGGGTGTGCGAGAACGACAGGTAGGTAACGTCGGCCGGGGCCAGGCCGATGTCCTTGAGCTGGTCCAGCAGCGTATGGTCCGCCTGCATATGGCCGAGGTCGAAATCGACACCGCCCTTGGTTTCGGCCAGCTTGTCGCCGAGGCCGGTATCCCACACCAGAATGCCCTTGGGATGACGGATGACGAAGCAGGGGTCGGACAGGACACCCGGCTTGCCGTTGTATTCGCCGGTGTCCGAAAACAGGGCCATGTCCTTGACATGGATGAGGCCGCAGTCGAGCGCATATAGGCGAACATCCTTGACCTCGTCGGCGGCCTGGGCCGGGGCGAGGAAGGCGGAGGCGGCGAGCAGCAGGGAACCACCGGCGAGGCGCAGCAGGCTTGAACGTGACATCAATGTCTCCTGGCGTATGGGGGAAAAGCCGGGCGGATTCTAGCGCTGTTGCGTGTTACCCATAGTAACGCGATCTTGTAACAGCAGCGGTGTGCCGGCACAGCGCCGATTTGCCCTAAGAAATCTCTGATCAATTCGTCACCCCCGCGCAGGCGGGGGTCCAGTTTTCACTTCCACCCTTCGCAAAACTGGATTCCCGCCTGCGCGGGAATGACGATGATCCAATTGTTCAGAGTTTCCCTAGGCGAACACCACCATGCTCTGCCGGCTCAGCGCCACCGCCCTGCCGTCCGGTCCCCACAGCATGCCGGTCTGGCTGGTATAGCCGTCGTGGGCGGCGCTGAGCTCGCCGTCCATGCGCCAGCCCTGCAAGGACAGGTCGTCGATGCGGTCGGCAAGAAATTCGATCATCCAGGTCATCGAGCTGCCCGGGGCGGGCTTCCTGAGCATGGACAGCGCGATCGGTGGAATGAAATCGGCGATGCCCAGCACATGCTCTTCGGTGGCGCTGCCTTCGTCGTGCAGGCCGATCTCGACGACGTTCTGCGCCAGCTTCGAGCCGCTGAACGGCAGGCCACCGCGCAGCCAGCGCACCGCGAAATGCTGGGTGAAGCCGGGCGTGACACCGGCGATGAAGGGGAAGACAACGGGCTTGTCGCACTCCACCGGCGGCTGCACCGGGCTGAGCTGCACGGCGGACGGGCGAGCGGCGCCGAACACGCCGATGACGATGCACAGGGTCTGCTCCTGGTCCATCAGCCGCGCTTCGACATGCGTGGCGCTCTTGCCGGCCCGCAGGATCTGCGCGCGAATACCGATTCTTCCCGCCGGGACCGGCGCCAGGAAAGTGCTCTGCAGGGTGCGCAGCGGCACGCTCCGCGGCACCAGGGCGCGCATGGCGCGGAGCGCCAGCGCCGACTGCAGGCCGCCGAAGGCGCTGCGGCCCTGCATCCAGTCCTCAGGAATAGAGGCAGTCCACGCTCCATCCTCTGCCTGTACAGAGTCCAGCACTTCCGAATACCGCATCTGTTTCACCCATATCGTTTCTGGAAATCGATTGGCGGCGGGCGCTCAGCCGGCCTGCTCCAGCCGCGTGATGCGCTTCTGCACGCGCGCGAGCATGCGCTTGTAGAACTGCCCCAGTACCTGCAGAGCCGGTCCCGGCGCCACCGCGGTGGCGACATTGAACGCCTGCGCCAGATGCGTGGTGCGGCGCGCCGGGCGCGTCTTGACGGCGTCCACGATCCAGCCGGCGGCCTCCGCCACGTCCATCTGCGGCAGGTAATTGTAGAGCTTGGTCGGTTCGGTCATCGCCGTCTTCACCAGCGGATAGTTGAGCGTGGTGACGGCGATGCCGGCATCGTTCAGCTCGATGCGCAGCGAGCGCGAGAAGGCGTCCAGCGCGGCCTTGCTGGCGATGTAGGCGGCGAAGCGCGGCGTGCTCATCAGCGCCGCCACGCTGGACACGTTGATGATCTGCCCGCTGCCCTGCTCGAGCATGCGCGACAGCAGGCGCAGCGACATGCGCATCGCCGCGAAATAATTGAGCTGCATGGTGCGCTCGAAGTCGTGCGGCCGGTCCAGCGACTCGCGCAGCGGACGGCGGATCGAG
>Ga0302311_10002751_pt1 | contig 19687 bp, 18 predicted proteins | sample III_Palsa_N1_3_FD_200449 | JGI IMG/M metagenome (GOLD analysis project Ga0302311, IMG submission 200449) | Peat permafrost microbial communities from Stordalen Mire near Abisko, Sweden - III_Palsa_N1_3 | ecosystem: Environmental > Terrestrial > Soil > Palsa > Peat permafrost | place: Sweden... | reverse complement strand
CTTGCGGCAAATGTCACATTAGCAACCCAAGCTACTGCGGCCACCTGGACGAAAACCAAGGCAGCCCATCCGAGTGCAAGAAAAATCCACCCGGGGCCTTTCGCAGGATTACCGACGTCCAGCAGGTTTGGACGACCTGATATATAACTGATAGCAGGCAATACCAGACTCACCACAAAAAGTATTAGTGAAACAGCTATTACAATCATCCGATATATCCGCGAAGGCATGGCGCTTACTCCTTAAACGCAGCGTGCTCAGTTTCAGCTACATCTTATTCCCGCCGATCCAGCTCTGCTGCACGCGGTAGTCGTCGTCCAGCACCACCAGGTCGGCCTGGTAGCCGGCAGCGATGCGGCCATGGCTGGCGCCGAGGCCGATAAAATCGGCCGGATAGGTACTGGCCATGCGCACCGCCTCGTCCAGCGGCAAACCGAGCAGCTGCACTGCATTGCGCACCGCGCCAGCCATGTCCAGCGCGGAACCGGCCAGCACGCCTTGGGCGGTCTGGCAGATGCCGTCCTTTGCGGTGATGGTTTCGCCGTTGAGTACGAAATCCGGATGATCCGCGCCCACCGGCGGCATCGCGTCGGTGACCAGCAGCATCTTGCCGCGGGCTTTCGCAGCGATCGCCACGCGCAGGCTAGCCGGATGCACGTGATGGCCATCGACGATCAGCCCGCACCAGCTGTTGGCATCCTCCAGCGCCGCACCGACCACACCCGGTTCGCGACTGCCGAACGGCGTCATCGCGTTGAACAGATGGGTAAAGCCGCGCACGCCACCAGCAAGTGCGGCGCGCGTGGTCGCGTAGTCGGCCGCGGTATGGCCGGCGCAGACGATCACCCCGGCCGCGGCCAGTGCGCCGATGCTGGCCAGCGGCACCCGCTCGGGCGCCAGCGTGAGCAGTCGCACGCCGCGATGCGGCGCACACAGCAGCGCCAGTTCCTCGCTGCCGGGCGTGTGGAAAAACTTCGGATCGTGTACACCCTTGCCCGCAGGTGCCAGGTATGGCCCTTCGAGATGGATGCCGAGTACGCCAGGTACGCCTTCGGCCAGCGCCTGCTCCACCGCAGCGAGTGCGGCGCGCATCACGTCCACACTGTCACTGATCAGGGTCGGCAGGAAGCCGGTGGTGCCGTAGCGCCGGTGCGCCGCACCGATACGGCGGATCGTCTCCACCGTGGGTGCATCGTTGAACAGCACACCGCCACCGCCATTGACCTGTGTGTCGATGAAGCCCGGCAACAGCATCGCGCCGTGCAGGTCATGCGGGGGCGCGTTGCATATGCGTGGATCAGACGATGGCAGCAGGTCGACGATGCGCTCGCCGTCCAGCAACACGGCGAGATCGTTGCGCCAACCGTCGGGGGTGAGTACGCGGGCGTTGGTGAGGGCGAGAGTCATAGTGGATCCTGATGGGCGTCGACAATGAACTACCTCATCCGTTCAACCCCGGATCAAGTCCGGGGCAGGCTCTGAGCGTAGGCCGCTAGGCCGAAGTCGAAGGGCTCCTCGGACATCCACTTCGACTTCGCTCGCTGACGCGAGCTACGCTCAGTGCGAACGGATGCTTTTGGTTTGTTCAAACCGTTTCGGTCACCTTGTTGAGATGCGGCGGCACGTCGGGATTGAAGCCGCGACGCAACGCCAGTTCGCTCGCCGCACGATAGAAACTCTGGATGATCAGCAACGGCGTGCACAGGGCCGGCAGTCCAGCCAGCACCGGAAGCATGCCGGCACCCTGCATGCCGGGTGCGGCCACGAAAACTTGCGCGCCGCGCTTGCGGAACTCGTCGGCAACCGCCAGCGTGCTGGCCAGCGTGTCGTCGTCCTGGGCGAAACACAGCACCGGGAAATGCGGCCCGACCAGGGCCATCGGACCGTGCTTCACCTCGGCCGCACTGAACGCCTCGGCGTGCAGGCCGCAGGTTTCCTTGAACTTCAACGCCGCCTCCAGCGCGATGCCAAAGCCAAAGCCGCGACCCACGACGAACAGATTGTGCGCATCGACCAGGCCATCGCTCAACGCCGACCAGTCAGCGTCCCAGCCGGCGCGCAAGGCATCCGGCAAGGCATGCAACGAATCCACCAGGGCACGGTCGCCATGCCAGCGCGCGCACAGATGCAGCACCGCGGCCAGCGCGGCGATGTAGCTCTTGGTCGCCGCCACACTGCGTTCGGGGCCTGCATGCAGCGGGATCACCGTGTCGGCAATCGCCGCCAGCGGTGAATCCTCGACATTCACCATCGCCACCACGCGTGCACCGGCCAGCTTCGCCGCCTGCGCATTGCGCACCAGATCCGGACTCTTGCCCGACTGCGAGATCGCGATGAATAGTGCGCCCTCCCATTGCTGCGGGGCTGCGTACACCGACGTGACCGATGGCGACACCGAGGCGGTGACGATGCCCAGCTGGGTCTCGAACACGTACTTTGCATACGCCGCGGCGTGATCGGAACTGCCGCGCGCGCAAGTGACGATGAAACGCGGCGGCTGCGCGCGCAGCGATTCCGCCAGCGCCGTCACCACGCTGTCGTTGGCAGCGAACTGGCGCGCGACAACGTCGGCCGCCTCGTGTGCTTCGCGGTACATCAAGGTGTCGCTGGCCGGCGTAGTTGTTGTGTTCAAGCTGTTCTCACCAAGGTTGGTCTCAATCGGTTTGCAGTTCGGCGACGAAGTCGTAGATATCGCCGCGATACCAGGAGCAGGTGAACTCGACCACGCGGCCGTCGTCCAGGAAGCTGCGACGCTCGATGCTCAGCCCCGCACTGCCCACGGCGACGTGCAGCAACCGCGCTTGCTGCACATTCAGCGACACCGCGCGCAATCGCTGCAGCGCGCGACGCGGGCGGCAGTTGAGCTGTTCCAGTGCCTCGTACAACGAGTCATGCACGAGCATCGGATCGGGCAGCACGCTGGCCGGCACCACGCTGCGCTCGATCGCCAGCGGCTCGTCCTGGCCGTAGCGCACGCGATGCAGCCGTACCACCAGCGAACCGGGCGACAGGTTCAGCGCCATCGATTCTTCCGGCGTCACCTCGCCGATACCGCGCTCGAAGAATTCCGAGCGTGGCGACAGGCCACGTTCGCGCAGATCTTCGGTGAAGCTGGTCAGCCGTGACATCGGCTTGACGATGCGTTCGGCGATGAAAGTGCCGGCGCCATGACGCTGGGTCAGCAGGCCTTCCTCGACCAGGCCGGCAATCGCCTTGCGCACAGTCACCCGCGACAGCTTCAGTGCCTGTGACAGGTCGCGTTCGCTCGGCAATGCCTGACCCGGCTCGATGTCGCGGTGCTCGACCACGTTGCGGATCGCCCGGCGCAGGCGCAGGTACGCCAGCGGCTGATGCGTGGCCGGGTCGTGGCAGATCCGGCGGTATTCGTTGGCCAGTGCGGTTTCCATATTCGCAGAAGATACCAATAGCGAACCACTGACCGCAAGCCCCTCATGACAACGTTGGCATTGGGCTTAGCCCGCGCCGTGGTGAGGAGTCGAAGTGCACTGCGCGTAAGTTCCTTCGACTTCGGCCTGTGGCCTACGCGGAGCCTCCCTCGGACTTGATCCGGGGACGCGTGGGGTTTTCGGCAATCGAGTTGCTCCAACACCGTTCAAGCGACATTTCATGAATTCGTATGCATAGCGGTAGCCGATCTGGTATTTCACTGGTACGATCGTCAGCACCCTCGGGCCAGACGCGCCGCCAGGCCCTCTGCCCGCCATCCGGCATCGAGTCGAGGTGACTGCGTGACTGTTTCTTCCCAATCGGTCGAACCGTTCGACCTGGTGATTTTCGGTGGCACCGGCGATCTCGCCGTGCGCAAGCTGCTGCCGGCCCTGTTCCACCGCTTCCTCGACGGCCAGATCCCGGCCAGCAGCCGGATCATCGGCATCGCTCGTGAGGCACTGGACGACGCCGGCTACCGCGCGCTGCTGCGCGAGGCACTGGTCGATATCTGCGACGCGGCGAAGCTCGACGTCTTCCTGCAGCAAGTCGGCTATCGCCCACTGGATGCACGCAAGGACGAGGGCTGGGCCGAGTTCGCCGCACTGATCCAGGCGCAGCCCGATCACATCCGGGTGTTCTACCTGTCCACCTCGCCGGAATTGTTCGTCGACATCTGCGCGCGGCTCGGCCAGTACGGGCTCAACCACGGCGCCTCGCGTGTCGTGCTGGAAAAGCCGATCGGCCGCGACCTCGCCAGCGCGAACCAGATCAACGACGCCGTCGGCAAGGTCTTCAGCGAATCGCAGACCTTCCGCATCGACCACTACCTCGGCAAGGAGACGGTGCAGAACCTCTTGGTGCTGCGCTTCGGCAATGCGCTGTTCGAGCCGCTGTGGAATGCCGGGCACATCGATCATGTGCAGATCACCGTCGCCGAGACGCTCGGTGTCGGCCATCGCGGCGCGTACTACGACCGCGCCGGCGCCCTGCGCGACATGGTGCAGAACCACATGCTGCAACTGCTGTGCATGGTGGCGATGGAGCCGCCATCGTCACTGGCGCCCGATGCGGTGCGCGACGAGAAGCTGAAGGTGCTGCATTCACTGAAGGCGATCGACGACAGCAATGCCGCCCAGCTCACCGTGCGCGGCCAGTACCGTGCCGGCGTGGCCGAAGGCGCCAGCGTGCCCGGTTATCCGGATGAGCTGGGCAACACCAAGTCCAATACCGAAACCTTCGTCGCGCTGAAGGCGGAAATCGCCAACTGGCGCTGGGCCGGCGTGCCGTTCTATCTGCGCACCGGCAAGCGCCTGCCGAGCCGGGTGTCGGAGATCGTGGTCACCTTCAAGCCGGTGCCGCATTCGATCTTCAATCCCGATGCTGGCCCGCTGGCGCAGAACCGGCTGGTGCTGCGGCTGCAGCCGGATGAAGGCGTGAAACTGTGGCTAACCATCAAGCACCCCGGCCCCGGCGGCTTGCGCCTGCGCCACGTGCCACTGGACATGAGCTTTGCCGAAGCGTTCGGCGTGCAGCAACCGGATGCGTACGAGCGCCTGCTGCTGGATGTGGTACGCGGCAATCCCACCCTGTTCATGCGTCGCGACGAAGTGGAAGCGGCATGGCGCTGGGCCGGCCCGATCCTCGCTGCCTGGTCCGCCAGCGGCGAATCACCGCGGCCGTACGCCGCCGGCAGCTGGGGACCGAGCGCCGCGGTGGCGTTGATCGAACGCGATGGCCGCACCTGGAACGAAGACAGTGAATAGTCCAGCTTCTTTACCGCCGCTTCACCCGGGCCTACCAACGCCTGCGGCAGACTTTGCCTCCCTCCCCCACGAGACGCGCGCCCACGACTGCTAGCCGAGGCGCGCTACATCAATCATGCCCAACCTCCCGAACGTCACTACCCATAGTTTCAGCGATGGCCACACGCAGGCCGTGGCGTTGGCCGAACAGGTCGCCACAGATCTACGTGCCGCGCTGGCCGAGCGCGGCCACGCGCTGCTTGCGGTTTCTGGCGGCAGCACGCCCAAGGAACTATTCGCCTGCCTGTCGCGCGAATCGCTGGACTGGGCGAAGGTACAGGTCACCCTGGTCGACGAACGCTGGGTACCGGACAGCGACGAACGCTCGAATGCGCAACTGGTGAAATCGCTGCTGTTGCAGCATGCCGCCAGCACCGCACAGTTCGTGCCGCTGTATACCGGCGCGGCGACGCCCGAGGAAGGACTGGCCGCGGTCACCATACGGATCGGCGCGCTGCCGTTACCATTCGATGCCGTGGTGCTGGGCATGGGCGACGATGGGCATACCGCTTCGTTCTTTCCCGGTGGCGATCATCTGGCCGAGGCACTGGATCTGGATGGCCGCGCTCCGGTGCTGCCGATGCATGCACCCGGCGCCGGCGAACCACGCATCACGCTCAGCCTGCCAACCTTGCTGGATACCCGCGCTCTGTACCTGCTGGTTGCCGGCGAGAAGAAAGGCGACCTGCTGGCCGATGTGCGGCTGGGCCTCGACGCGGCAAAGAACTATCCGATACGCGCCGTGCTGATCCAGCAACGCGTGCCGGTGGCGGTGTACTGGTGCCCTTGATGCCATCCCACTTTTTGTACTGAGCCCTACCGCGTCACGGGACGCGGCCGCTGTTCCGGAGTTTTCGCATGAGTACGTTGCACCCTGTTGTTGCCGAAGTCACCGAACGCCTGCGCGAACGCAGCCGTGAAACGCGGACGGCCTACCTGCGCCGGATCGACGCCGTCGACCGCGGCGGCCCGCAACGCGAACACCTGTCCTGCGGCAACCTCGCGCACGGCTTCGCCGCCTGCGGCAGCGTGGACAAGGATGCGCTGCGCAACGGGCGCCGCGGCAACCTCGCGATCATCACCGCCTACAACGACATGCTGTCGGCGCATCAGCCGTATGAGCGGTATCCGGTGCTGATCCGTCAGATTGCGCGTGACGCCGGCTTCACCGCGCAGGTCGCCGGTGGCGTGCCGGCGATGTGCGATGGCGTCACCCAGGGCCAGCCCGGCATGCAGTTGTCGCTGTTCTCGCGCGACCTGATCGCGATGGCCACTGCGGTTTCGTTGTCGCACGACATGTTCGATGGCGCGCTCTACCTCGGCATCTGCGACAAGATCGTGCCGGGCCTGCTGATCGGTGCCTTGAGCTTCGGCCATCTGCCCGGTGCCTTCGTACCCAGCGGACCGATGCCCAGCGGCATTCCCAACGAACAGAAATCGAAAGTGCGCCAGGCCTGGGCCGACGGCAAGGCGAGCAAGGCCGAGCTGCTGGAAGCCGAAGCCGCGTCGTATCACGCCCCCGGTACCTGCACCTTCTATGGCACCGCAAACTCCAACCAGATGCTGATGGAGATCATGGGCCTGCACCTGCCCGGTGCCAGCTTCACCGCGCCGGACACGCCGCTGCGCGATGCGCTCACCGCCGAGGTGGTGCGCCGGGTCAACACGCTCAGCGCGCTCGGCGAAAGCTATCTGCCGATCGGCCACATCGTCGACGAGCGCGCGATCATCAACGGCGTGATCGGCCTGCACGCCACCGGCGGTTCCACCAATCACCTGCTGCATCTGGTGGCGATCGCGCACGCCGCCGGCATCCAACTGCGCTGGGACGATTTCGACGCGCTGTCCGGCGCAATCCCGCTGCTGGCGCGCGTGTATCCGAACGGCTACGCCGACGTGAACCAGTTCCACGAAGCGGGTGGCATGGCCTTCCTGATCGACCAGTTGCTGGGTGCCGGCCTGCTGCATGCGGACGTGAACACCATCTTCGGCACCGGCATGGACGGCTATGCGCAGATTCCGAAACTGGACGCTGCCGGCGCATTGCACTGGACGCCGGTGTCGAAGCAAAGCGGCAACCGCGGCGTGCTGCGCGGTACCGATGAACCGTTCCGCGCCGACGGTGGCCTGCGCATGCTGCAGGGCAATCTCGGCCGCGCGGTGATCAAGGTGTCGTCGGTGCCGGACGATCGATTGGTGATCGAAGCGCCGGCGATCGTATTCCAGGATCAGGACGAACTGCCCGCCGCATTCAAACGCGGCGAACTGAATCGCGATTTCGTCGCGGTGGTGCGCTTCCAGGGCCCGCAGGCGAACGGCATGCCCGAGCTGCACAAGCTCACGCCGGCGCTGACACTGCTGCAGGATCGCGGCCACCGCATCGCACTGCTCACCGATGGGCGCATGTCCGGCGCTTCCGGTCGCGTTCCCGCTGCGATCCACGTGACGCCCGAGGCGGTAGCCGGCGGCAATATCGCGAAGATCCGCAACGGCGACATGATCCGCCTGGACGCTGTGAACGGACGTCTGGACGTCCTGATGGAAGCCCACGAACTGGATGCGCGCCTGCCACACACTGCCGACCTGTCCGCCCAGCACAGCGGCATGGGCCGCGAACTGTTTGGCCTGTTCCGGCAGGCCGCGACTACAGCCGATCTAGGCGCTGGCGTGTTGTAACCCAATCCCTGTAGGAGCGCACCCTGTGCGCGAATGCCCTGCGTCGTATCCCCAAAGACATCGCACACAAGGTGCGTTCCTACACAAATCCACCTGGCGAGTGAATCCATGAGCAACATCGAACTCAAGCAGCAACAGGTCGAAGCCACCATGCGACTGGCACCGGTGATTCCGGTGGTGGTGATCGACGACGTGCGTGCCGCGGTGCCGATGGCACGCGCCCTGGTCGCCGGTGGCACGCCGGCGATCGAAGTCACCCTGCGCACGGCGGCTGCACTGGATGCGATCCGCGCAATTGCCGCCGAAGTGGAAGGTGCCGTTATCGGCGTCGGCACCGTGCTCAACGCGCGCGATCTGAAAGCCGCGCAACAGGCCGGTGCGCGCTTCGCCGTGTCGCCCGGCGTGTCGCCGTACCTGCTCGATGCCGCCGACGACAGTGAGCTGCCATTGTTGCCTGGCGCCGCCACCGCCAGCGAGGCGATGAGCCTGCTCGAGCGCGGCTATCGACATCTGAAATTCTTCCCGGCGGTGCCGGCCGGCGGCCACAAGCTGCTCGGCGCCTGGGCCAGCCCATTGCCGTTGATCCGCTTCTGCCCCACCGGCGGCATCAGCCTCGCCAGCGCGCCCGATTTCCTCGCCCTGCCCAACGTGATCTGTGTCGGTGGCTCATGGCTGACCCCAGCCGACCTGCTCGCCAGTGGCGACTGGGCTGCGATCGAATTGTTGGCGCGCGAAGCTGCCGGGTTACGCCAGACCACCTGATCCCTGCGCGGAAGTCACGATGATTCCGTTCCCTGCGTGAGAAAAACGACTGTTGCTAAGCCACGCATCAGCATTGCCTCTAATGCATGGCTTCGCCAAGACTCACGGTATTGCGCAATGCAGGCACGTACTCAGGATGGTCCGAGATATCGTTGTGTCCAGCATTGCGTATGACAATAAACGACACAATTCCGGCCTTGAAATGGGCCAGCAATCGCTGCGTGCTTGCCATCGGAATGACGCCATCATTTTCCGCCGCGATGATCGTCGTTGGGACAGAAATTCGAGGTGCAAACCGCCACGATTCGTATTTGTCCTGCAAAAGCAGGTTGATCGGCAAGAACTTAAAGCGCTCGGCTGCCAGTTCTAAAATGCTGTTGTAAGGCGTCACCAAAACAAGGCGTGATGCCGCGCGCAGGCTTGTCACACGAATCGCTATTCCGCTGCCGAGACTGCGGCCGATCACCGTAACGTCTTTATGCTCTTTATGGATTGCATCAAACAGCGCCATGCCATCGGCAACAAGATTTTTCTCTGTGGGCTTGCCCGTGCTGCCGCCGTAGCTACGGTAGTGCAAAGCGTAAATCGCAGTGTGGGGGAAGGCGTCCACCAATAGCGGAAGTGATTGAGAGACGTCCTCGCCATTGCCGCCGAAGTAAAGGACTGCATGAGACCCCGCATCCGAATGGATCGAAGCAACAAGGTCAGCGCCCTCTCTTTGAAAGCTCATCGTCTGTGCCGCGGCGTCCACCGATGCAGGCGTCGGGTGATAGATAAATGAGCGCTGAAACAAGAACAGCAGTGCGCATACAACTACGTATGCGCACAACGCGATCGCAAGCAGCCACACAAAGCCTCTGGCAACATATTTCGTCAGCATGCGGCGCACCATTACGGCTGATCAGTTGCCACTTTTCTCCGGCTTCACATACGTATTGAACAACTCATCGATCCGCCGGTATTCGTCGTACCACGAATCGGCATGCTCGAAGCCGTGGCGTTCCAGCGGGTACAGCGAGATCCAGAAGTTCTGCTTGTGCAGTTCGATGAAGCGCTGGTACAGGCGGATCGAGTCGCTGGCCATCACGTTGTCGTCGATCAGGCCGTGCTCGATCAGCAGCGGGTCGCGCAGGTTGTCGGCAAACTCGATCGGCGAGCTGGTCTTGTACGCCTCGGGATCGATCTGCGGGTCATTGAGGATGTTGGCGGTGTATTCGTGGTTGTAGCTGGTCCAGTCCGCCGGCGCGCGTAACGCGGCACCGGCGGCGAATTCGCCCGGCGCGCGCAGGATCGCCATCTCGGTCATGAAGCCGCCGTAGCTGCCGCCATAGATGCCGACCCGCTTCGGATCGACGCCGTGGTTCTTCACCAGCCAGGCCTTGCCGTCGAGCAGGTCTTCCAGCTCCGGATGGCCCATGTGTTCGTAGATCGCGGTGCGCCAGGCGCGGCCGTAACCTTCGGAGGCGCGGTAGTCCATGTCGAGCACGACATAACCCTGCCGCACCAGCAGGTTGTTGAACATCTGCTCGCGGAAGTAATAGGTCGACGACAGCGTGACGTCCTGCAGGTAGCCGGCACCATGCACGAACAGCACGGCCGGCCGCGAGGCGGCAGCGGCTTCGTCGGCGGGGCCGTAGTACTTTGCATAGATCACGCCGGCACCATGCGATGACGGCACTTCGACGATCTTCGGTGCAATCCACGCATGCGCGGTGTACGCCGCCTTCATCGTGTTGGTCAGCTCATGCGGCTCGCCGCCGGCGCTCGACTGCACCGCCAGCTGCGAAAACACGTACGGCGAGGAATGCAGCACGGCCAGCTGGCTGCCATCCGGCGACAGCTTGAAGTCGTCCATGCCCTGATAGTTCGTAATGCGGCTCAGCGCACCGCCCCCGACCGGCAGCCGGTAGACGTCGTAGCTGTACGGCGCGACCTGGTTGGTGCGCACGTAGAACCACTTGCCGTCATCGCTGAGCAGCGGATGGCTGACCTCGAACTTGCCGGAAGTGAGTGCCTTGGCACTGCCGTCGAGCGTCTTGCTATAGAGCTGCGAATAGCCGGTTTCCTCGCTCATGTACCACAGCGTGTGGTTGTCCTTGAGCCAGCCGAAATCGTTGAAGTTCCAGTTGATCCACGCGTTGTCGGTGAGCCGCTGCTGGTTGACCAGCGCATGGCGGGCGAAATCGACGCTGGTGATCCAGCGATCCTTGTTGTCGATCGCGCGCAGCTGGATGGCGAGGTGGCTGCCGTCGTCGCTCCACACGATGCCACCGCCACCGCCATCCTCGGCATTGGCGACGATGCGCACCGGGCGCACTTCGGGCGCCTTCAATGCCTTGGCTTCATCCTGCTTGCCGGACTTGTCCAGCGCGGCGACGGCGTGGCTGCGCAGCAGCTTGAGCGGATCGTCCTTGATGCCCGGCAGGCTGTCGGTCTTCAGCGGATACTGCTGGTGATTGCGCAGATCCAGCAGCAACAGCGACTGCGGCGCCGGATCGTTGTGGCCGACATAGGTACGTGCCTTCTGCGGCTCGGTATAGCCGCTGTCGGTGACGTAATGATTGACCTGCGGCGCCTCGCCCTTGGCGTAGTCCTTCGGCGCCGTCACCAGCAGCAGCCAGCGGCCATCCGGCGACAGTTCGGTGTCGACGACGCGGGATTTATCGCCCAGCCAGAACGGCGCCGGTGCACGGCCCGGATCGGCGGCATCGAGTGCCTTGTCCTCGTCATGCAGGGCCTGCTTGTCGGCCTTGATCTCGCGCAGGGTCTTGAACAGACCCAGCTGCAGGTCGCCCAACTCATCCGGCTGCTTGGCCTGCGGATCGTCGGCGAAGTTCAGCACCGCCACCGGCGCGGCGACGCCGCTGCTCAGGTCGTAGCTGTACCAGTCATTGCCGTCGCGGTACTGCAGCGCGCGGCCATCGGCGGAAAACTGCGGCGAGGATTTTTCCTGTGGCGTGCGCGTCACCTGCTGCCGGCGGCCACTGGCCAGATCGACTACGAACACATCGCCGTGCAGGATGAACGCCGTGTGCTGATGGCTGCGATCGAACACGGCCGGACCGTCGGCCTGGGCCATCGCGGCCGGATCGAGCTTCACGCTGTTGCCGCTGGCCGGGTCGACGCGATACAGATCACGCACCGGGCTGCCATCGCGCTTCACCGAGTAGTACAGGCTGCGCCCGTCCACGCTCCAGTACGGCATCTCCACTGACTGCCCGATCCAGTCGGGATTGGCCATGATGGTTTCCATGTCGAGCGGCCCCGCTGGCGCCACCGGCGACGTGACGGCCGCCGCAGGCAGCACACAGAAGGCGATCAGGCCGGCAAGCAGTACTCGACGCATGGAATGTCCCCAAGCAAAAAACCAGCATAGCCGAGCATGGCAGTGTCGGGCGAAGCGCCATGCCATAAGTCACGGATGTGTCTTGCGCGCTAAGCTCACATTCTTTGACCCGCCACGAGCATCACCACCATGACCCTGCCCGCCCTCGAACTCGAAACCGCCGCCAACCCGCAACACAGCATCATCTGGCTGCATGGGCTGGGCGCCGATGGCAACGATTTCGCGCCGATCGTGCCGCAGTTGGTGGATCGTGCGTGGGCACCGATTCGCTTCGTGTTTCCGCATGCGCCGGTACGGCCGGTGACGATCAACAACGGCATGTCGATGCGCGCCTGGTACGACATTGCCGCATTCGACCTCAACGCACGGCAGGACGAGGCGGGCATGCGCGCCTCTGTTGGCGAGGTGGAAACCCTGATCGCGCGCGAGCATCAGCGCGGCGTGCCGAGCGAGCGGATCCTGCTGGCGGGCTTCTCGCAGGGCGGCGCGATCGCCCTGGCAGCCGGCCTGAAGCATGCGGAAAAGCTGGCCGGCATCATTGCACTGTCGACCTACCTGCCCGCTTATGTCGCACAGTCCGGCGAACGCAGCGCGGCGAATGCCGCCATCCCGATTTTCTGGGGCCACGGCAGCGTCGATCCGGTGGTCATCCTGCAGCGCGGCATCGATTCACGCGACCTGCTGAAGTCACTGGGGTATGCCGTGGAATGGCATACCTACCTGATGGCGCACGCGGTCTGCCCCGAAGAGATCAGCGACCTGCGCTACTGGCTCGGCCAGCACCTAGGGATGCTCTGATCAATTCTACGTAGGCGTCACCGTGACTGTCTGTTCGCAGGCCACAGGGCCGTCGGCGAAGGCAGACTGGCCGTCTGTCGAGACGGCGGACCGAAGGCATGCGGACAGACAGTCACGGCCCCAACGCATTGAATTTGAAGTGATGGGGTGATGTCCAGAAGGCGCGCAAGCTGCGCCGCGCAGCTTGGAAAGATGGCCAGTCTTCCCTGCGCCGCGCAACACACCCTGCGCGCCTTCTGGACATCATGCCACCCACGTAGAATTGATCAGAGCATCCCTAGCGTAGCCACGCCCGCGCATGCGGCATACTTGCCTGCATGCGTGCATCCACACCCACCAACGGCCCGGGCGGCCGCGCCGAGCACAGCCCGCTGCCGGATTTCTGCCGGGTGCCGGCGTTGTTTGCGTTGTTTCTGGTTTGTGCGCTGACGGTTACCGTGATTTGGCTGGCACGCGACAGCCGACGCGACTGGGCTGGTTACAGCATCAGCATGTTGTTCGTCGACTGGCTTGCGCTCGTGATCGGGCTGACCCTATGCAAGCTTCGGCCGCTACTGCAGCGGTTGCCTGGGCGCCTCCCGTATGTTGGCGTATGGGTACTGATGGTCCTGATCGTGACGTTGGCCAGTGTGCTGGCTCACTGGATGGACAACGCGATGCAGATGCAGTTGATTGAAAGCAGCACGCCCGCCTTCGTGCGCGACAACGCGTTGATTGCCGCCCTGCTCGGTGCCGCGATGCTGCGCTACTTCTATGTGCTGGCACAGTGGCAGGCGCGACTCGCGGCGGTGACGCGGGCCCAGGTCGAGGCCTTGCAAGCACGCATCCGTCCGCACTTCCTGTTCAACAGCATGAACACCGTGGCTGCGCTGATCCGCGTCGATCCAGCGGCAGCCGAACGCACGGTGGAGGATCTGTCCGAACTGTTTCGCGCCGCGCTGGGCCAGCACGATACCGGCGACGGTACGCTGGGCGACGAGCTGGCGCTGATCGAGCGTTACCTGGCAATCGAGCAGCTTCGCCTTGGCGCGCGCCTGCACGTGCAGCGCGAACTGGATGATCTGCCCACCGACTTCCCGCTGCCACGACTGCTGCTGCAGACACTGGTGGAGAACGCGGTACGCCACGGCATCCAGCCGCTGCGCGAAGGTGGCAAGGTGATCCTGCGCGGGCGCCGCGACGGCAATGGCATCCGCATCGAGATCATCAATCCGCTGCCCACCAGTCCCGCTTCGCCCGGCAACGGTCACGGCCTGGACAGCGTGCGCCAGCGCATCGCCTATCGTTATGGACCTGATGCCAGGGTACAGGCGGGAACGCAAGGCGATCGCTTCGTGGTGCTGCTGCAATTGCCGGGGCAGTCGGCGTGATGCGTGTACTGATCGTCGACGACGAACCGCTGGCCCGCGCACGCCTGGCCGCACTGCTCGGCGAATGTGACGAAGTGGAAATCGTCGGCAGTGTCGGCGATGGTGAAACTGCACTTGCCTCGCTCGGTGAACTGCACCCGGATGTCCTGCTGCTGGACATCAACATGCCCGGCCTCAGCGGTACCGCGCTGGCGCAGCGTTTGTCCGGGCGCACGCGCGCCCAGGTGATTTTCTGCACCGCCTACGAAGCACACGCGATACAGGCGTTCGAACTGGGCGCAGTCGATTACCTGCTCAAGCCGGTACGGCTGGAGCGACTGCGCCATGCGCTGCAGCGTGCACAACGACGGCTTGCCGATGCGCCACGCGAACCGGCCGCCTATCTGCATGGCCGGATGCGTGGTGAACAGATTCGCATCGCGTTGAACGAAGTGATCTGTCTGCTCGCAGAAGAAAAATACGTAGTGGTGCAACACCTCCGCGGCGAACTGCTGATCGAGGAATCACTGCGTCAGCTAGAGGAAACCTACCCCGATCAGCTGATCCGCCTGCACCGCAACTGCCTGGTTCCCCCATCGCGCCTGCTCGGCGTGAAAACCCTCGCCGATGGCCGCGTGCTGGCACGACTGGATGGCACCGAACTCAGCCCAGAGATCAGCCGGCGCAATCTACCCGCAGTGCGGAAGTTGCTGCGGCTTGGCTGAACGCACGCAAGCGCCACGCCAGCAAGCGCCCCAAAACAGCGGCGTTTATTACCGCGGATTCTGGGTGATAAAACTTGGCACCTCGATTTGCGTGATATGCAATGCTGCAATACGGCGACCGGTACACATCCCACCATCAGCCAAAACATTGCTCAGTGCGGGTTTCAATCGCTTGACGGCACGCATTCGAATCCTGAACATCCACTGCATATGCCCCAATGTGGGGTCTAATAAGCGTTAGGCCAAATCATGGATCGGAAATTTACTATCGACCCTGAAGTTATGCGCGCTTGGTCTCAGCGCTGCGCAGCCAATAGGCGCGGCACTTTGTGGCTTTGGCCGCTAGCTTTATTGAGCACAGTAGGCCCAATTGTCTTAGTTGCGGTTTTCGGTGCGCCATACTTCATCGCAGCGTTTGTCGTTTTCTCCGTTGGGCTACTCATAATTGGCGTAGCCCTCAGTATTAAAGCGCCGCAGCTATTTTGCCCTCACTGCGGTAGACGTCCTCTGCGTTGGTTAAAGCTCAGCCTATATCGTCGCGACATGTCTCCATTGTCAGCCGAATATTGCGAACACTGTTTCTATTGGTTGCAAGAATGGTCCGTTTGGCGTGTGAGCGCCTAACAATTCGTTCAAGGCGGACGGCTACGCCGCCGCTTAACTCCAGCGTTAGGCCTCATCGAATTGATCGCGCAATCTGCAGCCACCAATGAACTCGGCGACCGCATTATTAAGGTCAATCATGCCGGTGAGCATGGCGCCATCAACATCTATAGCGGGCAAATCTTCATGGCGCGCCTCACTGCGCGCGGCATGGTCACCCAGCTCACAGAGTTTCGGTCGCATGAGCAGCGGCATCGCGCCATCTTTGGCGCGGAGTTGCAGCGCCGCGGCCGGCCGCGCTGCCGCAGCTATTGGTTGTGTGGTTTCGGCGGTCTTGTCCTTGGTCTCATCACTGGCCTCTTTGGCGCCCGCGCAATCGCGGCCACCACTGTCGCAGTTGAGAGTGTTGTGCTTCGGCACTTGGAGCAACAGCTAGTGGTGTTGCAGGGCAATGACTCCGCTGCCGTCGCGGCCATCTCAGCAATTGTCTCTGAGGAGCAACAGCACCACGACCATTCCGCAAGCCGCGTTCAAGAGGGTACATTCTGGCCTAAAGTACTCGTTCCCATCGTGTCTGCCTCCACAGAGGCAGTCATTAGGTTAGGCATGCGGCTATGAGGCCTAACAACTCGTTCAAGGCGGACGGCGTCGCTTAACTTCAGCGTTAGCCTCAGGTGCCCCATGCGATTAGTTCTGCCTCTAGCTTTATTGTTACTAGTAGCCGCTGGACCATCTCCGTGTCTAGCGACTGAACGCTGTCAGGCGTTCTACGGACGCATGGTTCTCTATCCTGCGGATGGTCAACTACGTTTGTGGCATATCGGGACGCACCATGAATTTCAGCCCGAATACACCGGTAGCGACGGAGGCGCATCCTGGGATAAGGCCGTCGACTTGCTAAAGGCTAGCAACGAAGCAGCGGGTGCCGCAGGTGACAATGCGCTATATGCTGACTTTGTCGTTTGTCCAATTGAGCCACTACGGAAAGGATGGGTTCAATCGGCCACCATACGCAGCATGTCTCATATCCACGTCGTGCCTAGACCATGACTGAAGCAAAGGCCAATGCCGATGCAATTGAGCGCGCGGCTAACAACTCGTTCAAGGCGGACGCCTTCGGCGCCGCTTAACTCCAGCGTTGGACCTCATGCACCAGCAGATTCATGCCGAGATTGAGTTCATCGTGCCGCTCGATGCAGTCGAGGCAGAGCACCGTGCGGATGCGATCGCGTGGATTGCATCCGGCGCCGACCTCTGCCGCGTTGCCAAACCGGCCATTCCGCCCAAGCACCTTGTGTCGTACTTTGCAGTCGTAGACGACAAGGGGATGCTTCTTGTGGATCACAAGAATGCGCAGCTTTGGCTGCCTTCCGGCGGACACGTCGAGCCGGGAGAACATCCGCGCGAAACTGTCGCCCGCGAACTACTTGAAGAACTCGGGTTCAATGCGTCGCACGAAATTGGCCCACCGTTGATGATCACTTCAACCGAAACAGTGGGCCTCGTAGCAGGGCACACGGATGTTTCGCTTTGGTATGTTGTTCGCGCAGAACGCGGCCAGGCGCTGCGGTGCGACGAGGACGAATTCAACGGTGTGCGATGGTTCGATTTCTGCGAGATTCCCTTTGCCCGCGCTGATCCGCACCTGCCTCGGTTCGTACAGAAGCTGAGGTCTGATTCAACGTCAGGCGGTAGAATAATCATCAGGACGATCGGAGCATTCGCATGAAGTCTCAGTTTCCTTCCGCACAAGAATATTCAGCGCAGACAGCACGCTACCCTGCTTTGGCTGTCGTTGATATTCGCGCGGAACAAGCCGCCGTAACCGAGTCGTATAGCAACCAGGTTCTGGTCGACGTCAACGCCGACTGCATGCGGCTGGCGGTGTTCGAGGGCGAGTATCGCTGGCACCAGCATCCGGATTCCGACGAGCTGTTCCTGGTCGTTGCGGGAACACTGCAAATCGACCTCGCGGACGGTAATCACCTGGAACTTGCCGAATGGCAAAGCGTTGTCATTCCGGCAGGTACGGTGCATCGCACACGCGCCATCGGGCGTACGGTCAACGTCACCTGTGAAAAGAATGGCGCACAGACCGTGTTTGTCGAGACCGCCATCTAAAAGCGGCGCTAGACTCAGGCACCAGGCCGCAGGAGCACACTCAAATGAAACGCACGTGGACGATCATTGGGGTAGGCAATGTGGCTGGCAGCTTCAAATGGTACCAGTCGCTGTTTGGCCAGCCGGAGACGCCTCCGGCGCATGACTACTTCGGGCAAATCCTCGACTCGGATGGCACGGTCTTGCTCTGCCTTCACAAATGGGGTGACCACGAGCATCCCTCCTTGATGAGCCCCGACCACGGGAAGCCTGGCAACGGCCTCATCCTGTTTTTCCGGGTGGACGATTTCGACCTGGCGCTGCCAAGGGCGCGCGCGCTCGTCACGCGGCTCGAAGAGGAACCCCACAGGAACCCGAATACAGGAACCATGGAGTTCTCGCTCCGGGATCCGGACGGGTATTACGTCATGATCAGTGCGCTCTCCGCGACCTGACCATTCATTCAAGCCGATGCCGCTTCGCGGCGCGGCTTAACTCCAGCGTCGGGCAGCGTCGACAACAATGGAAAGCATCAAATTTTCCAGTGAAGAGAAGGATCTGATTGTTCGCAAGATCAAGCTGTACTTCTCGGAAGAGCTGAAGCAGCAGATCGGAAGCTTCGATGCGGAATTTCTGCTGGATTTCTTTGCACAGGAGATAGGTGCGTACTTCTACAACCGCGGCCTCTATGACGCGCAAGCCATACTTGCAGCCAAGCTGGAGGATATCCAGGACTCCATCTATCAGCTTGAACAAGCGACTGACTTCAGAAAATGATCCGCAGCGTGACTATGCGCCTGGCAACTTCTCGAGGTGAGCGGGTGCAACTCATGCTGCTTAACTCAAGCGACAGCCACTAATCCAATGAATAACTTGCAAACTCTGACACGCTACAAGGCATGGGCTGACGATCTTTTTTACGCTGCCCTTGCGCAACTGTCCGACCAGGAGCTTGTCGCTCCACGCCCGATCGTGTTCGGCAGCATTCTGCGCACGATGAATCATGTGCGCGCCATGGATCAGGTCTGGCGGGCGCACCTGGAAGGCAAGCCGCACGGGTTTGTCACGCGCAACCCGGAAACGCATCCACCGCTTGCCGAGTTACGGAAGATCCAGCAAGCGCTGGATGCGTGGTACATCGAATACGCAGACTCGCTGACGAACTCGGCGCGCGAGCAGGTGGTCGACTTCACGTTCATCGGCGGCGGCAATGGCTCCATGTGCCGCGAAAACATCCTTCTCCATGTCGTCAATCACACGACATATCACCGCGGCCATGTTGCAGACATGCTGTACGAGATCGGCGCAGCGCCGCCAACCACCGATTTACCGGTGTTCCTGCTGAAGAAAAACGGAGGTGCCTGAACCCTCGTCGAAGCGGACGCGCATATCGCGCGTCGCTTGATGCAGACGTGACATGTGACCAGTACTCCAAACCGCAGCATCACTTCGCTTCGGATTTGATCTCATGGCCACCAAACTCATTGCGCATCGCCGACAGCAACTTGTCCGAGAACGACTCGGTATCGCGCGAGCGCAGGCGTTCGATCAATGAGGCAGTGATGATCGGCGCGGGCACGTTGAGGTCGATCGCCTCGTCCACCGTCCAGCGGCCTTCGCCGGAATCGACGACATACGGTGCCACGCCATCCATCTTGGGGTTCTTGCCCAGCGCGTCGGTGGTGAGGTCGAGCAGCCAAGAGCGGACCACGCTGCCGTAGCGCCAGATCTCGCCGATCTGCTTGAGGTCGAGGCCGAACTCCTGCTTGTGCTGCAGGATCGAGAAGCCTTCGGCGTAGGCCTGCATCAGGCCGTACTCGATGCCGTTGTGGACCATCTTGGTGAAATGGCCGGAACCGACCGGGCCGACGCGGCCCCAGCCCTGATCCTTGGCCGGCGCCAGCGTCTCGAAGATCGGCTTCAATGCATCGACGGTTTTCTCGTCGCCGCCGACCATCATGCTGTAGCCCTCTTTCAGGCCCCACACGCCACCGCTGGTGCCGCAGTCGACGTAGCCCAGGCCGTTGTCGGCGTAGAGCTTCGCGCGGCGCACGGTGTCCTTGTAGTTGGAGTTGC
>Ga0302311_10002748_pt1 | contig 19696 bp, 18 predicted proteins | sample III_Palsa_N1_3_FD_200449 | JGI IMG/M metagenome (GOLD analysis project Ga0302311, IMG submission 200449) | Peat permafrost microbial communities from Stordalen Mire near Abisko, Sweden - III_Palsa_N1_3 | ecosystem: Environmental > Terrestrial > Soil > Palsa > Peat permafrost | place: Sweden... | reverse complement strand
CTGGGTGACGATCATCGCAGCGAAGAAGGCGGTTAGGAACAGCAAGTAGCCGCCCTGGCCGTAGTGGCGCTTGAGGTCGGCCATGCCGTAGCCGCGGACGCCGTGCTGTTGCAGCGTGGCGAGATAGAGCGCTAGGAACGCCGGTTCGTGGGCGCGGCGGACGTCCGGGGCCAGGGCGCCGGCGAGGAAGTAGGCCAGGTCGGTCGGGCCGGCGCCGTAGGCGAACGACTGCCAGTCCAGCACCGTCAGCGGGTAGCCGCCCTGGGGGCCGCCGAACATCATGTTGTCGGGGCGATAGTCGTTGTGGGTGAGGCAGCGGGGGCCGTCGTGCTGCTGGGCGATGGCGGCGAAGCGGGCGGTGAGCCGGTCGCCGGCGTCGGCGCAATGCGGCGCCAGGCGCGGGCCGTACCTTTGTTTGAAGCCCTGCCAGAGCGAGGCGACCGCCGCGGGGGTCGCGGCGCTGGGCGGCGCGGCCTTGGCGTTCGAGACCCAGGGCAGCGCGTCGAGGCCCTCGTCGCCCCAGTGCGAGGCGTGCAGCTTGGCCGCCTCGATCACCGCGAGGCGGGCCTGGGCGAGGGTGACGCCGCGCAGCTGGTCGCCTTGCTCGGCTGGCGCCAGGTCCTCCATCATCAGCACGAATTCGCTGGTGGCCTCGTCGACGTCGGTGAAGTAGCAGCGCGGGGTGTGGATCAGCGCGGTGGGCGCGAGCTGCTGGTAGAAGCGCACCTCGCGCAAATAGTTGCCCAGCGCGACGCCGGTGGCGCGGCTCTCCTCGCCGGCCGAGGGGAACTTGCCGACCAGCGACGCTGGCGCATCGTCGCCGCGGCGGGCGTAACCCAGCTGGAAGCGGACGCTGTCGCCGATCTGGCCGGTGCCAACATTGGCGGCGGTGAAGCTTTTCACCACCGCATCGACGCCGCCCTGCTGCAGCACCGCGGTCAGCCAGTCGGCGTCGACCGCGCCCGGACGCCGGATGTTGGGGGGCGTGGTCATCCCCGTGGCCCCTCAGGCGCCCAGGACGCGGGCGCGATGTTCTTCGGTGAACATCTCGGGCGGCAAGGCCTCGGGACCGGCCATGACGGCGAAGCCGTGGGCGCGCAGGCTGGGATCGGCGGCGGATTGCTCGAAGATCCGCCGCCGGCGCGCCTTGGCCGCCTCGCCGAATTCCATGTCGATGGCCGCCTGCAGGCTGGCGGCGAAGCGCAGGCGCCGCCCGCTCGGCGCGCTCTTCAGCGTAGGGGGCGAAGGACATCGAGGCCCAGTCGTCGTCGGCCTTGAGCAGCTCGGAGACGATGCGCACGTCGCGGTAGGTGATCGAGAGGCCCAGGCCGACGATCGGGTCGTTCCAGCCGGCCGCGTCGCCGACCAGCACCACGCCCTTGGCGAACGGCTGATCGGTCCAGGAGTCGTTGTTGAAATAGCTGAACAGCGGCCCGGCCGGGTGGCCGTCGACGAGATGGCGGTTGCCTGGGCTGCAGGTCATGGCGAAGGCGTCGAGGAAGCGGCGCGCGCCGTCCGGCCCCCGGAAGCGCTGGTTCTGCTCCAGCGCGTAGCCGCCGTAGACCCGCACTCGGCCGCCGCCCTGCGGGAAGGCCAGGAAGCCGAAATCGCCCTCGGTGCCGATCGCTTGGAGACTGTCGTCCCAGCCCTCGACCCCGTCGACCAGCAGGCCACCGAACCAGTGGTGCGGCTTGTCCTGATGCAGGGGGATCTGGGCCGCCCCGCGCACCTGGGAGGTGCGGCCGTCGGCGCCGACCAGCAGGCGCGCCGTCGCCTGGAACGTCTGGCCCTCCACCTCGTAGGTCACGCCTGGCGCGTCGCCGACGGAGAACGAGACCACGTTCACGCCGCGCAGCGCCGTCGCCCCGGCCGCCTTGGCGGCGTCGAACAGGGTCTGGCAGTGGACCGGATGGCGCAGGCAAAGCGGCCCTGGCACACCCGGCGTGAACGCGCCCAGGGGCAGCGCCGAGGCCTCGGCCGCGGCCGGCTCGAGCGTCTCGTCGTAGGTGATGTGACGGGTGATATGATGCCCGCCGGCTTCCATCAGCAGCTCGTACAGGCCGACCCGCCGCACCTCGGCGACGCCCCAGGGCGCGATCCACTCGCCGCGCACCTTGTCCTCGAAGACCAGCGACTGTTCCAGCAGCAGCACCGACTTGCCGGCGCCGGCCATCACGGTCGCCAGGGCTGAGCCGCCGATGCCGCCGCCGACGATGATGAGGTCGTATTCCTGCACGCGCCGGTTCCTCCGCTCGGACCGTTCGATCGCCGTTCTTCGCGGCAGGTCCAGCCGACCCACGAACAGGAGACCAGGCGCGCTGTCAAACGGGCCGCCTCCCCGCTTACGGATCAGCTTCAGCTTTCGCACGTTCGGGTCCTGCCCGCCGGCTTTGGCGGCCGCGCGACGAAGGCGATGCGATGAGCGATGCGACGAGACCAGTCAGCCGCGAACAGGCCGAGGCGGCTGTGCGCGTCCTGATCCAGTGGGCCGGAGACGATCCCGATCGCGAAGGGCTGGCCGAGACGCCGGCGCGCGTCGTCAGGTCCTATGAGGAGCTGTTTTCCGGCTATGCGGCCGACCCGCGCGAATATCTGCAGCGGACCTTCGAGGAGGTCGGCGGCTACGACGAGCTGGTGGTGCTGACCCACATCCCGGTGGTCAGCTTCTGCGAGCACCACATGCTGCCGTTCCTCGGCCGCGCGGCGGTCGGATACCTTCCGGACAAGCGCGTGGTCGGCATCTCCAAGCTGACCCGGGTGGTGCAGGGCTTCGCCCGCCGGCTGCAGATCCAGGAGAAGCTGACCGCCGAGATCGCCGAGGCGATCTGCGAAGTGCTGCAGCCGCGCGGCGTCGGCGTGGTGATCCAGTCGGAGCACAGCTGCATGACCATGCGCGGCGTCAACACCCCCGGCTCGGCGCTGACCACCAGCACCCTGCTGGGCGTCGTGCGGGACGATCCTCGCACCCGGCAGGAATTCCTGCAGTATGTGCGCGGCGGCTAGACGCGTCTTTCCGCCCACGGAGTTTCAAGATGTCCGTCGCCTTCACCCGCGAAGAAGACCTCGAGTCCCGTGCCGCCGACCTGCCGGACCGGCCCATCTCGCCGCATCCGAACCTGGTGACGGCCAGCGGCCTAGCGGCGATCGAGCAGGCGCTGGCGGAGGCAAACGAGGCCTATGGCGCGGCCCGCGGCGCCGGCGACATCAGCACCGACCGCACGCCGATGGCCCGGGCGACGCGCGACCTGCGCTACTGGTCGGCGCGCCGGGCCACCGCCCAGCTGTCGGAACCGGAACCGGTCGCCGGCCAGGTCCAGTTCGGCCGCACGGTCGAGGTCGAGCGCCAGGACGGCCGGCGCCAGACGTTCCGCATCGTCGGCGAGGACGAGGCCGACCCGGCTGCGGGTCGCATCTCCTACGTCTCGCCGCTGGCGCGGGCGCTGATGGGCGCGGCGATCGGCGATACCGTCACGTTCGGCGGCGGCGAGGTGGAAGTGCTGGGTGTGCTGTAGGCTAATGCCTGAGTCCGCAAAGAGGAGAGACAGAATGGCGATCCGGCTGGTCATCACGCTGAACGCGGCCCCCGGCAAAGGCGACGAGTTCCTGCAGGCGCTCAAGGGACGGTGCGGCGAGGTGATGACCGAGCCGGGCTGCGAGCAGTTCGAGGTGTTCCAAAGCGCGCTCGACCCGGACAGGCTGACCCTGCTCGAGCTGTGGTCCGACCAGGCCGCGCTCGACGCCCACGCCAAGATGAACGCCACCCGCGCGCCGTTCCCGAGCGGCCTGCGCGGCGCGGCGGGCGGCCGCGAGGACTACGAGTACAACAAGACCCGGTAGCGCCGGCCCGTCAGACCGCCGCGACCGGCTCGCGCGGCACCAGCCGCAAACCGTCGGCCGGGTAGCGCTCGCCGGCGGTCGTGCCGATCGCGAAGGCGGCCTCAAGTTCGGCGATCGTCGCGGCGTCCAGCGCCAGGTCGTTGGCGGCCCAGTTGGCTTCGAGGTGCGGGATGAAGCGCGTGCCGGGAATGGGGACGACGTCCTTCGACAGCACCCACGCGAGACTCACCTGGCCGATGCTGGCGCCCAGGCGGGCCGCGACGGCTTCGATCGTCGCGCGGCGGCGGCTGTTGGCGGCGATGGCATCGGCCTGGAAGCGCGGATGTTGGTGGCGGCGGTCCTTCGGGTCGGTGATCTCCGAGCCCGCCAGGAAGCCACGGCCGAGCGGGCTGTAGGCGACGAAGCCGATACCGAGTTCTCGCGCCGTCGGCAGGATCTCGGCCTCGACGCCGCGGGTCCACAGCGAATACTCGCTCTGCAGCGCGGTGACCGGATAGGCGGCGCTGGCGCGGCGCAGCTGGTCGGCGGTGGCCTCGGAGACGCCGACGCCGCCGATCTTGCCTTCCGCTTGCAGCCGGCCAAGCTCGCCGACCGACTCCTCGATCGGGATCTGCAGGTCGACGCGGTGCAGGTAGTAGAGGTCGATGTGGTCAAACCCGAGCCGCTGCAAGCTGGCCTCCACCGCCGCGCGCGCCGTGACCGGCTTGGCGTCAGGGCCGGCGCCCTGCTGGCGGTGTGTGAACTTGCTGGCGATGACCAGGCCCTTGCGCCGCGCCGCCAGCGCCTTGCCGAGCAGGGTCTCGTTGTGGCCGGCGCCGTAGCCGGTCGCGGTGTCGAAGAAGGTGATCCCCAGCTCGATTGCGCGGTGCAGGGTCTTGGTCGACTCGGCATCGTCGGCCGCGCCGTAGACGCTGGAAAGACCCATGGCGCCGTAGCCCTGGCGGCTGACGGTGAGGTTTCTGAGTGTCGGCATGACGCGCCTCCTTCGTGCGATGGCGGCATTTGGCCGCCCGGCGTCGGACGCGGAAGACAGAAAATCTGTGGCCGCGCTCAAAACATATTGAACGAGTAGGAATTCACATCAGATCGCGCGGAACAGTCGTCTTGTCCGCTCGCTCGAACACCACCCGCTCGCTCCGGCGCGCCGTCAGGCGCTCACGGACCTCGAAATCGGTCGCGGTCGATGTCAGCTCCACCTCGCATTCCACCTGGCAGTCCCAGTCGCCGCGGTGGTAGCGGACGCTCTGCCAGGCGCGCCAGCGGCCGGAGTTCGGATCGCCGGGCTTCACCTGGGCTTCGACCGTGGGCCCCTGACGCTCGATCGCCGTCCCAGTCGCGCTGATGCTGCCCTGGCTCAGGGGCCAGCGCTCGTCGAATTCGACCCAGCTGTCGGCGGCGGCATCGCGCCTGATCTCTGGGTCGCCCCGGCCGACGCCAGGCGGAGGCGTCACGATTGGGATCGGGAATGCCGGTTCTGGGTCGGACAAGGCGCGTAGCGGCAGCCGCAGCGATGATGCTCCGAGGTCGATCTGCAACTTCACCGGGGTCGGCGACGGCCACAGCAGCGGCCACAGGGTCTCGCTGAGCGCCAGCCGGATCCGCGAACCTTGGCGAAGCCGGCGGCCGGTCAGGTAGAGCGGCAGGTCGATATCGTAGAACCGGCCCGCCGCGAGAGGTTCGGGCGCGGCGTGGCCGTCGCGGTGCGTGAGGTTGAGCGCGCCGTAGCTCACCAGCCATGAACGGCCGTCCGGCGTCACCTCGGTCAGCCGGGCGGCGATCTTGGCCACGGCGACGTTGGCGGCGATGCGAAGCCGGACCTTCGGCGAGCCCAGCAGGTCCACCGGCGCGTCGAGTAGCTCGCTGTCGAACGTTAACGCCCGCTCGTCGTCCGGCGATTGCTCCTGCGGGTACTGCGGCACTACGAACGGGACCCACTCCGGGGTCTGCAGCCCGACCAGGGCATCGCCATCTAGCTCGGCTACAAACGCCTCGCCCACTCCGTCAGTGAGGCGACTGCGCGCCAGGCCGAACGCAAGCTCAGCGGTGCGAGGCGGCCAGTGAGGCTCGGCAACCCAGCGCCCCGGCAACTGCGCCGGCGCCACCTCCACCGGCGCGGCTTCGGGCATGAAAGCCCAGATGCACGGCCCCTCCATCACGCCGGTGCTCTCGCCGGCCAGCCAATGGCGCCACCAGCGCAACTCCTCGACCACCCAATCCAGGCCAGGCCCTGGCGCGGCCGGTTGCGGATATCCGTGCGTCCAAGGACCGATCAGCGCCTTGCCCGGCACGGTCAGGTTTTCCAGCAGGCGTGGGATCGCCTCGTTGTAGGGATCGACCCAGCCGCCGACGAGATAGACGGGGCAGCGGATGGCGCTCGGATCGAAGCCGACCGAGCCCTGGCGCCAGTAGTCATCCTCGCGCTGGTGGCTGAGCCATTGCGCGGCGATCGGCGGCGCGGCCTCCAGCCGCTCCATCCAGGCCGCTTCCCAGCCTGGCCCGGACACCTCCGGATCGGGCGGCCCGGCCATCACCGACTTGAAGCTGGTCGCCCACTTCAGCCCGGTGAGGGCGAAGGCCCCGCCGATGTAATGGGCGTCGTCGGTGTAGCGCCGATCGGAGCAGCACATCGGCATGATCGCCTTCAGCGCCGGTGGCGCCAGGGCGGCGGTCTGCAGGGTGATGAAGCCGCCCCAGGAGACGCCGCGCATGCCGACAGCGCCGTTGCACCACGGCTGCGCCGCCAGCCAGGCGATCGCCTCGGCGGCGTCGGTCTGTTCCTGGGGCAGGTATTCGTCGAGCAGCAGGCCCTCGGAGTCGCCGGAGCCGCGGGCGTCGAGGCGGGCGAAGGCGACGCCGTGTTGGGCGAGCTTGCGCCCCCAGAAGCCGCCGTAGGCGCGGCTGCTGTCGCGCTTGCGGTAGGGCGTGGTTTCGAGCACCACCGGGACCGGCCTGTCGGTGTCGGGCAGCCAAAGCGAGACTGCCAGCCGCACGCCGTCCGGCATCGCGATCCAGTCGTTCTCGATCTCATGCACGCCGACCGGCTCAGGAAGGCGCCAGCTTCCCACGCCGCTCAACGGGTAGTCCGATCTCTGTTTGGTGTTCCCGCCTGCGCGTCCAACGGTGACTTACCTGTCTGAGAAGCTGCAGTAGCTTTAGCTAGGGGACTGGTAACGATGTTTCATTAGGTCTGCGAGCCTGTCCTGATGGAGGCGCACGCCGATGTTCACAGTCCTCGCCTGCATCCACGACCAGCACGATCTGCGCCTGGTGGCGCTGGCGGCGCTGATCTGCCTGCTGGCGGTGGTGTCCGCGTTCGGATTCTTCCGGCGGGCGATGCACAGTTCGACCGTGTTCCGGGCCGGCTGGCTCGGCCTGACCGGCCTGGTCGGCGGTCTCGGCGTCTGGGCGACCCACTTCATCGCCATGCTGGCCTACGAGCCCAAGCTCAACATCCACTATGACGTCCCTGGCACGGCGGTCTCCTGGGTCGTCGCCGTGGTCGGCGTCGGCGCCGGATTCGCGCTGGCGAACTGGCTGAAAGACCTGCGAGGTCGCCTGGCCGGCGGAGCGCTAGTCGGTCTCGCCGTGGCGGCGATGCACTACCTGGGCATGACCGCCGTGCGCATGAACGCCGAGGTGCTCTGGCATCCTGGCTTCGTGATCGCCTCCGTTATGGTCGGCGTGATCGGCGCGGCGGCGGCGCTGGGGGTCGAGGACGGCGGACCAAGCCACCGCCGCCGGATTGCCGGGCCCGTGCTGCTGGTGCTTGGCATCGTCGGCCTGCACTTCACCGGCATGGCGGCGGCCACCTTGTTGCCGACAAACGCTGCGCCGATGCCCGCCTCGCTGATCGGCCGCGATATGCTGGCGGTGATCGTCGGCGCCTTGGTCGTGCTGGTGTTCGCCGCCACCGGCGCGATGATCTGGGTGGAGCGCGCGGCGCAGGACTCGGCCCTCAGGGGCGTCCGCGCCTCGCTGAACGCCCTCTCTTCCGCCATCGGGTTCTTCGACCGCCGCGGCCGCCTGCAGGTCTGGAACGCGACGTTCGAGACGATGCTGGGCGGCGAATCGACCGGGACAACGCTGCTCGACCTGCTGGCCGCGCCTGGTCTGGCCGGATTGCTGCCGCGGACGCATGCCAACGCGGCCGACGAGCTGCGCGGGCGCCTCAGCGCGGCGGCCCACGGTGTGTTCGAGACGGAAGGCCAGCTCGTCGACGGCCGCTGGATGAAGCTTGAGGCCCGCGGCACGCCGGGCGATGGCGTCGCGCTGGTGCTGACCGACACGACTGCCGCCAACAGCTACGCCCGCACCGTCGCCGACGCCCGCGACGCCGCCGAGGCCGCCAACCGCGCCAAGACCGAGTTCCTGGCGAACATGAGCCACGAGTTGCGCACGCCGCTGAACGGCGTGCTCGGCATCGCCGAGGCGTTGGCCCGCACTACGCTGGACCGTCGCCAGTCGCAGATGCTGGATATTATCCGCGACAACGGCAGCGCCCTCGAGGGTCTGCTGAGCGACCTGCTCGACCTGGCCCACGCCGAAGCCGGTGGCATCGTGCTGGACCCGCAGCCGGTCAGCGTCGCCGAGCTCTGCGGCGCAACCGTCGCCCTGTTCGCGGACCGGGCGGCCGCCAAGGGCCTGACCATCGAGACCCGGATCGACGTCAGCGGCGACGTCCAGGTGCTCGCGGACGCGCTGCGGCTGCGCCAGATCTTGACCAACCTGGTCAGCAACGCAGTGAAGTTCACGCACGCCGGCCAGGTGACCTTGTCCGCCGAACGGCGCGGCGCGCGCCTGCGGCTGGAAGTGACGGACACCGGCGTCGGCTTCGACCCGCAGCTCAAGAACCACCTGTTCCAGCGCTTCCGCCAGGCCGACGGCTCGGCGACGCGCGCCCACGGCGGGGTCGGCCTTGGCCTGCCGCTCTGCCAGCGGCTGGCCGACCTGATGGGGGCGGAGCTGGACTGCACCTCTTCGCCCGGTCACGGCTCGACGTTCCGGCTGGAGGCGGACTTCCCGCTGGTGGAGACGTCGGCTGAGATCGCCGGCGCTGACGAAGACCGCGCGCCGCGGGTGCTTGTGGTCGACGACAACCCCACCAACCGTCATGTGCTTGAGCTGATCCTCGATAGCGTCGGCGTCGAACATCAGGCGGCCGAGAACGGCCAGCAGGCCGTCGATGCGGTGCAGGCGAGCGTCTTCGACGCCGTGCTGATGGATATCCAGATGCCGGTGATGGACGGGCTGGAGGCGACGCGGCGCATCCGTGCCTGGGAGGCGGCGTCAGCGCTGCCGCCGCGGCCGATCATCATCGTCTCGGCCAACTGCCTGCCGGACCACGTGGCCGCGGGCCAGGCGGCGGGCGCCGACGCCCACATCGCCAAGCCGGTTTCGGCGGCTAAGGTTCTGAACGCGCTGGCTGGCGTCACGGCGCAGGCGGCGTGAAAGCTTCGGGCTAGGCGGGCTTCAGGACGTCGGCGGACGAGATGCCGTCGACGGTCAGAACGCCCGCTTCAGCTCGTCGGCGAGATCTGTCCGCTCCCACGAGAAGCCGCCGTCAGCTTCCGCCGCGCGGCCGAAGTGGCCGTAGGCGGCGGTGCGGGCGTAGATCGCGCGGTTGAGGCCGAGGTGCTCCCGGATCGCCCGCGGCGTCGCCCCGCCGATCAGCTCCGGCAGCAGTCTTTCCAGCTTCTCGGCGTCGACTTCGGCGCCGCCGTGCAGGTCGACGTAGAAGCTCAGCGGCTTGGAGACGCCGATCGCATAGCCGATCTGGATGGTGCATTTCGACGCCAGGCCGGCGGCGACGACGTTCTTGGCCAGGTAGCGGCCGGCGTAGGCGGCCGAGCGGTCGACCTTGGTCGGGTCCTTGCCGGAAAAGGCGCCGCCGCCATGGGGCGAAGCGCCGCCGTATGTGTCGACGATGATCTTGCGTCCGGTCAGGCCGCAGTCGCCGTCCGGCCCGCCGATGACGAAGTTGCCGGTCGGGTTGATGTGCCATTCGGTCTCGTCGGTGATCATGCCGTCCGGGAACACCTTCAGGATGTAGGGCTTCACCAGTTCGGCGACGTCGGCGGGGGTCAGGCCTTCACGGTGCTGGGTCGAGAGCACGATCTGCGCGGCGTGAACCGGCTTGCCGTTCTCGTAGTGCAGCGTGACTTGGCTCTTGGCGTCGGGCTCCAGCTCAGGCCGCTCGCCGGAATGGCGGGCTTTGGCCAGGCTCTTCAGGATGTTGTGCGAATACTGCAGCGTCGCCGGCATCAGCTCAGGCGTCTCGTCGGTGGCGTAGCCGAACATGATGCCCTGGTCGCCGGCGCCCTCGTCCTTGTTGCCGGCCGCGTCGACGCCCATGGCGATGTCGGCCGACTGCGAGTGCAGGTAGCAGGCGAAGTCGGCGGTCTTCCAGTGGAAGCCGTCCTGCTCGTAGCCGATGTCCTTCACCGCCGCGCGAACCTTGTCCTCGAGGCTCTCGACGATGCCGGCCGGGCCCCTCACCTCGCCAGCCAGGATGATCCGGTTGGTGGTGACCATGGTTTCGCAGGCGACCCGGGCGTAAGGGTCGGCGGCCAGGAAGGCGTCCACCACCTCGTCGGAGATGCGGTCGGCGACCTTGTCGGGGTGGCCTTCGGAGACGCTTTCGCTGGTGAACAGATAGCTGGTGCGGTGGCTCATCGGAGGTGGGTCCTCAAACTGTGTCAGGCCAGGCCGTTCGCGGCGGCGAGCTCGGCGAGCGAGACCTGCGGCCGGGGGCCATAGTGGGAGATGACTTCGGCGGCGGCGAGACCGCCGAGGCGGCCGCAGACGTCCAAGGGTTTGCCGCGGGCAAGGCCGAGCATGAAGCCGGCGGCGTACTGGTCGCCGGCGCCGGTGGTGTCGACGATCTTGCCGACAGGAAAGGCCTCGACGGCGTGGCGGATCGTGGGCGTCACGACGACCGAGCCCTTCTCGCTGCGGGTGATGGCGGCGATCTTGGTCAGGCCCTGCACGGCGCGCGCTGCCGCCTCGAAGTCGTCGACCTCGAACAGCGAGATGATCTCGGCCTCGTTGGCGAACAGCAGATCGACCTCGGTCTCGATGAATTCGCGCAGGCCGGCGCGGTGGCGCTCGACCACGAACGAGTCGGACAGCGTCAGCGCGATGGTGCGGCCGGACGCCCTGGCCAGTCCCGCGGCCTTGGCGAACGCCCGCCGCGCTTCCGGGGGGTCGAAAAGGTAGCCTTCGAGATAGACGATCTCAGCGCCCATGATGACATCGGCGTCGACGTCGGCCGCGGTCAGCTCCACCGAGGCGCCCAGGAAGGTGCACATGGTGCGTTCGCCGTCCGGGGTGACGTTGATCAGGCAGCGGCCGGTCGCCGCGCCGCCATTCAGTCGGCCGGTCGCGAAGTGGACGCCGATCTGGCGCGTGTCGTGGGCGAACACATCGCCCAGCTGGTCCGCCGCCACCTTGCCGACATAGGCCGCGCGGCCGCCGAGGCTGGCGACGCCGGCCACCGTATTGCCCGCCGACCCGCCCGAAGCCTCGATCCCGGCGGCCATCTTGCCGTAGAGCTCGTGGGCGCGGGACTCGTCGATCAGCATCATCGCGCCCTTGGTCAGGGCGTTGCCGACCAGGAAGGCCTCATCGGCCGGCGCGATTACGTCGACGATGGCGTTGCCGATGGCGGCGACGTCGTAGGAAGCTGACATGCGCTTTCCGTTATATGATGGGACGCCCCGCCGTCCAGCTTCACGATGCGGTGCACAAATGGCGCCGCACGCCGGCCGGCGGCCTACTCGTAGCGCAAGGCGGCGACCGGCTTGGCGCGCGAAACCCGAAGACCTTGGAAGAACACGGTGACGAGCGCGATGACGACCGCCGCCGCGCCGGCGGCGAGGAAGGTCCACGGCAACTGGTCGATGCGATAGGCGAAGCCCTGCAGCCACCAGTTCATCAGCAGTAAAGCCACCGGCCAGGCGATCAGGTTGGCGACCAGCACCGGCCGGAGGAACTGCTACAGCAGCAGCTTCAATATGTCGCTCGAACTGGCGCCCTTCGCCTTGCGCACGCCGATCTCCTTGGTGCGCCGCTCGGCGGTGTAGGCCGAGAGCGCGAAAAGGCCGAGGCACGCGACCGAGACGGCGATCAGCGCCGCCTCGCCGACCTGCCGGCGCCCGAGCGGATCGAGGTTCGCGCCGACACCATCGTGGCTGGCCCAGCCACGCTGATGGGCGGCCTGGCCGGCGGCTCGGGGATCGGGCTGAGCCTCACCCGGCAGATCGCCCTGGCGCACGGCGGAAGGCTGGAACACGTGCCAGCCTCGCGCGGCGGCGCCGCGTTCAGGCTGTCGCTCCCCCACGCCCAGGGCGGCGGCCCCTTCAGACGGGTGAGCTGATAGTCAGGATGGCGAGCGCGAGCTGGTCAGCTTCACATCCGCGCGGGCCCAGGCCGTCTCGAACTGCCGGCGCACGTCGGCGGCCTCGGCGTGCTTGTCCTGGGCATCCAACGCCTGCGCCAAACCGAACAGCGCCCAGCCGTCGCCGCGATAGGTCTTTAGGCTCTCGCGATAGACCGCCTCGGCCTCGGCCGGCTGGTGGTTGTCCAGCAGCGCGGCGCCCAACAGATGGCTGACCGGCTGATGCCACCACGGCGGCTCGGTGTAGGGCAGGTTCCGCATCAGCCCGTAGGCGGCGCGGAACTGGGTGACGGCGTCGGCCTTGTCGCCCTTCGCCCGCGCGATCTCGGCGTCGAGCAGCTTCAGGCCCAGCGCCGCGATCGGCCTGGCCGGGATGGCCAGGGCGTCGTAGCGGCTGAAGTCGGAGGTGGCGATCACCGCGTCCAACTCGCTGCGCGCGGCCTTCGCGTCCTTCACATCGCCCTTGGCGGCCAAGGCGACGCCGCGGGCGTAAAGGTTGAACGCGCGGTCGATCAGCAGCGCCTTCGGCGGTGGCGGCTCGGCCAGCACCGCATCCCACTTCTCGAACCGCAGCTCGGTGGCGATCGGGGTGAAGCCATACAGCTCGGCGGACGGGACTTGCCTGGCCAGGTTGTAGGCGTCGACCGCCTTCACCAGCCGCCGCGCCGCGTCGATGGCGCCCTGGTAGCGCCCGGACATCTCGCTCGAGGTCCACAGGAAGTGGATGTTGTGGCCGTAGTAGCCGGCCGGGTAGTAGCCCTGCGCCTTGCAGGCGGCGATGTAGTCCTCGTCGACCTTGGCGGCCATCTCGTTGACCCGCTCCGCATCGGCGTAGCGGCCGACGCGGTAGTAGATGTGCGAGGGCATGTGCACGATGTGGCCGGCGCCCGGCATCAGCTTCAGCAGCCGGTCCGACGCCGCCTCGGCGCGTTCCGGCGTCGTCGTCGCTTCGACCGCGTGGATGTAGAGGTGCAGTGCGCCCGGATGGTTCGGCTCGCGCTTGATGATGCCCTCCAGCGTCGAGACGATATCCAGCGCGTGGCCCTTGGGCGTCACCCCATCCTGCAGCCAGTAATCCCAAGGCTGGGTGTCCATCATCGCCTCGGCATAGAAGGTTCCGGCGTCGAGATCGTCCGGGTAGGCGCGCCAGAGGTCGCCCATCGTCTTGGCGAACGACTCGTCCAACGCGTGGCGATCGGCTTTGGTATCGGCCGAGTAGCGAGCCGCCAGCGCCTCGATCCAGGCGTGTTCCTCGGGGCTGGCCTTGGGTTCGAGCGCCCTGGCCTTCTGCAGCGCCGCCCAGGCCGGGGCGACGGCGTCGGGCGGCATCGGCAGGTTGATGTTCGGCCCGAGCGCTTCGGCGACGCCCCACCAGCACATGGCGCAGTCTGGATCCAGCCGCGCGGCCTCGCGGAACGAGCGGATCGCCTCCGCATGGTTGAAGCCGAACAGCAGATTGATCCCCTGGTCGAAGAAGACCTGGGTCCGCGGGTTCTTGGTCGAGATCGGGTGGTGGTGGTCGCCCAGTCCCTTGAACACCGGCGCGCCCGGCTTGTCCGCCTCGCCGGCGTAGACCGACGGCATCGGACCTACCATCAACATGCCGCCCTGCTTCATGCCCGGCATGTCGCCCATCGGATCAGCGGCCGCCACGCCGGCCACCAGTGAGGCCGCTAGCGTCAGCGCCGGCCAGGTTCGTCTCGAACCGATCATGATCGTCCACCCCAGGAAACTAAGCAGAGCTTAGCCCGCGCGGGCCGCCGGTCCAAAACCGCCGCTTAGGTCTCGTCCGAGGCGCTTGGCGATGTATGCTCCCGGTGTCGCTAGCGGAGGCGTTGCAATGCCCGATAGCCAACCCGTCCTACCTCCCCTGCCCCTCGCCGGCCTCCGGGTCCTCGATCTGACCATCGCCCGCGCCGGGCCAACCTGCGTGCGGCATCTGGCCGACTGGGGTGCGGACGTGATCGCGGTGTCGCCGCCGGGCGAAGGGCGCGACGTGATCGGCCGCGACGGGTCCGACTTCCAGAACCTGCATCGCAACAAGCGCTTCATCAGCCTCGACCTGAAGACCGAGCGGGGCCACGCCGCCTTCCTGAAGCTCGCAGCGCGCGCCGACGTCGTGGTCGAGAACATGCGCGCGCCGGTAAAACACCGGCTGAAGGTCGCCTACGAGGACCTGAAGCCGATCAATCCGCGCCTGGTCTATGGCTCGATCAGTGGCTTCGGCCAGGACGGGCCGTACGCCGAGCGCGCCGGCGTCGACCAGATCGCCCAGGGCCTCGGCGGGCTGATGTCGATCACCGGCGAGCCGGGCCGCGGGCCGATGCGCGCCGGCATCGCCATCTCCGACGTCACCGCCGGCACGCTGCTGGCGCTGGCGATCATGATGGCGCTGTACGAGCGCCAGCGCACCGGCGAGGGCCGCTATGTGCACACCTCGCTGTTGGAATCGCAGATCTTCCTGCTCGATTTCCAGGCCGCCCGCTGGCTGATGGCCGGCGAGGTCGCCGGCCAGATGGGCAACGACCATCCGACTATCAGCCCGATGGGCGTCTTTCCCGCCGCCGATGGCCCGATCAACATCGCCGCCTCCACCCCGGCCCAATTCGCCCGCTTCTGTGAGGCGGCCGGGCGGCCCGACTGGCTGGAGGACGAGCGGTTTTCCGGCGCCCGCCGCCGCACCGAGAACCGCCAGGCGCTGAACGCCGCCATCGCCGAGGAGACCCGCAAGCGCCCCGCGGCCTGGTGGGTGGAGCGCCTGGAGGCGGCCGGCATTCCCTGCGGCCCGATCCTCACCATCGATCAGATGTTCGCCGATCCGCAGGTCCAACACCTCGGCATGGCGACGCCGGTCGACCATCCGAGGCTGGGTCAAACGGCGATGGTGGCGACGCCAATCAACATGGCGGGTTTGGAAACCGGCGTGCGGCAAGTCGCCCCGCTCGCCCCCGCCGACACCGACGCTGTGCTGGCCGAGATCGGCTACGAGCCGGACGAGATCGCCGCAATGCGCAGCGATCGGGTCATCTGAAGCGATTTTGCGCTTGGCTTAAGCGCACCTGGGTCGCTATGAGGCGCTCGACCATGAAGCCACCGAAATTAGGAAGCTACGCCGAGCGCCAATCGCACTCCGCGGAAGCCAAGAAGGCCCTTGTGGCCAAATTCAAGGCCAAGCCCACCATAGTCGATCCGGAATTCGAGGAACGCCGCCTCGCCCGCCAGATCGAACTGGAGGAGCTGCGCGCCCAGCGCGCCGCCGAGCGCCAGGCCAAGCGACACGAATCCGCTGTGAAGGCCGCCGAGCGCCAGGCCCTTGAAGCCGAGATCGCCGAGGCGATGGAGCTGGAGCTGCGCGCCAAGCAAAAGGCCTCTCGCGACGCCAGGTACGCGGCCCGCAAGCAGCGGCGGAAGTAACCCTCGCCGGTCCAGCCTCCGTGGGACGGCGTCTACGCCCCCCGGAACGTCGGCGTTCTTTTCTCCATGAAGGCGGTGCGGCCCTCCTTGAAGTCGGCGCTGTCAAAGCAGGCGGCGACCGCGGTTTCGACCTGGTCGAGACGGCGCTTGTCCGGGTCGCGCAGAACCTCGCGGGCGGCGATCTTGGCGGCGCGAAGCGTGAGTGGCGCGTTGGCGCTGATCATCGCCGCATACTCACGCACCAGCGATTCCAGCTCGTCCCGCGTCGCGATGCGGTTGACCAGGCCGATGCTCAGCGCCTCGTCAGCTTGGAACTGGCGGGCGGTGAACAGGATCTCCTTGGCGAACGCCGGCCCGACCACGTCGATCAGCGCCTTCACCCCACCGAAACCGTAGCCGAGGCCCAGCCGGGCCGCCGGAATGGCGAAGCGGGCGTCCTCGGAGCAGATGCGCAGGTCACAGGTCAGCGCCACCGCCAGGCCGCCGCCGATGCAATAGCCGCGGATCATGGCGATGGTCGGCTTGGAAATCCCGGCCATGGCCGCGTTGGCCGCTGCGGCCGCGGTCGAATAGCGCGCCTCGGCGCTCGCGTCGCTGCGCTCGGCTTCGAACTGGGAGATATCGGCGCCGGCGACGAAGGCGCGCTCGCCCGACCCGGTGAAGACCACCACCCGCACCTCAGGGTCGGCCTCGAACGCGGCCAGCACGTCCGGGATCGCACGCCACATCTCCAGCGAGACGGCGTTGCGGCGCAGCGGGTTGTTGAAGATCATCCAGCCGATCTGGCCATCCTTGCGCCCGACCAGCTTGTCGACGCCCAAATCCATCGTGTCCGCGTCCATCGCGTATCCCTCGGAAAGTCGGCTCGACGTTGACAACCGACGCCGCCTCCCGTCAACCGCAGGGGCATGAACGGCAACCTCTACGCACTGATCGCCTCGCGCTTCCCGCAGGACCGGCGCCAGGCGTTCCTGGAGACGCTGGACCGCCAGCAGGTGAGCTACGGCGAGATGGAGGCCGGCGCCGGACGTCTTGCCTCGCTGCTCAGGGCCAAGGGCCTCGCGCCTGGCGACCGCCTCGCCGTGCAGGCCCCAAAGAGCCCGGAAGCGGTGATGCTCTACCTGGCCGCGCTGAAGCTCGGCGCGGTCTTCCTGCCGCTGAACACCGCCTACACCCAAGCTGAGATCGACTATTTCGTCGCCGACGCCGAGCCGGCGCTGTTCGTCACCGACGCCGTGGCCCTGGCGGCCGAAGCGGCGGACCTCGCGCCGCTGGAGGCCGTGCACGAAGCCGCGCCGGATGACCTGGCGGCGATCCTCTACACCAGCGGCACCACCGGACGGTCGAAAGGCGCGATGCTCAGCCACGCGGCGCTGGCCGCCAACGGCCAGGCGCTGACCGACGCCTGGGGCTTCACCGCCGACGACGTGCTGCTGCACGCCCTGCCGATCTACCACGTGCACGGCCTCTTCATCGCCCTGCACTGCGTCTTCCTCTCCGGTTCGAAGCTGCTCTGGCTGCCGAAGTTCGACGAGGCCGAGGTGCTGGTGGCGATGCCGTGCTCGAGCGTGATGATGGGCGTGCCGACCTTCTACACGCGGCTGCTGACGAACCCGAAGTTCACGCGAGAAGTCGCTGAAACCATGCGGCTTTTCATTTGTGGATCGGCGCCGCTGCTGCCGTCTACTTTCGCCGAATTCGAACAGCGCATCGGCCAGCCGATCCTCGAGCGCTACGGCATGAGCGAGGCGGCGATCATCACCAGCAACCCGCTCCACGGCGAGCGCCTTGCGGGCAGCGTGGGCTATCCGCTGCCGGGCGTCGCCTTGCGCGTCGGCGACGACGGCATCGTGCAAATCAAAGGCCCCAGCGTCACCGGCGGCTACTGGCGCAAGCCCGAGAAGACCGTCGAGGCGTTCACCGCAGACGGCTACTTCATCACTGGCGACATCGGCCGGCTGGACGAGACTGGCCGGCTCTGGCTCTCGGGCCGCTCAAGCGACCTGATCATCTCCGGCGGGCTCAACGTCTACCCGAAGGAGATCGAGTTGGTGCTCGACGAGATGGTCGGCGTGGTCGAGAGCGCGGTGATCGGCTGCCCCCATCCCGACTTCGGCGAGGCGGTGGTGGCGGTGGTCGCCGGCGAGGGCGACGAAGGGGCGATGATCGCCGCTGTGCGCACGCAGCTCGCGGTGTTCAAATGCCCCAAGCGGGTGTTCTTCGTCGCCGACCTGCCGCGCAATGCGATGGGCAAGGTGCTGAAGGCGGAGCTGCGCCGGACGTACGGCGACATATTCAACGCCTAGGACCCAATACCGGTCGTGGCGCTACCCGATGACCCCGCAGGCGATCCGGGCGCCGCCGCCGCCGAGGGGTTTGGGCTGATCGGCGTAGTTGTCGCCGCCGGCGTGGATCACTACGCTGTGGCCTCTGAGCCGGTTGACGTCGCTGAGACGCGGCGCGACGAGCGTTTCGTGATCGCTACCGTTCGCATCGACCGTCAGGTAGGGCAGATCGCCCAGGTGGCCCTTGCCCGCGGGGCCCATGTGCTTGCCGGTCGCCATCGGATCGTAGTGGCCGCCTGCCGCGCCAGCGGCCGCCGGCGCGCCGTTCACGGGGCCTACGGCGCAGGATGGGTTCTGGTGCACGTGGAAGCCGTGCTGGCCAGGTGGCAAACCGTATAGGTGGATGCTGATCCTTGCCCCACCGGGCCGATCGCGGAACACCACCCTGCCGGCCGGGCCGCCGGGACCGGTTGGCGAAGCGAGGAAGACCACCGCCCTGACCGTCGCCGCCATCAGCGGCGTCGCCGCCGCCAACCCGCACACCGCCATCAACCCTGCTGCGATGTTCCTCGACATGGCGACGCTCCGCTGACTGGTCGACGGCGAAACTAGCGAAAGGCGACGTTTGCGTCGATGACGCGGCGTTGCTCCAGCGGGCCTTCAGTCTAAGAAGGCGCATGCTCGACCGGTTCGATCCCAAGCTCGACGGCGCGTTCGGTCTGCTCGACCGCGAGACGTTGCTCGCCCGGTTGCGCGGGGTCCTGCCGGGCGATCGGCTGATCGCCACACCCGAATCGATGCGGCCCTACGAGAGCGACGGGTTGGCGGCTTACCGCAGCCTGCCCGCCGCGGTCGCTCTGCCGGCCGACGCGGACGAGGCGGCGGCGGTGCTGAATATCTGCCGCGAGTTGGGCGTGCCGGTCGTCGCCCGCGGCGCCGGCACCGGCCTTTCCGGCGGCGCCCTGCCTTTTCCGGGCAGCGTGCTGCTGGGTCTCGGCAAGCTGAACCGCATCCTGGAGATCGACCCGATCGCCCGCACCGCCAAGGTGCAGCCCGGGGTGCGCAACCTGGCGATCTCCGAAGCGGTCAAGCCGTTCGGCCTGTTCTACGCCCCCGATCCCTCGTCGCAGCTGGCCTGCTCCATCGGCGGCAATGTGGCGGAGAACGCCGGCGGGGTGCACTGCCTGAAGTATGGCCTCACCGTGCACAACATTCTGAAGCTGGAGGCGCTGACCAGCGAGGGTGAGCGGCTGACGATCGGCTCGGAGGCGCTGGACGCCCCTGGGTTCGACCTGATGGCGCTGATGACCGGCTCGGAGGGCTTGCTGGCGGTGGTGACCGAGATCACCGTGCGCCTGCTGCCGCTGCCGGGCGATATCCAGGCGCTGCTGGTCGCCTTTCCCGACGTTCCGTGCGCGGGCCAGGCGGTCGCCGATATCATCGCCGCCGGCATCACGCCGGCCGGGCTGGAGATGATGGACGAGCTGGCGCTGACCGCCGCCGAGAAGTTCGCGCACGCCGGTTATCCGCTGGACGCCAAGGCGATCCTGATCTGCGAGTGCGACGGCGCCGCGGGCGATGCCGAGGCGGAGCTGGAGCACGTGGCCGAGATCTGTCGCGCCGCCGGCGCCAGCGAAGTGCGCCATGCCAAAGACGAGGCCGATCGGGCGCGGCTCTGGGCCGGGCGCAAGGGCGCCTTTCCGGCGATGGGCCGCATCGCCGCCGACTACTACTGCATCGACGGCACCATTCCCCGCCGCCAGCT
>Ga0302311_10002744_pt1 | contig 19708 bp, 16 predicted proteins | sample III_Palsa_N1_3_FD_200449 | JGI IMG/M metagenome (GOLD analysis project Ga0302311, IMG submission 200449) | Peat permafrost microbial communities from Stordalen Mire near Abisko, Sweden - III_Palsa_N1_3 | ecosystem: Environmental > Terrestrial > Soil > Palsa > Peat permafrost | place: Sweden... | reverse complement strand
TCGCCATGGCTACAGTATCCCGAACACCCGAATGCCGGCATCCGACCAGTCCAAATAAGCTAACCAGTCCCAGCACTCCCGCTCCGACCCATCTAGATCCAACTGTTGTGGTCTTCATGTGCGTTCACCATGAGCGTCATTCTTGTCCACCTATGGTGCCGACGCAAGAGCCCAAAAGGTTTACAACCCCCCACCAAAGGTCCTATAGCCGATAGTCACTAAAGTCGCTAGTAGCAACCCGGCATTAGGAACCATTTCCTACATTTGTCCGGTCTTGTCGTTACTCTTACCGTTTCCTTCGGTTTTTCTCTAAAGCCTATGCAGAACCTAGCAGCTTCCCCTCAGGACAGAAAGCCTAAAATCTGAAGCCGACCCTTCGCAGTCACCCTAAAATAATTCCAAAATGGGTCTCCACGGAGCCGCCCCATGCTCGAGCTCGCCAAAGCCGCCACCTTCTTCGCCAGCCTCCTCGCCCTCTATTGGACGGCCCTCAGCGCCTTCTTCCTCCCCGGCCTCGACTGGCAGGATCGCCTCCTCCTCGCCCTCGCCCGCCTCTCCCTCTCCGCCGCCGTCTGCCTCTTCAGCGCCCTCATCTTCCGCCTCCCCACCCGCACCAATCCCGACGCCCACCTGCCCCTCACCTCCGCCCTCCCCCTGCAACTCTTCTTCTGGGCCGCCCCCATCCTCGCCCTGCTCTTCCTCGCCGCCTGGTACGTAACCTGCGGAGCCCCCACCTTCCTAACCCCCTACCCCGCCTGCCGCTAACTACCTCCTTCCCCCTGACCGGCCCAACGCCTTTCGCCTCGCCTTGAGCCCCGCTTTTGCTTTTCTGGCTGTCATCCCGCAGGGATCTGCTTCTTCCCTGCGTTAGGAATCGCGTTACCCTGAATCCAGGTCCCCTTCTTACGCGGGAGCTATTACGAATGTAGTCGAAGCGCCGGAGGAAACAGACTGAATCTACAGGAGTTTTAGGATTCCCGCCCGCACGGGCAGTCTGTAGGGCGCGCATTCGGCTCCATTGTTTCAAGATGCTTATGAGGAAAGTGGAGAAGAAGCTCACTCTTGCGCAGGATTAGTGCACACTATTTCCGGGAGCGAGGAGGGCAGGATCGGAAGCGATGTGGCTTTTACAAGAGTACTTCCTGTGTCGCTTTGGTTGTAGTTGGTGCATTTCTGGTGGCCCACGTTTTTAACTACGGCCCCTTCTGTGAAGATTTGAAACGGTTGGCAAAAGCGACGCCAATGATGTCCTCCAAAAATGTCTCTGTAGTCCATTTGACCGTAGAGGATCAAATCCTTAGTTCCGGCTTGGTAGTCAGCCAAATCGCTGTTCGTTGGAACCACTGCGCTTCCATCCGGCGTGAGCACGACAAGCCGATGCGTCCCTGTTTGAAAACCCGGCCCCGGTTCTGCTCGACTATTGTTTCCGCGCGCGGTTTGCTCTTCGGGGTACAGGAAATTGGGATCTTCGCTTCTAGACAGAAACACCATCCTGAATTTCATGATCAAACCCACAGCGGCGGTCTTTCCAGCATTATTCGTGTTGAAAGATACCCCCATATCCTTGCCAACTCTTATTTCCGCATTTCCCAAAATCAACTGCATTTCTGCCCTTTCGGATTCAGTCGCGGCCATGGCCTGATAGATCGCGGCAACTGCCGACCCGTGAGCATCATTTTCGACGGTCTGGCTCTGCAACAGCATATTTCGAGAAATTTGCGCCCCCAAGCAAGACTGGTAGGCTGCATTTTGCGCGGCCTTGGCAGAGTTATTAGCCGCCGCCACTCCCTTACGAGCAAAGTAGGCCTGAATACCTCCCGCAATGACCCCGAGCAGGGTGAATCCCGCCAGCATCCTCGTCAAATTGCGATTGGACTGAGCAACCTTGACTTGATCTTCCGCAATCGTGAGTTGCCTTTTCTTGTAGGCATTTTCGGCTGCCTTCTCAGCTTCCCATTCTTTCCGTTCCTCGCTGGGGGCGGGTTGCAGAAGAGGAACATCAGCTTCGCCTGGGAGACGTTCTTGTTCTTCATGACTGGGATCGCCTGTCAATTCTTCACCTACTTGCTGGTTGGAGTATGGCAGAGAAGGCCCGCAAGATTTAGCAACGAGAATACTATGCCCGAAGATAAAACCGACCAAGACAAATTCGACGCGATTCTGAGACGGCTCATCAACAACAAGCCGCAAACTGGCGAGGAAACGAAAGCCAGGGCCAAAACGGAGCGCGCGGCGAAGAAACTCGTCAAGCCGCACAAACGCAAAGTTTCCGGATAATGAAAAACCTCAGTCTTTGGTCTTGAGGATTGTTCTCAGCCAACTTTCTCTCCTGTGTTTGGTCAAAGCCCGCGGATACTGCCGGGAAGTGGAACCGTCACCCTAGTACAGCAGTCGTATAGGACGTGGAAGCATATTCCATCCATGAATGCGGGCGGCTACGTTCGGATACACGGCGGGTACCCCATTCATGACTGTTTCACCGTCACGAGTGGGTTTACGAATGCCCATCCAACCACCACCCTCCCACCCGCCAAGACCTCGAAGGGGCACGGCTTCAGCCGTGCCATAAAACCGCCCGGGTCGAAGACCCTTCCACTCTGCCGAAGGCCGGAGCGCAGCCGCAGGCGAAGCGACTGACCTGCCCTCATGCACCTCGCCACCAACCCAGCTCCTGCCGAAAACCTGTCAACCCCCCAAACCCATCCAAATCCACGCAACCCCCTGAAAATAAACCAAATAAAACATTTCAAAACTTGGCATACTTACCCCCACCAACTCTCTACAATAGAACTAGGGGATAAATTTCAACCAAGCCCAATCTCTCCCCAACCCGGTGGGAAATGGTCTGAGAAGCATCCAGAATCAATGACTTGGAGTCCATTCCCACAAGGAAGCCGGGGGTAGTATCTCCGCATGTATCCTATCCAGAATCAATAAGTTACAACCCGTTTTCGCTCCCAATTGGGGCAGAGACTTTGACCCTTAACCTACCTGAATAGAGCGGGTTAGGAGCCAAAATCACTCCCGGGAGGGGGGAGGGGGGGGTACCCTATCAGCTCCCGAGCCCGAGCCAGGTCGGCTTCCGTATCCACATCCAACCCCAACGACTCATCCACCACAACAGCCGCCCCGAGCAGCAGCTCCCGAGCCCCCACATCGCCCCTCAACTCCATCAACTCCGAAAATTTTTCCGCCGGAAAGTAAGCCGGAATCCCAACCTTCCCCGCATATCCCGAACCCGTAACCCGATCCACCTCGCCACATAACGCCCTCAAATGCTCCGCCCGCAGCGCCACCTGGTCACAAGCCATCACCACCAAACCCTGAACGCCCAACTCCTCAGCCCGAGCAACGCCAACCCGGATCGAACTCGCCATCCCTTCATCCGCCAACGCATTCTCAACCACGTCACAACCGCGCAGCAACTTCCCCACTTCTTCCTCGCGCACCACCACAATCACCGGCTCGAGCCGAGCCTCAACCGCAACCCGAACCGCGCGTTCCAACAGCGTCTCTCCACCAATCTCCACACTCTGCTTCGCCCGACCCAACCGCCGCGAAGCTCCCGCAGCCAACACGACCGCAGCCACTCTCACAGCGCGCACTGAGCCTGTAGATACCTTGAAGCGCCACCCTGCGCAATCTGCTCCTCCACCATCTCCGCAGTCATCCGCCGCGAACTCCCCAGCTTCCCCTCGCAACAACCCTGGATCTCCGCAACCACTGCCAACGCAATCGCCTCAGCACCATCACCGCCCAGGTCCAAACCAACCGGCGCGAACAGTCCTTCGCAAGCCCGCTCCACGCTCCATCCCAACCGGGCAGCCGTCTCGCTTACCAGCAACGCACTGCGATGTCTAGCACCCAGCAACCCCAAATACCGCGGCTCACACCGCAACGCTCCCTCCAACCAAACCCGATCCTGCTCATAGCTATGCGTCATCATCACCACAGCATCCTTGGCCCCGATCCCCAACGGCTTCAACTCCCCAAAACCCTCGGTAACCATCACCAGCACAGCCTCCGGAAACCGCTCCGATCGCGCCCACTGCGCTCGTCCATCCACCACGACAACGTTCCATCCCATCAGCGCCGCCATCTGCACCAACGGCCGGGCATCGTCGCCTGCCCCAAACACCACCAGCCGCTGCGGAGCCTCAATCCTCTCCTCGAACCCACCTCGCGTCTCCACCTCTCCCACAACCCGCCGCAGCGCCTCCCCATTCTCCGGCAGCCAGGTCACCACCCGACTCTCAACCCCTTCCAACGACGCCTCCAGCGCCTCCATCAACCCCTCAAACTCCACCGTCCCCGCAGGCTCGACCAGCAGATCCACCGTCCCGCCGCAGCCCAGCCCATACGGAATCTCTGCCGTGTCGTCGAACAGCGTAGAGTACCTCTCCACCACTGCGCCACCGCGCACCATCCAGCCAGCCTTCCGCACCACCTCGGCCTCCAGACATCCCCCCGAGATCGACCCCGCGTATTCCCCCTTCCCCGCCACCAGCAACCGCGCCCCAACCTCCCGGTAACTAGATCCCTCAACCCGCACCAGCGTCACCAGCGCCACCGCATCGCCCCGCCGCCAAAGCTCCACGATCCGCCGCCGCTCCCGCATGCTGCCTCCCTACACCTTCTCGCTAAACGTATGGATGCCACACTCCAGCTTCCTGCCGCCCCAACGCCCGCTCCGAGCATCCGCCCCCGCTGCCGGCACCGCCGTGCAAGGCTCACACCCAATACTCGTGTACCCCCGGTCATACAGCTCCAGCCGCGGAATCCCATGCGCGAGCGCATACCCCTCCACCCGCCCCCACTCCCAGTCCGCCAACACACTCGCCTTCTTCAGGCTCTTCCCCGTAGGCAGACGATGGTCCTCCACCTTCCTCAACCCCACCCGGGTAGGCGACTGCTCCCGCCTCAATCCGGTAAACCACCAAGAATATGGCTCGAGCGAACGCATCAGCGGCTCCACCTTGCGGATCGCGCAGCACTTTGTCGGCTCCACAATATGCAGCAAACCAAACTCCCGCTCGTGCTCTTCCAGGGTCGTCTTGGGAAGCGCGTTCACCAGGTTCAGATCCCAGTCAGCAACCATCCGGTCACGATAAGCGATCAACTCAGGAAAGTGATAACCGGTTTCCAGAAAGATGACCGGAACCCGCGGCAAGTACTCACGCAACATGTGGAGCACCACCATATCCTCGGTCTGAAAGCTGCTTGTCAAGCAAATGCTCGCCAACGCATTTTCCCGCTCAGTCTCCCGCACAACTGCAGCGACCAGCGCTTCCGCCGAAAGCGTCTCACTCGCATCGACCAATGCAATCCCATCCTGACTCACGGTATCTCCTCGGCATTGGATGAGCCATCGAGCCATTTCGAAGCGTCCGCAACCGACTCGAAGTAGCTATCCCCAGCCGCCGTCCTCACTGCTTCAATCGTCGAATCGCTAAGCGCAGCCCGTGCCGATATTGCCGTAACCTCCGCCAGTTGCAAAGCCCGCACGACACCTGCAAGCGCCACCTCCGGAATCAACGCGTCATCGACGATCACCGCAGCCCGGCCTCGCTCTCGCAAAGCATCGCGAAACGCAGCCGCTTCTCTCGGCTTGTCCCGCAGCCACACAAACCCGGCAACCTTTCCAGCCGCCGTCTCTCTCCCCGCCGGCTCGACCGCATCAACAATCATCGCTGCGCCCACCGTAGCGTTCGTCACCGGATCGATCAGGATCAAGGCGCCCATCTCGCGATTCTCCGCATACCCGTCGAAGAACAGCGGCAAGCTCGTATCGAATTCGACCTCCGCGATATCGTTCATCTGCAGGTGTGTACACTCGCGCCGCTCTGTCGATTGGATATCCACCCCGTAGAGAATCCTCCTTACGGTGGCCCGAACCGTACGCGTCGTATGTTTGGCGAGATACGTCTGCCCCGCAATCAGCGGCTGTTCGTGCATCCACACCACCATCGCGCGAAACGCTCTACTCATCCGGGGGGCAGTTTGCCCCTCCCCGATCAACATCTCGCCGCGGCTAAGGTCGATCTCGTCTTCCAACTCAAGCGTCACGCTCAACGGGAAGCTTGCCACCGAAAGCTCCCCATCATAGGTAACGATGCTCTTCACCGTCGTAACCCGGCCACTCGGCAACGCCTTCACCCGCATCCCCGGCCCCACCTCGCCGCGCTCAACCCGCCCCGCAAACCCACGAAACTCCGCGTTCGGTCTCACCACCAGTTGCACCGGAAAACGCAAAGGCCCATCCGCCGCCTCGCGAATCGTCAGCGGCACGGTCTCCAGGTATTCCAACAGCGTTGGCCCCCTGTACCATCCCATGTTGGTGCTGTGTTCGACCACGTTATCGCCCGCCAGCGCACTCACTGGAATTACCTCGACGCTGTTCAGGCCAAGCCGCTTCGCGAGCACATCAAACTCCGCGGACACCTTGTCAAAAACCTCCGCGCTGTAGTTCACCAGATCCATCTTGTTGATCGCCGCCACCACGTGCGGAATCCGCAGCAAGCTCGCAATGTATGTATGCCTCCGCGACTGCGGCAGCAACTCCCCGGCCCGCTGAAACGCCTTCGCATCGATCAGCACAATCGCCACATCTGCGGTGGAGGCGCCCGTCGCCATGTTGCGCGTGTATTGCTCATGCCCCGGCGTGTCGGCAATGATGAACTTGCGCTTCGCCGTGGAGAAGTACCGGTAAGCCACGTCGATCGTAATGCCCTGCTCGCGTTCCGCCTTCAACCCGTCTGTCAATAGCGACAGGTCGACCGCGCCGCCGGAACGATTCACCCTGCTGGCACGGATCGATGCAAGCTGATCCTCATACACGCTCTTGGTGTCATGCAGCAACCGCCCAATCAACGTGCTCTTGCCGTCGTCGACGCTGCCAGCCGTCGTAAATCGCAGCATCTCCTGCTCCAGATGGCTATCGAGAAACGCACGGAAGCTCGTCTCACTTACAGATCTCTTAGCTGAAGGCAACGTACTCATCAGAAGTAGCCCTCGCGCTTCTTCAACTCCATCGATCCCTCTTCATCGTGATCAATTGCGCGACCCTCGCGCTCGCTGCGGCGGAAGCCAATAAGCTCCTCGATGATCTCCGGCAACGTTTCTGCCTCACTTCGTATCGCGCCAGTGCATGGCGCACATCCCAGCGATCGCATCCGGACCTTCATCAACTCGGGTTTCTCTCCTGGCAGCAAATGCATTCCCTCGTGTACCAGCGTGATCATGCCGCCGCGAATCACCGCCAGCCGTTCCTCCGCGAAATACAACGGCACAATCGGAATCTGCTCCGCATACAAATACAGCCACACGTCCAGCTCAGTCCAATTCGAAAGCGGAAAGACTCGAATGCTCTCGCCCTTGCGCAGCCGCGAGTTATACAAACTCCAAAGTTCGGGCCTCTGGTTCTTCGGGTCCCACTGCCCCGCGGCGTCGCGAAAACTGTAGACCCTCTCCTTCGCCCGGCTCTTCTCTTCGTCGCGCCGCGCCCCGCCAAACGCCGCATCAAACCCGCCATCTTCCAGCGCGTCCAGCAACGACCGCGTCTTCAGCGCCCCGCAACAGTTCTGCGTTCCCAGCTTCCACGGGCTCGCTCCATCAGCGATCGCCTCTTCATTGCGATGCACAATCAACTCCGCCCCAATCTCCTTGGCGTAACTGTCGCGAAAGGAAATCATCTCAGGAAACTTATAGCTGGTATCAACGTGCAGCAGAGGAAACGGAATCCTTCCCGGATAAAACGCCTTCTGCGCCAACCGCAGCATGACGCTGGAATCCTTGCCAATGGAGTACAGCATCACGGGACGCGCAAATTCAGCAACCGCCTCCCGCAGGATATACAGGCTCTCTGCCTCCAGTGCCTCAAGATGATTTAGCCGCTTCTGATGAAGTTTCGCGATACCTTCGCCAGCGGCTCTGTCAGTAAGCAAGAATCCTCCCCTTGCAGACCTCACGGCCCAGTTTTGTCGCGGATGGAATGCCCCTCAAAACCTCGATAGGGTTACTATGAACTCATCGGAAGTTTTAGATGAAAGCCGTTACGGAATAAGATCGACACTCGCGTGCTCGCTCAACAAAGCCAACGTTGCTTTGGACATCGCGCATTACGTAAACTGAAGACTTCCATCCTTTAGAGCTTATTCGCTTCGAAGCCGAGCATCAAGCTTGAGTCAGCAGTTAAACCACGTTTCCTTCATACGTTCGTTGCCTTCTAGGGGATACTACAGAAGTGAATCTGGCGCACGCGCCTCATTCCATGCAGCTTCTTGGAACCTCTGCTCCATGAAACACCTTTCAATCTCTACGGGTCCTTTGGAGGAATCGCCGCAATGCAACGCTTGACTCAATGGGCTTCGCTTCTCTTAGTTCTCGTCAGTCTTGGTGCTGCTGCGGCGGTCTCCCCTGCGCAGACGGCAAAAGGTGGCGAACAGCATATTGACTCGCGCGTCGACATCTACGGCGGCTACGGCTACTTCCATCCCTTCAATAGCGAGGTCGCCGGTTATCAGTTTCAGAGCGTCTACAATCCTAACGGCACCCTCGGCGTTTCCACGTGGTTCAATCGCTACTTTGGCGTCGAACTCGAAGCTGGCTACTTCTCCGGCACCACCGAGCACAAACAATATCTGCCGGCCTGCACCGGAGAAACCTGCAGCCAACTGGTCTATACCGCCGAAGGCGGCCCCATCTTTCGGTACCCGTTGGGACGCTGGGTGCCCTTCGCACATATCCTGGGCGGCGGTGAACGCACCAATGGCCCCGCCGCTCAATCGCTCATGTGGGGCTGGGGAACCACCGGCGGCGTCGGCCTCGATTACGTTCTTCCCTTCTGGGGCCAGCACCTCGCCATCCGCGCCATTCAGGCGGACTATCAATATTCCCAGGTCGTGTACGGCCCTCTGCTCCTTCCCGCCGGACAAGAGGGCGGCTTCAGCACGCTCACCAACCTGAAGCTCTCTGCCGGACTCGTCGTCCGGATGGGCGACGTCGAGCCACCCTTTCCCGTCATGCTCGGCTGCGGTGCTCAGCCCGCTCAAGTCTTTCCTGGCGATCCCGTTAAGGTCGAAGCCAACGCCCTGCATCTGAATCCGAAAAAGACCCCGGTCTACACCTGGGCTGCCAATGGCGGCAAGATCACCGCCTCCGGCCCTGAAGCCACCATCGACACCACCGGCCTTGCGCCTGGGGACTACGTCGTCACCGGACATGTAGAGGAAGGCTCCAAGCCTCGCCAACAGGCATCGTGCGCTGCGCCCTTCAGCATCATGGCCTTCCAGGCCCCGACCCTCACCTGCAGCGCCAACCCCAGTACTGCAGTGTCCGGTACCGATATCGCCATCAGCACCGTAGGCGTCAGCCCGCAGAATCGTCCCCTCACCTATTCCTATTCGGCCACGGCAGGTAACATCGCGAGCTCCGGACCCACCGCCGTCCTCACCACCGCGGGCCTGAGCCCAATGACCATCACCGTCACATGCAACCTTGTTGACGATCTCGGACAAACCGCGAAGGCAACCACCGACGTCATCATCACGGCTCCTGTCATCTCTGTGCCGCAAACTCAAGACCTCTGCAGCCTGAGCTTCACACGCGATCGCCGTCGCCCCGTGCGCGTCGACAACGAAGCGAAGGGCTGCCTTGACGATATCGCCCTCACGCTCAGCCAGCAGGCCGACGCTCACCTCGTCATGGTCGGCAACTCAACGCCAGATGAGAAGCCCTCAGCCGCGGCAGAGCGTGCTCTCAACGCCCGCCAATATCTGGTTGAGGAAAAGGGCATTGATCCCACCCGCATCGAACTCCGCGTCGGCGCTCCCACCGGTATGGTCGTAACCAACACGCTGGTACCTGCAGGCGCGACCTTCAACAGTCCCGACACCCACACCTTCGACGAAAAGACCATTGTCCGCCACGGTCAGGCCTATGGCGTCTCTCGCTACGGCGGGACGTCGAGGCCTCGCGGAGCGGCTTTCGAAAGGCCAGCGCCCGCTCCATCCGCTCCCGCAACCACTGCACCCGCTATACCGGCCACCGCGCCGACCGCGCCTGCTGATCAACCCGCACCATCGACCACACCTGCGGCCGCACCCGCACCCGCGTCATCCACACCCGGAGCACCCGCAGTGCCGATAGTAACTCCAGTGTCTCCCGCGGCTCTCGCTCCTGCCCCCGGATCAACCCCACCGCAGACGGCTGCCCCTGAGACGCAGACAACTGCGCCCGTCACCACCCCGCCTCCTGCCCCAACCAGCAGTCCGGCTCCGCAGTAGACGGGATATCAGTGGATCGCCTGATCCAGAAGCGACCGCGCCCCCAATCGTGGCCGTTCTCAACTTCTGCTAAAATCAAAAGGTTGGTCAGTGGATGTCGCAGCTCATGCCGTTTCCCGGAGCTTTGTGTTCCTCCACCAACGACCAACCACTCACCTATCCATTGTTCGGGGCGTAGCGCAGTCTGGTAGCGCACCTGGTTCGGGACCAGGGGGTCGGAGGTTCGAATCCTCTCGCCCCGACCATTTTTTCAAAGCTAGTCCTTCCAAAGATTATGTCGAAGGGCGTCCTATAGGTGGGAGTTACATTCACGTCGTCCACGGAAAAGCTCGAACGCAGCCAATGCGGGTCATTCGCTAGTTTGAACACTCTTTTCGGCATCCAGTCCACTATTGCCGGTTTTAGTGAGATGGGGCTCGCCACACGCAATCCTCTGAGTCATAGTCTCGTCCTCGATCGGTCTAGCACCTCCCTGCCAGGACTTGAGCGAGGTGGGCGGCGCGGCGATCTGAGTTTTGAGAGATCTGTTCTCGACAACTGAACCCGTTCGAGACGATGATGTCCTCTTCCTTTGCGCTTCGTACAGCTGGCATCAGAACGCGCTCCGCCAAGGTTTGAGAAACCGCAAATTTATCCTTTTCAAATCCGAACGGGCCTGCCATTCCACAGCAACCCGAGTCGAGCATTTCCACGGACGCTCCTGTTTCACGCAGAAGGGCCATGTCATCGCTCATTGTCATCAAGGATTTTTGATGGCAATGCCCATGGACCACAATGCGACGCCCGGTGAGCGAAGCGACTTTGCGTGGCGCAGACTGTTTGGCCAGGATCTCGCTCAGCAACATCGTCTGTCGGCTCAGCTTCGCAGCACGCTCATTGTTTGGGAAGAAGTTCAACAGCTCATCGCGAAACACGCTTGCGCAACTAGGTTCAAGCATCACGAAGGGAATTCCCGCATCGATCGAATCTCCAAACTGATCGAGGATGCCTTCTAAATACGTGCGGGCCTGCTTCAGGAAGCCGAAGTCATAGAGAGGCCTTCCACAGCAGACATGCTTTCGGGACACCTGCACAGCATGTCCATTGTTTTCCAGCAACTCGCGTGCGGCCCGCAAGGCATCCGGCTGGAAATAGTTGTTCCAGGTATCTGCCCACAGCAAAACGGGCGAGGACGGGGAGGCTTGTCTGGCGATTTGCGAGGAGTGAAACTCCGCTCGGAAGGACCGGCCCGCCAGGCGCGGGAGATGCCGCTGCTGCGCAACGCCGAGGACGCTTTTCACCAGTGTTTCGAGTCCGGGAAGCTGGAACGTCAAGCTCGGAAGAGAACCGAACTTCGATCCCAGACTTGCGAATTGATCCATAAAGCCGAACGCGTAATGATGCAGCGGATGCAAGCGCCCTTCATAGTGTTGCGAGAGGTACTCTGATTTCCACGTCGCTATATCCACCCCAACAGGACACTCCGTCTTGCATGCTTTGCAGGACAGGCAAAGGTCGAGCGCCTCATGCACCTGCTCATTCTTCCAGTCGTCAGCAATCGCATCGCCGTGCATCAATTCCCAAAGGAGATGAGCACGCCCCCTGGTGGAGTGGCGCTCCTCGCTAGTGGCCATATAGCTGGGGCACATGGTTCCGCGATCTGTCTTGCGGCAAGCCCCGACCCCAACGCAGCGGCCAGTGGCGCGCGCGAAGGAACCGCCATCCTGAGGAAACTGGAAGAGAGTCTTGACGTCTCTTCCCTTGTAAATGGTTCGAAGGTTGTCGACGGCGTCGTACACCGCAACCGGATCGATCAGCTTGCCGGGATTCATTTTGTTCGATGGATCCCAGATCGCCTTGAACTCTCGAAACGCACCCATCAACTCTTCACCAAACATCTTCGGCAACAGGCAGGCCCGCGATTGGCCGTCGCCATGCTCGCCGGAAAAAGATCCGCCGTGCTTCAAAACAATATCTGCAGCTTCATCGATAAACCTGCGATACTTTGCGATGCCTTCTGTCGATTCGAGGTCGAAGGTGATGCGAAGATGGACGCACCCTTGACCAAAATGCCCGTACATCGGGCTGGTATAGCCATACGCACGCATCAACGTGTAGAGCTCACGCAGATAAGCGCCGAGTGCTGCAGGCGGTACCGCTGCGTCTTCCCAGCCTTCGTACCCGGTAATATCGCCCGGCACAAAGACGCTGGCGCCGAGGCCCGATTCACGAACTTTCCAGACCCGTTCAGCCTCTTCTTCGGTATACAAAACGATTGTCGGTTTTCCCTGGAAGTTTTGTGCGGCCGGCAGAAATCTTGCCATCTGGGCGTCCACGTCTTCTGGGCTGTCGCTGCCGAATTCACATAACAGAAAACCTTCGCCGGGAGGCAGCAACTTCACGTCGTCGAGTGCGAGGCTCTTCCGCCGCATGTATTCCACGAGCAAACCGTCAAAACCCTCGAGGCCAATCGGCTTGAACTCGAGCACTTCAGGAACGTCATCGGCTGCGGTGAAAGCGTCTTCGAAGCTGAGAACAACCAGGCGCCGATGCTGCGGGCTCGGCTTGAGTTCGCACACAGCTTCCAAAATCGTTACGCAGGTTCCTTCACTTCCAACCAGAGCTCGCGCGACATTGAATCCGTTCTCCGGCAGAAGTTGATCAAGATTGAAACCTGACACCCGCCGCGGGATGTCGGGGAAACGGCTACGAATGAGTTCTGCGTAGGTGTCACGCAGTTGTTTCAGCCGGTTGTAAATCTCCCCGCGGCGACCGCCGCCAGCAATGATGCGCTCGAGCTCATCATCGGGTGTAGGTCCGACGCGGAGTCTGGTGCCGTCGTACAGCAGCACCTCAAGCTCCTGGATGTTGTCGACCGTCTTACCACCCATGAGGGCATGAACGCCACAAGAGTTGTTGCCGATCATTCCACCCAGGGTGCAGCGGCTATGGGTCGCGGGGTCTGGGGCGAAGGTCAGATCGAAGCGCTCGGCTTCAACCCGAAGCGCATCGAGGACAATTCCAGGCTCAACTCTCGCAGTCTTGCCGTCAGGATCGAGTTCAAGAATGCCGTGCAGGTGCTTCGAAAAATCGAGAACGACCGCGGTGTTGCAGCATTGACCGGCGAGACTAGTTCCGGCTCCGCGTGATAGCACGGGCGCACCCAGTTCTCGGCAGGCAGCGATTGTTGCCTCGACATCTGCTGTATCAAGCGGCACAACAAGACCAATCGGCACTTGCCGATAATTGGAGGCATCCGTTGCGTAGAGTGCGCGGGAAACGCTGTCAAAATGAACTTCGCCGCGCACCCTGGAGCGCAGCAAAGTTTCCAGAGCCCTTGCGTCGTCGAAATGTTCGTGAGGATGGACTGCTACCTCGACCTGGCCGGGCTGCAACACGTGGAACGGAGAAGCTGGACTCATTACTCAATTCCCCTTTTCGTTCCCCTCACAATGGTCTTGATGATCGCATCCTCATCAAACGCGCAGCCACTCCAGCTTCCCACGTTTAGGTGCTGCATAGCGACCCTAAGCCAGCAGATATTTCAACAGCGCCATCCGAATGTACAGAGCGTTCTTTGCCTGACGAAAGTAAGCCGCTCGCGCATTCGCATCCACCTCTGGCGATATCTTATTAATCCTTGGTAGCGCATGCATGATGATCGCTTCCGGCTTCAATCGATCCGCGATCTCCGCATTGATCACATACACATCCTTTACCGCGTCATACTCTTCCTTCGACGCAAACCGCTCGCTCTGTACCCGCGTGATGTACGCAACATCTGCCTGCTCAATCACACCCTCGAGCTTCTCTCCTTCGTGGAAGACGATGCCCTTTTCCATCAGGTACTCGCGATACGCTAACGGCAGCCGCAGCTGCCACGGTGAAATTAAATCAATCGTCACTCCTGGATAGAGGCAAAGCAGCGGCAGCAGCGAATGGATCGTCCTCCCATTCAACAAATCACCCACCAGGGCAACGCGTAACCCACTCAGCCGCCCAAGCTCTTTCTTGATCGTGTACATGTCCGCCAGCGCCTGCGTCGGATGCTCTCCTACCCCGTCACCTGCGTTGATGATCGGGACCGGAGATATCCTCGCTGCAGCCTCGGCAGTCCCCGGCTCATAGTGCCGAATCGCAATTGCATCCGCATACCCGCTCACCACGCGAATCGTATCGCTGATCGTCTCGCCCTTCGTCGCAGACGAGTTGGCCCGCGCGTTCTCCGCCGTCAGCACACCCCCGCCCAGCTTCTGCATCGCCGCCTCAAACGAAAACCTCGTTCGCGTACTCGGCTCAAAGAATAACGTCGCCAGGATTCGTCCACGCAGCGGATCAGTCAGCGCACGAAATACATCGTCGCGCTCCATTTGGTGCGCCGACTCAAACAGCCACAATAAGAATTCCGGATCTTTGAACTGTCGTGCGCTGATAACGTGCCGAAGCTTTTCCATCGGAGCAAACACTCCCTCAACCTGCCGGGTAAACCCTGCCTCGCAAAACGGTATAAGTCACGCGGCCAGGCATCGTATATCCCTCAAACGGGGACCAGCCGCACTTCGTCTTCATGTCCTCGCGCCGAACCCTGTACGGCGCATTCGGATTAAGAATCGTCAATGAGCCCATATATCCCGGCTCAATCGCGCCATACCCTTCGCCGAACCCCCCTGGCAAAAACTCCTTCACAAACTTCCCCGGATTCCACGCACAAACCCGCGCAATATCCTGCGCGGAAAATCCGTGCTCCGCCATCAGCCACGTCGCAAACGCTCCATAGGTGTCGAGATGTGGCACCCCGCTGACGCCCTCCATCTTCTCCTCGATCGTGTGCGGGGCATGGTCCGTCGCAATATAATCCACCAGCCCATCGCGCAGCGCCTCAATCAACGCCAGCCTATCCGCCGGCCCCCGCAGCGGAGGATTCATCTGCAGCCACAACCGATTCTCATCCGTCAGCATCGAGTCATCGAAAAATAAATGATGCGGCGTAGCCTCAGCCGTCACCCGCGCGCCGCGCGCCTTCGCTGCCGCAATCTTCTCCAGGCCGCCCTTGGTCGAGTAATGGCACAGCTTCCCCACCAACTCATAGTGCTCGATCAAATACAGCGCAAACTCCGTCGCCGTTAATTCGGCCCTGGCCGGCCGCCGCTGCTCATGCGTCGGCTCCGCCGCACTCTCGCGCAAGATCGTCGGGTCCTCGCAGTGAAAGCTAACGTTCTTCCCGCGATATTTCGCGATCACTCCTTCAAGCTGATCCTGCGAAGCGAAGAACAGATCCCCAATCGACGGTCCCATAAACGCCTTATACGGCACATGCCGCCGCAGTGGACTCGTCTCCGGACCTATCCCCGCATACAGCGTCACGTGCACCGCCGACGCCTTCGTCAACTGCTCCTTCGCCGCGTAGCGCTCATCATCAACTGGCGCCACCGGATTATTCGGCATGTCCGCAACCTGCGTTACGCCCCCATGGATCGATGCCGCCGCCACCGTCGCAAAATCCTCTTTGTACACTTGCGACTTGCTCAGATCATCGCGAGCATGAATATGAATATCGCCAAACCCCGGAAAAATAATCTGCCCCTCGAGATCAAGATCGCTCTTGCCCATCCGCGGTCCCACGAGCTCAATCAATCCCGTCTCGGCATTGATCTCGATCGCGCCTTCAAAGGTTCGATCGTGATTCGCAATCACTCCTTCAAGACGCAGCATGGACCGCCTCTCGTGCCACATTGATCTCATCCCGAAGTGTTCGTGCAGCGCCCGCAGGATCATCGCTGAACAAAATCGCCCGCGAGCTGCTGATCAGCAACCCTAACCCCCGCGCATCCAGTCCCGCAGCCACGACCGCCGCAACATCCCCACCTTGCGCCCCCGCCCCCGGCACCAGGAACGGTATCCCCGGCGCAATCGCGCGGATCCTTCGCATCTCTTCCGGGTATGTCGCGCCTACCACCAGCATGCAATTGCCCGCAACGTTCCAACTCGCATTCACCCGCGACGCCACGTTCTCCCAAAGCGGACGCCCGTCACACTCCAGATCCTGCAACTCGCCCGCCCCCGGATTCGATGTCCGGCATAACACGATGCTCACCTTGTCCTGCCGCTCCAGAAACGGCGTCAGCGCTTCTCTCCCCAGGTAAGGATGCAGCGTCACCGCATCAAACCCCATCCCATCGAAGATCGACGCCACATACCCTCGATTCGTATTTCCAATGTCCGCACGCTTGGCATCGCAGATCGTAAATATGTCCGGATGCTCGCTGCGAAGATACTCCATTGTCAGCTCAAGCTCGCGCAGGCCGAGCGCTCCTCGCGCCTCATAGAACGCCATATTCGGCTTGTAGGACGTCGCGTACGAATGCGTCTGCTCAATAATCCAGCGATTGAACGCGAACAGCGGAAACTTTTCGCCTTTGAAGGGCTCGGGAACCCGCTCAAACTCAGGATCCAATCCTACGCAGACCAGCGAGCCCACCGCATCCGCTCTCCGCTCGAACTTATCCATCGCAGCGCTCATCGTTCTCGACTCCAGCTCCTATTCAAACCCATGCCGTTTCGCCCACGATCGCGGCTCATCCAGCCAATCCCGCACCACCGCTGCTCCATCCTCATCAATCAATCCCTGTCTCAAAGCGCACTCCAGCACCACAGGAAACGTCGTCGCCGCATGCAACTGCACGCCCGACATCGCGAATAAATGCACTGCGTCCGGAAAATCGTAGCTGATGATCGCTAGGCAATCGCTCACCACCGCACCCTCAGCCCTCAGCGACTCAATCGCCGCAATGCTGCTCCCGCCGGTAGTCACGAGATCTTCCACCAGCACCACGCGCTTGCCGGTTACATCGCCGCCCTCGACACGCTTTTTCGTGCCATGGTCCTTCAGCTCTTTGCGTATGAACACCGAAGGCGTCCGCATCGAAAATCCGAGCGCCGCACTGTGCGGAATTCCCGCAGCCTCAACTCCACCCACTACATCCATAGCGATCTCGCGCTCAGCGATCAAACCCTCAAAGCCGCGGATCACCTTCGCCCACTGCTCCGGCCAGAACGGAAACTTCCGATTGTCGCAATACACCGGTGACTTGATTCCCGACTTGAACGAAATCGGAGCCGCTGGTCGAAAGCCCACGCCCTCGATCGCAATCAACGCCTCGGCAATCTCGCGACTTCGTTCCTCATAGCTGGTCCCTCCGGCCTCAAAGCTCATGCGCCCGCTCCTTGATCTCTCTCGCAAGATCGGGATGCCACATCGCCGCGGTAGCCGACATCACCACATCCGCCCCAGCCCGACGATACTCATCGAAGGCCGCCGCGCTCCCCGCTCCACCCACGCCCACGATCGCGAACTTCTGCCCCAACTCGCCCCGTATCCGCGCCAACTTCGACGCCATCGCCACGCCCGCCCACTTCACCGAACTGCCACATACCCCACTCCGCAGCCGCCCGTCGCCCGGTAGCGCCTGCTTCCCATCCTCATCCACAATCTCCGCCGAAATCGTATTGATCGCCGCAATTCCATCCACGGTCTTACCGACCTCAAGCAGGAACTCTTCCAACTTCTTCTCGTCCCTGTAGAACGCCATCTTGATCACCAGCGGCACGCCACCAATCTCGTCCTTGATGGCTTCCACCACCTGCCGCGATCGTTGGATATCAAAGCACAGCAGGTTCGCAGTCCCCTCGTTCGGACAGCTCAGATTCACCTCGATCACCGGCACGCCCGTCTCTTTCACTAGCCGCGCCCCCAGCACAAAGTCCTGTATGTAATCCGCGACACGACCATTCTCAGGCAGCGTTCCCTGAAAGCTCCCCACCACCACCTGCCCCGGCCGCGCATACGCCGCGGCATCCGCCATATCACGCTGCCAGAACTCCGGATCATACGACGGCACACCAAACGAATTCGTGATCGACAGCGGCTCGCTGTAGTCCTCATTCGCCACCAGCGTCCGATCCGGCGCGAGATCCCCTTCCACCTTCACCGCCAAAACATTCGGCCACGGATGGCACGCATATTTCTTCGTCCGAACCGTCTTGTACACCGGAATATCGAACCCCATATCCAGCGCAGCCTTCACAAACTTTCCGTTGATCAGCGGTCCAGCAGGAATGCCGAACGGCGCTAACACCGGATGTCCGAGAAACTCATGCTTAGGTTGTGTGTCGGGAAATGCGGGAGAGGTGTCGGCGAAGAGGCCAAACGGGCCGTGCTCAAAATTGTCCAGATACGACTTTGCCGGGTCGTAAAACGGCTCAGAGGGCATGCACCAGATCACCTGTACCTCTAGTATAGCCCACTGTTTTTACACTTATCTGGGGTCGATTTGCGTCTCGATCGCATATCGGACAAGCTGCGACCGGCTGCGCACCCCTGCCCGCTCAAACAGCTTCTGCAATACCGCCTTCACCGAGCTCTCCGTCATCTCCAGCTGCGCCCCAATCTCCTTATTGCTATGCCCCTCCAGCACGCCCCGCAACACCCCCGACTCCCGCACGCTCAGTCGATCCGCCACCGGTCGCTCCCCTCCTGCAAGCCCGCCCGACGCAATCAGCGCCAGCGACGCGCGCGACGAGATCCACCGTTCCCCCTTCGCCGTTCGCTCGATCGCGAGCATCAGCTCCACTGTCGGTTCCGTTTTCAGAAAAATTCCCGCATTCAGTTCCGTGACCGCCCGCATTAAATCCCCCGACCCCATCCCCGCCGTCACCATGAGCACCCTCGCATCCGGCCTCAACCTCCGGAGCTTTCGCACCAGGTCTAGCCCATTTCCACTCGCGCCCAACTCGTAATCCACCAGTGCCGCATCAAAGGTCAGGCCCACTTCCACCGCTGCCAGCGCGTCCTCCGCATTCGCGAAGTCACCGCTAATCTCCACGCCATCTTCGCTCTCCAGCAGCCGCCGCAGGCTCTCACGAAACAAAGTGTGGTCATCCACCAGCAGTAACCGGATCAACTCTCCAGAACTCTTCGCCTTCATCCCTCCACCTCAACCGGAATCATCTCAACGACGAACGTAGCACCGGATGCGCTCGGTTGGTACGCGAGATTCCCATGAAAGCTCAGCATCATCGCGCGCGACAAATACAACCCCAGCCCCGAACTCGATGGGCCTTCGCCGAACGGCCGAAACAAACTCGTGGGGTCTCTCACCCCCGGCCCATTGTCGGAAACTTTCACCTGCACCAGCCCATCCACCTGCGCCGCGCGCAGCTCCAGCCGCGCATGATCCACCGGCGCTAGCACCTTCTCCGCATTCCGCACCAGGTTCAGAAATACCTGCAGGAGGCTCTGCTGATCCGCCCAGACCTCAGGCAAATTCGCCTCCACGTGCCATCCCAGCTCAATCCCCGACTCGCGCAACGATGGCGTCAAAATAATCCGCAGTTCCCGCAGGAAAGACTCTACCCGCAACTTTGTCGGTTGTCGCCTAGCCAACGAA
>Ga0302311_10002741_pt1 | contig 19716 bp, 14 predicted proteins | sample III_Palsa_N1_3_FD_200449 | JGI IMG/M metagenome (GOLD analysis project Ga0302311, IMG submission 200449) | Peat permafrost microbial communities from Stordalen Mire near Abisko, Sweden - III_Palsa_N1_3 | ecosystem: Environmental > Terrestrial > Soil > Palsa > Peat permafrost | place: Sweden... | reverse complement strand
TACTAGGTTGCCTTGCTGCTCGGCGGATTCGACGTCTTCCAGTGGCAACGCCGCCGAACGCTGCCCATCGCGTCCCCAGATGATGTCGATCAGTCGATCATCGAGTCGTTCGACCAAGCAAGGTCCGAGCGGGATGTGATGTGCGTGACCGTCTGCCGCCTTGTAGGGAACAGGCCCCGTGATGCGTGCGCTCTTCGTGATCATGGTCGAACTCCTTGTCGTCTCTGGTTTACGGGAGCGGGAGCTGTGTTCTCGAGAACCAATCAGCTGTGCGACGTCACCTCCGCAACCAGGGAATCGACGACCACTCCAGCCTGAGTCTTCAGTGTGCAAGCGTCTGTGCGACAGGACACATTTTGGATTTGCTCTTTCGAGTCAGCCGAGTGGCGCTTGGGCGCGACGCCAGGACGCAGAACTCGACTTCGGTGCGGCGATTGAAAGGCGTTCCGTTCAAAGGCAAGCAGGCAATGTGCTCCATCGCACCGACACTGCTTGAAGATTTGGCGCAGAGTGAAGCTTGATTTTGGAACCTACGATGTGGGGCAGAGAGGAACTGATGAATGTTCTAGTCATCGGCGCAGCCGGTAAGACCGGATCGCTCGTCGTCGAGCGGGCCCTGGCGGCTGGACATCGTGTGACAGCGTTCGCGCGTGAAGCTTCAGTGGGCAAGGCCGCCACCGGCGTGAGCGTCATCACCGGTGATGCGACCGACCGTGCTTCGCTTGACAAAGCTATGGTCGGGCAGGATGCCGTGATCGACACGATCGGCGGCAAGACGCCGTATCGGGAGACGACGCTCGAGCGCAGTGTCGCCGGGGCGGTCGTGGCATCGATGAAGGCGAACGGCGTAAGGCGCCTTGTCGTCATCAGCGCGTTCGGCGTCGGCGACTCGGCAGACCAGGCGAGCTGGTTCGTCAAGCACGTGATTGTGCCGACATGGTTGCGCGGCTCGACCGCGGACAAGGCCGCGATGGAAGCGGTCGTCCGTGCGAGTGACATCGCCTTCGTGATCGTCCGCCCTGCCATGCTCATTGACCTTGACGCCACTGGCAGCGTAAAGATCTTCGAAGAGCACAACACGGCGCACAAGATCACTCGGGCTGACGTGGCCCAGTTCTGCGTCGAGCAGCTGACGAGCGACGCACACGTCGGCTGCGCGGTAACGATCGCGAATTCGTAGCTGAAGTCCGTTGAAGAGTAGGCTGAAAGCCCCTTGAGATTCGACATGAACTGTAAGACGCTCGCAGCATTTTCGGCCGGTGCGGGTTCCCAGCCAAAGACGGCGGAACAGGCCGAGTCGGATCGCACCGACTGCACGACGACGCCTACATGCAGGAGCGGTGGCATGCCGTCCATCCCGTTGACGCTAGACGGTCGCATCGCTTGCGAAAATGCCGAGCGCGCTTGAACGAATGTACGATCTTCAGAAAGGCCGCCACGCCACCCGTAGCCATGCGGAGAAGGTCGAGCGAGGAACCACTTCGGCGTAGGCGCGGCGCGTACTCGTGACAGCCGACCTCGCAACTGCTCGACGACCGGACAGCGACCTGACCTGCTGACGTTGCTGACTGTCCAGGGCGGCGCCGGCGGTCCAACCCTTGATCGGCAGTTGTGGCGATCCGCGAGGCACGCCGATTGCACCATGCGCGCATTCGACCAAGACAGACACACGGGAGCCAGGCGTGTAACGTTGGGCGATCGTTTCCGAGGCTCCTCGATGTCCGAAGACAAAGAATCCGCTGGACCGGTCGTCCAGTTGCTCACCAACGGCCACTACAACGTCATGGTATCGAGCGCCGGCGGGGGGAGCAGTTCCCGTGCGGGACTGGCTGCCACGCGATGGCGCGACGACGCGACACGCGACGCATCGGGCACGTTCTGCTATCTGCACGACGCCGATGGCGGCCGCGTCTGGTCGTCCACCTTCCAGCCGACGCGGGAGCGCGCCGATGCGTACGACGTCGTCTTCACGCCCGGGCGGGCCACCGTGACGCGTCGCGATGGCGACGTGGAGATCGAAACCGTGGTGGCAGTCGCGCCGGCCGATGACGTCGAGTTGCGGCGCCTGCGCATCCGCTCTCATGCGTCCGCAGCCCGCGCGCTCACGCTGACCAGTTACCTCGAGGTCGTGCTTGGTTCGGCGGCCAGCGATGGTGACCACCCGGCCTTCGAGAAGCTGTTCGTGCAGACGGAGATCGACACGACGACGCAGACCTTGCTCTGCACGCGTCGGCCGCGAATGCCGGAGGAGCCGCGTGCCTGGATGTTCCACGCGCTCATGACTGCCGACGCTGAACCGCCTACGCTGTCTTTCGAGACCGATCGACTCTGCTTCATCGGCCGAGGCCGAAGCGCGCGCAACCCTGCTGCACTTGACCACGACGGGCCGCTGTCGGGGACAACGGGCGCCGTGCTCGATCCGGTGCTGGCCGCGCGCTGCGCGCTACACCTTCGCCCCGACGCCACGACGACCATTACCTTGGTCACCGGCGTGGCCGAATCGCGGGAGGCTTGCCTGGCACTGGCCGCGAAGTATCGCCTCGCGAAGACGGTGGACGGCGCGATCGCGCATGCCGCAACGATGGCCGGCGAGGCACTGGACCGTGCCGGGGTGACACGCGACGAGGCTCGTTTGTATGCCCGTCTCGCGTCAAGCATGCTGTACGCCAACAGCGCCTTGCGTGCCGATGCCGATGTTCTGCTGCGCAACCGGCTGGGCCAGTCGGGCTTGTGGGCGCATGCGATCTCCGGAGACCTGCCGATCGCGGTCGTGAGTGTGTCGGACGTGTCGAACCTCGACCTGGCGGCATCGCTGCTGAAAGCGCATGCGCACTGGCTCGCGCACGGGGTAATCAGCGATCTCGTGATCATGGACGATGGCGACGAGAAGGAAGTCGACCTGCATGCTCGACTGGCCGCACTCGTTGCCGAGGCGGGCGTCGGCACCGACAAGAAGGGCCAGGTGTTCCTGCTGAAAGGCGCCTCGTTGCAGGAGGCCGATCGTGTCCTTCTGCAGACGGTTGCGCGCATTGCCCTCGTCGACCGTGGCGGCACGCTGGCTGAGCAGCTCGGTTTCCTGTCCGCCACGCCGGTGCCGACGTCTTCATTCGTGAAGTCCGGCAATGGGCGGCTGGCAGCAGCGCCACTTGGAGACGACCGCGTCGCGCCTGACCGTCCGCGCGAGCAGCTTCAATTCGACAACGGCCTCGGGGGCTTCTCCACTGACGGCCGGGAGTACGTCATCACGGTGTCGCCCAGTGCTATGACGCCGATGCCCTGGCTCAACGTCCTCGCCAACCCGACCTTCGGGACCATCGTGTCGGAAAGCGGCAGCGCCAGCACGTGGAGCGAGAACGCCCAGTTGTTCCGGCTGACTCCCTGGTCCAATGACCCTGTCAGCGACACCAGCACCGAGGCCCTCTACATCCGCGACGAGGACACCGGGCGTTTCTGGTCGCCAACGTTGCTGCCGCGTGCTGGCAACTCACCGTACGTGACTCGTCACGGGTTCGGCTACAGCGTTTTTGAGCACGTCGAAGATGACATCGAGTCCGAACTGACGATGCACGTCGCGATCGACGCACCGGTGAAGTTCCTGTCGCTGCGACTCCGCAACCGTTCGGCACGCCCGCGGCGCCTGTCCGTGACCGGCTACGTCGAATGGGTGCTGGGTGGCCAGCCCGAGACGAGTCGCCCGCACGTGTCCACCTCGGCCGACCCGACCACGGGTGCGTTGCTGGCCATCAATCCTTACAACACCGACTTCGCAGGCCGCGTCGCCTTCTTTGACGTCGACGTTTCGTCCGCATCAGGCGGTCCGAGCTCAAAGACGATGAGCTTTACGGGCGACCGCGCGGCCTTCCTAGGTACTTTCGGATCGACCGCCGATCCGGCGGCGATGGCAGAGCCACGCCTCGATGGCCGCGTGGGCGCCGCACTCGATCCTTGCGCAGCGATGCGCGTCCCGCTCGACCTTGCTGCCAGCGATACGCGCACCGTGGTGTTCCGCCTCGGCGCTGGCGCGACGATCGAAGAAGCACGCCCGTTGGTCGCCCGATGGCGCGGTGACAAGGCCGCCGCTGACTCGCTGGCGGCCGTCAAGCAGCACTGGCAAAGGTCCTTGGGCGTGTTGCAGGTGAACACGCCTGACCCGGCGTTGAACCTGCTGGCCAATGGCTGGCTCGTCTACCAGGTGCTCGCTTGCCGCGTCTGGGCGCGCACGGCGTTCTACCAGGCCAGCGGCGCGTTCGGCTTCCGCGACCAGTTGCAGGACGTGATGGCGCTGGTGCACGCCGCACCCACCCAGGTGCGTGCGCATCTGCTGCTCGCCGCGTCGCGCCAGTTCCCGGAAGGCGATGTGCAGCACTGGTGGCACCCGCCCTCGGGCCGTGGTGTACGCACGCGCGTGTCGGACGACTTCCTGTGGCTGCCGCTGGCGACTTGCCGCTACGTGCAGGTGACCGGCGATGTGGGCGTCCTCGACGAGTCGATTCACTTTCTCGAGGGCCGGCGTCTCAAGGACGGCGAGGAGTCCAATTACGACCTCGCGACCGCGTCCGCCGAAGCCGGAACGCTCTACGAACACTGTCGTAGATCGATTCTCCACGGGCTCCGGTTCGGCGCGCACGGCTTGCCGTTGATGGGTAGCGGCGATTGGAACGACGGCATGAACCGCGTCGGTGCGCAAGGCAAGGGCGAAAGCGTGTGGCTTGCATTCTTCCTTTCCTTGGTGTTGACGCGTTTCGTCGACGTCGCAGCATCGCGTGGCGACCAGGCCTTCGCGGATCAGTGCGCGAGCGAGGCCACTCGCCTGCGCGGCGCGATTCAGGAGAATGCCTGGGACGGCAAGTGGTATCGCAGAGGCTGGTTCGACGATGGCTCGCCGCTCGGGACGGCAGCCAACCAGGAGTGCCGGATCGATTCCATCGCACAGAGCTGGTCGGTGCTGTCGGGCGCCGGTGACGCGGGCAGGGCGCAAGCCGCAATGAACGCGCTGGACGACAACCTCGTCAGTCGCGAAGACAAGCTGATCAAGCTGCTGACGCCGCCGTTCGATCAATCGAACCCGAGCCCGGGCTACATCCAGGGCTACGTGCAGGGGGTGCGCGAGAACGGCGGCCAGTACACCCACGCGGCCGTGTGGGCCGCCATGGCGTTCGCCGAACTGGGCGACACGAGACGCGCCTGGGAACTGTTCGACATCCTCGATCCGATCCGTCACGCGCAGACCGCCCAGGATGTCGCCGCGTACAAGACAGAACCCTATGTCGTCGCCTCCGACGTCTATTCGACCACCGGCCACGTCGGCCGCGGCGGATGGACGTGGTACACCGGCGCGGCGGGCTGGCTCTATCGCTGCATCACCGAATCGCTGCTCGGACTGCACATCCAGGGTGAAACGTTGACCTTCCGGCCCTGTGTCCCTTCAGGCTGGACATCGTTCAGCGCCACGTATCTCCACCGCAGCACGCGATATGAGATTGATGTAGTCCGTGGCGGTGGCGACTGCGTGGCTGGGGGCGCGGAGTTGGACGGCGTCCCAGTCATTGACATGCGCGTCGTGTTGGTCGATGACGGGAAGACTCACCGCATCAAGGTGTGCATTGACGCGGTGCCGACATAGACCTCGAGCGCGGCCTTCCCATCCTTTGTTGTGTTCACAGCCTTGTAGGCTAGAAACTGTGCCGAGCCGGCCACGGGTTTCTCCTCGGTCAGAAACGGCTTGAGAGTACAGTTAGACGCTAGGGGATGAAGTTAACGACCCAGCAGAGATCGCCATGCCGAACGGTTTTGACATAGGCGGCCGGTGTCGAAATTACGCGGCCTGCACAGGCCCCAAGCGCAAATGCCCAATATTGCTACCGTTCTCAAGGCCGAAATTTCTAGACTTGCTCGCAAAGAAGTACGCGAGAACAGCGACGGCCTCAGAAAGGCCATCGCGACGCAGCGCACCGAAATCGCGAGTTTCAAACGCCGCATCCAGGAGCTGGAGAGCGTGGTTAAGAAACTTGCGAAGGGACAAGGTGTCAGTTCGGTTCGGCAAGCCAATCCAGCGTTGAGCGCTTCGTCCGAATCAAGCGGCACGGGCCTTCGCTTTCGGGCGAAGGGTATGGCAGCCAACAGAAAACGGCTCGACCTGTCTGCGGCCGACTTCGGTCTCCTGGTGGGCGCGACCGGACAGTCCGTTTACGCCTGGGAGTCGGGCAAAGCGAAGCCGAGGCCGGAGGCACTGGCAGCCATCGCAAGTCTGCGAGGCATTGGCAAGCTCGAAGCCGAGGCAAAGCTGGCTGCGGTCAAAGCGAAGTAGCCAGCCGGCGGCCGACGGCGCGTCATCCGAGCAGGCCGCTGGCATCGGGGACGCATGTCGGCCACAACCTGCCGGTCACCAACGACAGCTTTGCGGATGCACGATCAGCTGGCCTTTGAAACAGGGGGCAGCGACTCACCGAAATTTCTCGACACGCGTCGCTCGATGCTCAGCACAAGGGCGAGGCATGCAGCGAAGACGCACGACAGCAGCGCTAGAACGGTTGTGCCAACGACAGCGAGAGACCAATTCAGTTCTGCAGCGGTTTCGAGCCGTGAGAACATCATCGCAAGCTCGACGTGTTGCTCCTGGACGATCCGGAACAATCCGTTGGTTTCGCGGGTATCTCTTTGGAACGGCTCAGCCTTTCGACCGACCTCCTCGGCAGAGGCCGGTCGAAACAAGGAGACGTCGGCCGTCGGGCGCATGAAATAGATCAGCATTGCGCCTCGTGCGACGCAGAAGCCGCTACCCAGCAGCGCGAGGATGAGGAGCCAGCGAACGATGGCGATGCGCCGTTTCAGGTTCATGCTGCTTGCCGATGTGGAGGACGTTCGTCAGTCAGCCAGACAACCGACCAAGCGCGATCCTCGTTCCGGGATGGCCGCGATCGTCCGGAACGCCTGCCGAGGTCAGCTATGTTGCGCCGAGTGCTCGAATGCCGGTCGCCGCCGCCCGGGGACGCTTGTCGGCCAAGCGCTGACGCTCGTGAACGACAGGTTTCGGGTCGCTGAGAATCGCACGCTGCGCAATGGCCTCTCTGTGCCAGATCCACCAAGTGGCTCAAGCGCCACGAAATCGCGGCCACATGTCGAGGTCGCCTTCCTTCGCTTGCTGCTCGAGGAGCAGCAGCCCGGACAGCACAGATCGCACCGAACTGACGACTGCGAGATGCGGAATCGGCCGTTGATCCTCAGTGGCAAGCCCTGCCGACATAAGCGTGGCGTGTGCCTGAACTTGTGCAGCCGCAAGCGTAGCCGCCGCCTGCAGAACCGCGTCGTCACTGAACTTCATGAGCGCTCCCAGCCGCCGGAAACAGGCGTGCGAGACATCCTATTCCAGGACGAGGCCTATATTCATCCGAACCGGGAGCGAATGAACTCGTCCATTTCGTCACGCAGCGCGTTCGCCTCGGCCCACAAAGCTGCGGTCTTATCCATCGCCTCGATTGACGGGGCGGGACCAGTGTTCCGGAGATGCTCTTCTCCGGTCGCGAGCGGGAACTCCTGCAGCAGCACCTGTTTCCCGCGCTTTGCGCCAAGCCGGATGCCGTATCTGACGCGGACATCACCGAGTTCTGCCGGGCCTATGGCCGCGTCGGCGGGTGGCGCGGCGCGAGTGGCCTCTATCGATCGATGTTGCGGGAGGGCGCCGAGATCCAGGCGCTGGCGCGGATACCCGGTCTGGCCGTGCCGGTACTCACGGTGGGAGGCGGTGGCGGATCGTTCACGGCCGACACCATGACGCATGCAACGACGACCGACATCACGTCGGTGCTGCCCGAAGGCGTCGGCCACTACGTCGCGATGGAGGCGCCGGAGGCCTTGGCAAAGGTGATGCTGGAGTTCGCTGACAAAATTGATGCTGCGGCATCCCCGCAGGCCGCCGGACACCCTGCATAGCCGCTGCCATCGCACGGCGAAATGCTCACTCCGGCGCCACGCAGGCTGTTTTGCAGGGCGATTGCAGACCCCAGGCATCCATTTGAAGATCAAGTCCGCCATCCTCGGTTGACCAGGCTCGCGCGCGGAATTTCAGGCTCGACAATCGGAGGTTGGTTCCACGCCAAACGCAAAGCCGGAGGTCCATCTCGTGGTGACCAAGCCCGCGCGTCGTCCTGAAAAATCTGGGAAACTGCAGCCTTTCGCGCATCGCCGCGCGAAACGCTTGGCGGACGGATCCATCTTGAAGCAACTTCTCTCAGAGACGCGACTGCAGCTGGACGCGAGATTCCGCCGTCCGCTCATGAGCTATTTCCTGCGTCGGCTGGGCAACCGGAGCGAGGCCGAGGATCTGACGCAGCAAGTGTTCGTGCGCGTCCTTGCGGGCGACATGGCGGAACTCGAGAATCCGCAGGCCTACATCTTCACGGTGGCCTCCAATCTGCTGAAGGACCGTGGCCGCGCGACTCTGCGACGCGGCGGCGAAGCGGTTCCTCCGCCGGAGGATCAGCTGGTCGATGAGCTGCTGGCGACGTTGGTCGAGGAGCGCTCCCCGGAACGGGTACTGCTGGGCAAGCAAGCCCTGGCCGATGTCCTGAAGGCGCTCGACGAATTGGGCGAACGCACGCGCGACATCTTCATCCTGTTTCGCCTCGAGAACATGAAGCAGGCGCAGATCGCCTCGCTCTTCGGGATCAGCCAGAGCACCGTCGAAAAGCAGGTCATGCGCGCGACTGCGCACCTGGCGCTTCGGCGAGGAGACAGCCGATGACGCGCGGCGTGGACGATGTCGAGGCGCCTGACGGCCTGTCGCGCGCCGTCGTCGAGGCGGCCGCCTGGCGGGTGCGCCTGACGGAGGCGGGCTGCGACACGAGCGAGGAGTTCGAGGCATGGATGGTCGCCTCGCACCTGCATGAACAGGCGTGGCGACAGGTTGGCGAACCCTGGGATCTCTTTTCCGAGCATGCCATTGCGCCCGAAATCATGAATGTCAGGCGCCAGGCACTCGACCGCGCCAGCCAGGCGCATGCGAACAGAACGCGGGTATCCGCGCTGCGCTCGCGGGTCGACCGGCGCTGGGCGATGGGCTTGGGCGCGGCGGCCGCCGCCATCGCGCTGGCAATCGGAGCCTGGGGCTGGACCCGCCCGCAGGACTACACGACGGCGCTCGGCGAGCGACGCGTCCTCAAGCTGGAGGATGGGTCCACCGTCACGATGGACAGCAACAGCGTGCTCAAGGTCTCGCTGCGCAGCGATGCACGCGATCTCGAACTGGTCAGAGGGCAGGCCCGGTTCGACGTCGCTCACGACGCCTCACGTCCGTTCTCGGTGCACGTCCGTGACCAGACGGTAGTTGCCACGGGCACGAGCTTCGATGTGGATTTGTTGGACAAGACGGTTTTCGTGACGCTGATCCAGGGACACGTCTCGGTGTTCGATGAGCACCGCGGCCTGCTGGCACTGCCTCAGGCGATGACGCGCCTGGTGGCCAAGCTCGAACCGGGCGACCGGCTCACGAGCGTGCCGGCTCCCGCGGACGGTACGATGCTCCCAGTGGCCGTCGCACGTGGGGTGTCTGTCGACCAGATGACGGCGTGGCAGGGCGGCAAGCTGATCTTCTCCGACGAGCCGCTGAGCCTCGTCGCCGCACGGGTCAGTCGCTACAGCGTGCGCCAGATCGCCGTCGATGGCACGGCGCGCTCGCTGAAACTGTCCGGAGTGTTCGATGTGGGCGATGCGGGCAGCTTCGTCGACGCGGTGCAGCGGCTGCTACCGATCGCGGCCAGTACGACTGCAGACGGCGTGATCCATCTCCAGCACAAGGACGGCCCTGAGTCGTGAGCCGCTGGCCCACGCGCGCCGAATATTTCGGTGTCGTGAAAGTTTTTGAAAAATGCGTGGAGGATTCTCGCGCGACTGGCGTCTTACTCTTCTATAGGCCATCCACGGCTGAGGAGGACGGAAGATGATCACCACTCGCTTGAGAGTCCTGGTGCTGGCTGCGTGCGTCGCAGCCGGCGTCGAATCGAATGCCGCGGCTGCGGATGCGAACGTTACGCTGTATGAGTTCGCGATTCCCCCCGAGCCGCTCTCGCAGGCGCTGCGCGAATACTGTCGGATCACGCAGCGCCAGATCCTGTACACCGAGGAGATGACGCAGGGGCACATGGCTCCGGCGTTGAAGGGCCGCTTCGGAGCCGGCGACGCCATTGCTGCCTTGCTGAGCGGCAGCGGGCTGAGCGTCCAGACCACGCCCGCGGGGGTCCTCGTGCTGCAGCGGGAGGCGAGACCGGCCAGCGCGGGCGGGCAGTCGTCTGCCACCCCGGCGCCTGCCGATGACCAGGTACAGCAAGTCGTCGTGACTGCCAACAAGCGCAACCAGCGCCTGCAGGACGTCCCGGCGAGCATCACGGCCGAGACGGGCGCGACCCTTGAGCACCGGGGCGCCACGCAACTCGCGGACATCATCCAGACCACGGCCGGACTGACCAATGCGGGCGCCGGAGGCGGCAACTCGACGGACCTGACGATCCGCGGCGTCACCACCGGGGGCCTGGGGCTCAAGCAATCGACGGTGGCGCTGCTGTTCGACGACATCCCGGTCGATCCGTCATTCTTCAGCCAGTCCGCGACCAACCTGCGGACGGTGGACATCGAGCGTGTGGAGGTGCTGCGCGGACCGCAGGGGACATTGTTCGGGTCAGGTTCGCTGAGCGGCGCCGTGCGGTTCATCACCAACAAGCCCGACATGCGCTATTTCAGCGCGTCGGGCGAGGTCACCGAAGCCACGACGGCCGGCGGCGCGGCGACGACCTCGGGCAACGTCGTCGTGAATGCGCCCATCGTTCCAGGCAAGCTGGCGGTGCGCGCCGTCGGCTACGACTTCGACGAAGGCGGGTGGGTGGACAACATTCGCACGGGCAGCAGCAACGTCAACGGCAACCGGACGAAGGGTGGGCGACTTGAAATCGAGGGGCGCCCGTCGGCACAACTCACCTTGACCGCCACCGGAGCCTACGAGGACAGCCACGACCTTGGCGGGGGCGAGAGTCTCTACACGCAGCCCGCGGGCTACGGTGCGGACCGCGAGGTGACGAACCTGCGGCTGTCCCCCAACCTCGATGTCGTCAGCAAGATCCTGAACGTGGGGGCGCATTACGACCTCCCGGCCGTCTCCCTGTTCTCGTCGTCGACCTACATCCGGCGCGAGGCGGTGGACCTCCAAGACGGGGGTTTCTACAACGATTACCTGGCGCTTGTGCTGGGCGCGCCAAGTTTGGCCGGGCAGTCGGCGCCGGCGGTGACCGCCAACGACCAGGACATCTTCACACAGGAGATCCGCGCCAGTTCACGCGACGCCGGGCCGCTCAAATGGACGATCGGCGCGTTCTACCTGGATGCATCCATCAAGGGTGGCCAGTTGATCAGCTCACCGGCCTTCCAGGCCGTGACCGGGACGAGCACGCTCGGGAATCTCCAGAGCACCGGTGACCAGATCGAGACCTCCGCGTTCGGCGAGGCGACCTATACCCTTGCCGACAAATGGGACCTCACGGCCGGCGTGCGCACGTCGCGGACGGTGCTGAAGTCGGACTCGACTGCCGCGGGTGTCCTGCTGACCGGCAATCCGGATCCGAGCGACGTCGTGCCAGGCCTCACTCACCAGCGCGACACCGACGTCGACCCGCGCTTCTCGCTGGCCTACCGTTCGAACCCCGATCTCACGCTCTACGTCACCGCGGCACGCGGGCATCGCGTCGGCGGCCCCAACCTGACGGCCTCGTTGGGCGGCGACGGCATTCCGAAGTCGTATGACGGCGACAGCCTGTGGAACTACGAGGCCGGGGCCAAGAGTCGCCTGTTCGACGGGCATCTGCAGCTCAGCGGCGACCTCTACTACATCGACTGGTCGCACATCCAGGCGGCGCTCGTCGAGAACGCCATCAACTACACCGGAAACGCCGGCTCCGCGGCGATCTATGGCTTCGAACTCGAAGCCCTGGCCAAACCATCGCCATGGCTGGATCTGGGCGGGTCGATCTCCCTGAGCCACGGCAAGCTCACACAGGACGACGCCAACGTGACGCGAGTGACTGGCGCGGTGGGCGTGAGGTCAGGCGAACAGCTGCCTGCATCGCCCACAACGAAAGTCAGCGCGTTCTCCCAATTCAATTTCAACCTGTTCGACCGCACGGCTTACCTGCGCATCGCGGACAACTACATCAGCAGCGAATACACCGACTTCGGACATCTCGGCACGCGATTCGGCGACTTCGACACGGTCGATCTTCGCGCCGGGGTATTCCTCGATGCGGTCGAGCTGGTCTTCTTCATCAACAACCTGACCAACAGCCACGGAGCCCGTGGCGCCAGCGATCAGACCACCGTCGGCCCTGTCGTCGCCGACCCCCAACTGGCCTATCGCGTTCGACCCATCACCGCCGGCGTCACCTTACGCGCGGACTTCTAAGGTCGGCCCCGCAAGCCCTGGCCCATGACGATCAACTCGAACGACCGCCGCCTGCCGCCCGTCTGGCTCCTCGGCCTGTCGACCTTCACCAACGGCTCGTTCGCGGGCATCTTCTTCGTCACCGTCCCGCAGCTTCTCGCGGCGCGCGGAGTCCCTGAGGCGCGGATCGCGCAGGTCACCAGCATCGCCCTGATTCCCGGCGTCTTCGCCTTCCTGCTCGCACCGATCCTCGACCTGCGCTTCAGCCGCCGCAGCTACGCGGTGGCCCTCGCGCTGCTGCAGGCGACCCTCATTGCGGTGGCCCTGGATTCGCTCGGCGACCTGGCGTTGATGACGGGCTGCCTGCTGGTCTCCAACATCGCCTTCAACCTGTTCACGCCGGCGGTCGCCGGCTGGTTCGGCGGCGTGGTGGGGCGCAGCGACGAGCCGCGCCTAGGATCGTGGCTGGCGGCCGGCAGCGTCACCGGCTTCGGTCTGATGTCGGCCATCGCGATCTCCCTGTTGCGCGGGCTGCCATACCGCGCGGGGATCGCGGCGGTCATCGCGATCGCGCTCCTGCCGACCCTAGTGTTCCCGTTCGTTCCCTCGCCGCGGCCCGGCACTCTACCCGTCGGCGAACGCTTCGGCGCGCTGGTGCAAGGGCTGCGGGACGTCGTCGCGAATCGGCACGTGACGCGACTCATGCTGCTGTTCGCCCTGCCGACAGCTACCTTCGCGCTGACGAACACGCTGGGTGGGCTCGGCCGGGACTTCGGGGCGTCGGAGCGCTTCGTCGGGCTGATCGGCGGACTGGGCGCGACGGCGGGCGGCGTCTTCGGGGCGTTGTTCGCGCCCGTCCTCGGACGCCGGTTCTCGTTGCTGGCCCTGTACATCGCGATCGGGGCGGCGGGCGCGGGCTTCACCTTCTGCCTGTCGTTGTCGTCGCGGACGCCGGCGCTCTTCGCGCTCGCCATGGTGGGCGAGAACATCTTCCAGTCCGCCGCCTTCGCCGTGGTCAACGCGCTGGCGCTGCTGTCCCTCGGCAAGGCGAACCCGTTCGCGGCCACGCAGTTCGCGCTGCTGGTCGCCAGCGTGAGCGTGCCCCTGACCTACATGCAGTTCATCGACGGTTATGCCTATGGCTGGAATGGCGTGGGGGGCACCTTCCTCGCCGATGCCAGCTTCGGCACCGCTGCTTGCGTGTTCATGGCCGCGCTGTTCGCGACCCGCTGGCGCCCCCGGCGACTTCCCGATCCACTTCCTGATTCCTCCACATGACGTACGACTACCTGATCGTCGGCGCGGGCTCCGCTGGCGCCGTGCTCGCCGACCGGCTCTCCGCCGACGGGTCGGCGCGAGTGGCACTGGTCGAGGCCGGCCCTGACTACCGATCCAGTGAGGTGCCCGAGGCGATGCGCGGACCCAATCCGCATCGTGTCGTGACGGAGGTGGCGTACTCGCCTTACCGCTGGGACGCGTTGCAAGCGCGGCGCACGAAGGCCCAGTCGCCGCGCCGTTACTGGGCGGGCAAAGGTGTGGGCGGGAGTTCGTCGATCAACGGGCAGATTGCGATACGCGGGGTGCCCGAAGACTTCGACGGCTGGGCAGCCGCGGGCTGCAGAGGTTGGTCGTTCGCCGATGTACTCCCGGCCTTCCGCCGTCTCGAGCATGACCTGAAATTCGGCGCACGCGAATATCACGGCGATGGGGGCCCCATTCCGATCTATCGCGCGCCTGTGCATCGGTGGGGCGCCGTCGATGGCGCCTTCGCGCAGGCCGCGCTGGAGAAAGGCCATTCCTGGGCGGAGGATCACAACGCGCCCGGCGCCACCGGCTTGTCGCCCTATGCGATCAACAGCCGCGACGGCGTGCGCGTCAGCACGAACGAGGCCTATCTGGAAGGCGCTCGCGACCGCGAGAACCTGACCATCCATGGCGACGCGCACGTGGACAAGGTATTGTTCGAAGGAGACCGCGCGATCGGCGTGCGAGTGCGCATCGGCCAGATCTGGGGCGAGCTTCATTCGCGCGTCGTCATTCTGTGCGCCGGCAGCCTGCACTCGCCCGCCATCCTGCTGCGCTCCGGCGTGGGCCCACGTGCTGACCTGCACGCCCTGGGCATCGAGACCCGGGCTGACCTTCCCGTCGGTAAGTCACTGCAGGATCATCCTGCGATGTTCATGCCGATCGCGCTACGCGACGACTGCGTGTCGCTCGACGGCGAGCGCCATACCAACGCGTGCCTTCGCTACGACTCGGACCTCGGCGGCGCAGGGCCCAACGACATGATGATGGTGGCGTTGAACGGCTTCGGCGACAGCCTGGCCATCCACACGAAGGGGGAGGGCAGCGCGCAGCGGCCGGGGCTGGTGGGCGTCTGGGTCAACCAGTGCTTCTCGCGCGGAACGCTGCGCCTGGTGTCGACCAACCCGTTCGATGCGCCCGAGATCGACCTCAACCTGCTCGACCACCCGTCGGATCTCGCGCGCATGCGTGACGGCTTCCGGCGGCTGCAGGCGCTGGGCGCGAGCCCCAGCATCCGCGATATCGGCACGGTCGACGCGTGCTTCCTCGAACCGCGTTCGGACGATGCCATCGACGCCCTCTTGATGAGGGAAGCCGGCGACACGCAGCATCCCACCAGCACCTGCCGCATGGGCGCCGACGACGATCCCGCCGCCGTCGTCGACAGCGAATGCCGGGTTCGAGGGCTCGAGGGCCTGCTCGTCGTCGACGCCTCCGTGATGCCGAGCGTCGTCCGCGCCAACACGCACCTGACGACCGTGATGATCGCCGAGCGCATGTCCGAGCGGCTGTTGGGCGAACGGCAGCCCGCCATGAAGGAGGCGGTATGAACGCCGGCACGCACGATACGTCGCGGCGTGGGCCGCTGAAGTGGGCTGCGTTGGCAGCAGCCTTGTTGATCGCCTTCGTCATCTTCCTCGTCGACACCGTCACGCCGACCGCGTTGCCGGTCGACGCGCCGGCGTCGGAGTTCTCGGCGGCGCGCGCGATGGCCGACATCCGCGCCATCGCCTCCGTGCCGCATGTGCTCGGCTCGCCGGCGAACGACCTTGGCCGCGACCACCTGCTTGCGCGCATGCAGGCTCTGGGCCTGTCGCCTCAGGTGCAGCGCGGATCGAGCTTCGAGTTCTACGAAGCCACGATCTATGGCGGCGCCGCCGAGAACGTGATCGGCGTGTTGCCCGGACGCAATCGCTCCGCGCCCGCGCTGGCGCTGATGGCCCACCGCGACAGCGTGCCGGGATCGCCCGGAGCGGCGGACGACGCCGCGGGCGTCGCCTCGGCACTGGAGATCGCTCGGGCGATCAGGTCCCACGGCACCCCCGAGCGAGACGTCGTGCTCGTGATCACGGACGGCGAGGAGGCGGGACTCCTGGGCGCGCGGGTCTTCTTCGACGAGAGCCCGCTGGCCGTGCACGTCGGCTACGTCATCAACATGGAGGCTCGTGGCGGCGGCGGACGGGCGGCCATGTTCGAGACCGGCCCTGGCAATGGCGGCGACATCGACCTGCTGCGCCGCACCGCCCGTCAACCCGACAGCAATGCCTTGACGGTGTTCGTCTATCAGCACATGCCCAACGACACCGATTTCACGGTCGCCCGGCAACACGGGAAGGTCGGGTTGAACTACGCCTTCATCGGCAGCCAGTTCGACTACCACTCCCCGAGCTCGACGCCCGACGTGCTGGACACGGGGTCGGTGCAGCACATGGGGGCCGAAGTCCTGCCCACGGCGATGGCGCTCGCATTCGGGCCGTTGCCGCCGCGCGCACCCGATGTCGTCTATGGCAACCTGGTGCTGGGCTTGATGCCTGCCTACCCCACAGGGTATGGATGGGTCGTTCTTGCGGCTGCTGCGCTGCTGATCGCATGCGGGGCGCTGCAGGCCCGCCGGCGCCAAGCCTTCGCCGGCATCGACGTCGCGCGCGGCGTGGGTACGGCGCTGTACCTGATCGCCGCCAGTGGGGCCGTGCTCGAGTTCACGCGCCGTGCGACCGGCGTCGGAACGGGCTGGATGCCGTACCGGCCGCTGCTGGCGCGGTTCACGACGTTCGAGTTCATGATGCTCGCGGCGGCCCTGGGCACCGTCTTGTTCGTCGCGGGCGTTGCCGGGCGAGGACGCGGACGCGTCGTGGCCGGCGGGCTGTCTGCGGTCGCCGGCCTGGGCGCATCGCTGTTCGGCGGGTTCGACTTGGTGGGTCTCGTGTTCGCGGTCATGGGCGTCATCGCCGGGGGACTGTCGTTCGGCGCACCCGTTCGCGTCGCCGGCAACTGGACGGGATTGCTCGCGACCACGCTCGTCGCCGCGATCGCCCTGCAACTGCTGGCGCCGACTGCGGCCTATGTGCTGGCCTGGCCGCTGCTGGCCGTAGCGCTGGCTTGCGGCCTGACGGCGGCAGGGACGGATCGCAGCGTACGTGCGCTGCTCGTGACCTTCGTGATCGTCCTGCTGACGCTGGCGTGGCTGGGCGAACTCTTCCATACCCTCATTCAGGGCCTGGACTTGCCCGCGCTGATCATCCTGCCGACCTGGCTGGCGGCGCTTGCGATGTGGCCGCTCGCGATGTCGGATGAGCCAGGGTCGGGCGCGGTGCGACCCGGGGTCGCGGCCATCGCCCTGGCCCTGGTCGTCGCGGCCTACCTGCACCTGAGCATGCCCTGGACGCCGCGCTATCCCGATGCGGTGGAGCCGGTACTCGTCGTCGAGCCCGCGACGTCCCGGGCGTGGCGCGCCAGCCTGCTGGCGCCGGATGCCTGGACGCGCGACGTCCTCGTCGCCGAAGGCGGGGGCCTGGTGAAGCTGCCCCTGGACTTCGAGGATCTGCCGGTCGACGCCGCCGTTGCGGCGCCCATCGATGCACAGCCAGCCCCTGCGTCGTTGACCATCGGCGCGGGCAAGCAGGTCAGCCTTGTGGTCGGCGTGCGTCCGGGGGCCTCCAGCACGATCGTCACCTTGCATGCGCCGACGGCCATCGATCACGTGACGGTAGATGGAAAACCCGCGCGCCTTGCGGCGAGGAACGGCAAGCCGGTCTACGAACTGGCCGCCGGTCAGAAGGGTCGGCTTGTGTGGGCCGGGCCCCAGGGCTTCACGCTTGGGTTCCACACGGACGATCCGGAGAAGCTCGTGGTCCATACGGCGCAGTTCCATGACCGATGGATGGCGGCCAGGCCCTTGCCCACCACGCCTTCGACAGACCAAGCCTGGGACCGCGCGGGCTCGACCATCGTGGTCGGCACGGTCGTTGCGAAGTAGCACCTGAGCCGCTCAGCGCTCAACCAGGGTATTTCATGACTTCGGACATTGAAGCCGCCTTCCGTGCCGACTCCGTCGATGCTGCGGCGCGGCGCCTGTCGCCGCACGTGCGCGAGACGCCGCTGTGGCGGCTACGCAGCGCCGATCTCGGATTGCCCGGCAACTTCGAGATCTGGATGAAACTCGAGCAGTTGCAGGTTTCGGGCAGCTTCAAGGCGCGCGGCGTCTTCAACCGGCTGTTGTCCAATCCGCTTCCTCGCAGCGGCGTCATCGTCGCGTCGGGAGGCAATGCCGGCATCGCGACCGCATTCGCCGCGAACGCGCTCAACGTGCGCGCGGAGGTCTATGTGCCGGCCCTGATCACCCCGGCCAAGCGCAGGCGCCTCGAGAACCTTGGTGCGAAGGTCGTGATCGGCGGCGAGACCTACGCCGAGGCTTTTGTCGCATGCGAAGGTCGGCAGCTCGAGACGGCAGCCTTGATGACGCATGCGTACGACCAGTTCGAGATGGTATTGGGCGCGTCCGTGCTGGCGCAGGAAATCGAGCGCCAAGCTGGCGGGGCGCCGGACAGTTTGCTCGTCAGCGTCGGCGGGGGCGGCCTCATCGGCGGGATCGCGGCGTGGTTCGCGCAGCGAAGCCGGATCGTGGCGCTGGAGCCGGAACTCGCCGCTACGCTTCATCAATCGCGCAAGGCCGGCGCTCCGGTCGACGTGTCGGTCGGTGGCATCGCCGCGGATGCGCCGGGATCGCGCCGCATCGGCGACATCGCCTGGCAACTCGCACGACGTCACGTCGATCAGTCCCTTCTGCTCAGCGACGACCTCATTCGCGACACGCAGTTGTACATGTGGCGCGCACTCCAGCTTGCGGTCGAACCCGCCGCCGCCTTGCCGCTGGCGGCGCTCAGGGGAGGCGTCGTCCGACCGCGCAATGGCGAAAGGGTCTGTCTGATCATCTGCGGCGGCAACGTCGACCCCGCGTCGTTGAGCTGAGACGCGCATCGACGTCAACAACAACGCCATCCCCAACGAACACGGGGTTCTAAGCTCAAACCTCTCAAGAAACAAAACTGTGTCGGCAGGTCGCCGACGCATCGGCCTCGTCATCCTGCGCGAAGTCGCAGGATTGAACCGGTAATGCGACGTTTTCTTGATCAACAGCGGTCGGTACTGGAACTGCACCGCTATTGGATCGTCGATGTGCGCAACAACGATGGCGGCTCGGATTCAACCTTCGAGCCTCTTCTGCCCTGGCTCCTGGATGGCGAGCTGCGTGCCCATTCGGTCGAGTATCTGGCAACTCCGGCGAACATCAAGGCGCAGATCGACATCTGCGGTTTCGTGGGCGATGCGGTATCCTGCCGCCAGACGATGGCGCCGATCGTCGAGGCCATGAAGGCGGCGCCTGCCGGCACTTTCGTGCCCAGCGGCGCAAAGATTCTTGTGCAACACATCGAATCGGAGCCGCACCGTCCCGAACGCGTTGTCGTGCTGACCGACCGATCCTGCGCGAGCAGTTGCGAACAGTTCGTCCTGGAAGCGCGCAGCGGGTCGCGCGTGAAGATCCTGGGCCGGCCGACCGGCGGCATGCTCGACGTCTCGAATCTGCGGCCGCACACGTTGCCATCGGGCCGGCTGCTGTTCTACGCCACGACGCGCTCCACGCGCCTGCCCGACATGCGTATCGACGGCATCGGAATTGCGCCTGATATGCTGCTGGAAAGGCCGGACAGCGACGCGGAACGCTTGGCGGAGGTGAAACGCGCCCGGAGATGGTTGGAAGAAGGCTCGCTCGGGGCCGGCGCGGATGAAACGAGCCGCTGAAGAGAACCTATTTCGGCAGGTGCACAATTTTGGCGCGGACATCGACAAGAAGCCTTTGACCGTTACGACTCGGCTGACGGATTTCAGTCGGCACGCGGCCATGAGCAGTCCGGCGTCGGCTGTCGGTATCTCGAAATTCTTCAACTTGAGGCGGCCCTGTGTACCAGTTCACCGAAGCTGAGAAGGTCTGGAAC
>Ga0302311_10002738_pt1 | contig 19737 bp, 17 predicted proteins | sample III_Palsa_N1_3_FD_200449 | JGI IMG/M metagenome (GOLD analysis project Ga0302311, IMG submission 200449) | Peat permafrost microbial communities from Stordalen Mire near Abisko, Sweden - III_Palsa_N1_3 | ecosystem: Environmental > Terrestrial > Soil > Palsa > Peat permafrost | place: Sweden... | reverse complement strand
CGGCGAGTCCGCTGACGGCGCCGTAGGAGACGGTGGTGCCGGGCACGGAAACCAGGGCGCGGCAGTGGGTGGCTGGGTCCTGGCCGTGGCTGCGCAGGACCCAGCGGGCGGTCTCGCGCACCAGGGCCGAGCGGTCCAGGAGGAACGGGACGGCCAGGTCAGGGCGGTTGCCCCGGCGCAGCACGGTGACTGCTGCGGCGCGGACCTGGGGGATGCGCGCGGTCAGCAGCCGGACCACCGCGACCAGTGCGCTGGGGGAGAGCGGGGCCTCGATGGGCGGGATGAGCTGCAGCAGGATGTGCTCGGCTGCTCGGCGCGCCACGGTGACGTCGGGGTCTGTCAGGGCGAGCGTGACGAGTGCGGTCGGGTCGAGGGCATTGCGCTGGAGGGCTTCGGTCAGGGCGCGGCGGCGGGTGCGGTGGTCGGGCAGGGCGAGCAGGTGCTGCCACAGGGCGGGCTCGGCGCCGTCCAGGCCGGCGGTCACCAAGCGGCTGGCCGCCGTTCCACGGGTGCGGGGCTCGCACGCCCAGGCCGTGGCGCAGGCCCGGGCCCGGTCGACAGGGGTGGCTTCGGCGAGGTGTTCCGCGAGCCGGCGTTCGGCTCGGCGGGCGACGGGTTCGGCCCAGTCCGAGCAGCGGATCACCAGCAGCGGCAGCAGAGCCGGGTGTCCGGGCGGCAGACGGGTGTCGAGCAGCGCCGAGTCGCGCCGACGCCCGTCGGCGGAGCACACCGCTATCGCCCACTGCCAGGCCTCGGGCAGCAGTGCACGCAAGGCGGTGTCGGCCTTGGTGGGATTGACGTTCCACCACAGGCCGTTGAAGCGGACGGCTTGGTCGAAGTCGATCCACCACGCCGGCGGGAGTGCACGGAGGTCGATCTCGGCTGCCAATGTCGTCAGGGCGGAGGCGAGCTGCTCGGCGGAGGCATCGGCGCCGGAGGGGAAATCGCGCAGGACTCGCAGGGCCTCGGCGCTCGAACTGCCGGTTGACACCGCTTTCATGATCGCTCGCCTCCCCGTGTTCCGACAGCCCTGGCACCTGTGAACGCCCACCGTAGCTGGCCTCCGTGCTGACCTGCGAAGGATTATGGTCGGCCGTGCCGCTGGGAGACCGGTTCGGTTTTGCTTGTGAGGGATGCGCATGCACGCAGGGGCAACGCGCGGGGTGGCGGCGCGACACACTGGCCGATCATGAGGTTCACATCCGGTGCTGCCGAGGGCCCGAGTCTCGATGCCGGGGCGCTGGGGAAGTTGAACGTGGGCAGCAACGTCCATGGGTCGCTGCTGTCCGCCGTGAACGCGGAGCAAGCCGCAGCCGCCTTCGGCTCGAGCGGCTGGCGCGTGCGTCGATACTCCTTGTGCGTGCTGAAGAGGTAGAGAGGTGGTCGTCGTTGGGCGAGAGAACGAGAAGACATGGATGTGTATGAAGCCGTGGACAGCCGCCGGGCCGTGCGGGCGTTCAGCGATGAGCCGGTACCCAAAGTTGTACTCGAACGAGTCCTGGACGCGGCGACGAGGGCTCCGTCGAGTGGGAACCTCCAGCCGTGGCATGTGTATGTCGTGACCGGCGAGCCCTTGGCCGAACTGAAGAAACGCGCGACGGCCAGGGCGCTGGCGGGAGACCCGGGCGATGAGCGGGAGTATCCGATGTACCCGGCCCAACTGACCTCGCCGTATCTGGACCGCTTCTCCGCCGCGGCCGCCCAGCGGTACAAGGCGCTGGGGATCGAGCGTGACGACCCCGGCAGGCCCGCAAAGGTCGCCGCCTTGAACTCGGAGGCGTTCGGGGCACCGGTCGTGCTGTTCTGCTACCTCGACCGCACGATGGGGCCCGGACAGTGGGCGGACGCGGGGATGTACTTGCAGACGGTCATGCTATTGCTGAGGGCGGAAGGGCTGCACAGCTGCCCCCAGGTGATGTGGACGATGTACCGCAAGACCGTCAGCCACATAGTCGGAGCCGATGACGGGCTCGCACTGTTCTGCGGTGTAGCGGTGGGATTCGAGAAGGAGGGCGTGCCGCGGCTGCGTACCGGGCGGGCGGACATGGCGGAGACGGTGAGCTTCATCGGAGTGTGACCGTTCGCCGGTACCGGCCCGTCGGCGCGCACGGGCCGGAACCGGCGAAGACCTCCGGCAGATGATCTAGCGGCCAGACTGCCGCTCGCCACCAGCACGAGCCCCCCAGAACGGAGTCACGCCAGCCCCTCGACCTGGCGCTGAGCATCGTGCGCCGCACCAGCCCCGCCCTGAGTGACCTGGTCGCCAACTACCTGGTGATCGACGAACGCCCCTCCCAAGCCGCCCACACCATGACCGCCACCCTTGCGGCCAGCGACCCCACCGTTGCCGCGTTCGAGCGCTGGGCCCGCGAGCACCTGCACGAACCGCTGAACGTCAAGGACGCCGCCCGGGCCGTCGGGGTGAGCGAACGCACCCTGCAGCGCACCACCCGGGCCGTCCTCGGCGCCTCGCCGGTCCGCTTCGTCCAGGACCTGCGCATCGAGCAGGCCACGCACCTGCTGCGCACCACCGACCACTCGGTCGAGGCCGTCGCCCGGCGGGTCGGCTATGGGAACGCCAACACCCTGCGCATCCTGCTGCGCGAACGCACCGGCACCACCGCCGGCCACCACCGCCGCCGGGTCGAGGGGTTCGCAGGTTCCGGTGGCGACACGGCGGTGATCGACTCCCAGGGCTGAGACGCTCTCGCCTCTCCTACCCCTCCTGCCCCTCTTGCCGGACGGCCGGCGGATGGCGGCCCGTGGATGGTTGCCGTGGCGGGGCGACGGTGCGCGGTGGTGGGCCCCGCTGTGGTCACAGCTGGTCGTAGATGGCGGCGAGTTGCCGCAGGACGTCGGTCGCGGTGTCCAGGGCGGCGGTGTCGTGGTGGGCGAGTGCGGTGTCGAGCGCCTGGGCCAGGGCGTTCTGGCGCTCGTGGTGGCGGCGGCGGCCGGTGTCGGTGAGGGCGACCAGGACGGACCTCTTGTCGCCGGCGGGGCGTTCGCGGGTGACGTAGCCGGCTGCGGCGAGGCCGTTGACCAGTTGGGTGGCGCCGGCGCCGGTGGTCTCGGTGGCAGTGGCCAGTTGGCCGATCGGCAGCGGGCCCGTCTCGGCCAGGACGCGCAGGGCTCGGGCGTGAGTGAGGGAGAGTGCGCCGGGGGTGCGGGTGGCGCGTCCGCGCAGGCGGGAGTCGGAGGCGCTGAGGCTGTAGGCGGCGCGGGCGAGCTGGTCGAGGGCCTGGTCGCGGGTGGTGCTGGGCTGTGGCTCGGTCATGGGACGGATCTCCGGCGTGTATCGGTGGGCGAGTTGACAATCATCCTAGTCTAAGTACTTAATGATTAAGTACTTAGGCAATGCCGACCGAGGCGCCGAGTACCCCGACCAGAGAGGACATCTGCCATGACTGTTCGTTCGACCGGCCAGAACTGGGCCCTGGACATCGCCCTCGCCCAGGGCGGCTTCGACGCCCTGCACCCCGGCGCCAAGGGCACCCTGGAGCAGCTGGGCCACGACCACACCGACTTCGACAAGGTCTTCGACCTGGTGCAGAGCGGGGCCATGCTGCCCAAGGCGTGGGCGACGGTGGCCGGGCAGGCGGAGGAGCGCGCCGCGCACCACGAGCGGGGCGGCTTCGCGCAGACCGCCGCCGACCTGTACGTCCGCGCCGCGGTCATGTGGGGCCGCGCCCAGTACTCCGTCTTCGACGCGTCCGACCCGCGCAAGCTGGCCTTCCGGGAGCACACCAACCACTGCGTGGAGCGCATCGGTGCCCTGCGGGACGGGCGGGTGCGCCGGGTGGTGCTCGACTTCGAGGGCGGCCAGATCTTCGCCCTGCTGCACCTGCCCGCGGGCGAGGTCACGGGCGCCCCCGCCGTCATCCTCGGGCCGGGGATGGACATGATCAAGGAGGACTACATCTACGCGGCCGAGCGCTACTACACCTCGCGCGGCATCGTCGCCCTGTCCATCGAAGGACCGGGCCAGGGTGAGTCCCGCGCGGGCGGGCTGACCGTGGATCTGACCAACTACGAGCGCGCGATCAGCCGCTACATCGACCACCTCGCCTCGCTGCCGCAGGTCGACCCGGCCCGGATCGGCATGTTCGGCATCTCGATGAGCGGCTACTGGGGCTCGCGCGCCGCCGCCACCGATCCCCGGCTGCAGGCCCTGGCCGCGTTCGAGGCCGTCACCGGCGACTTCACCACCATCTTCGAGCGGGCCCAGCCCACCTTCAAGAACAACTACATGTTCATGGCCGGCTACAGCGACGAGGACGCCTTCGACCGCGATCTGGTCGCCGCCATGCCGCTGGGTGACCTCGTCCAGCAGATCACCTGCCCGGTCCTGTACGGCATCGGTGAGTTCGACGAACTCACCCAGCTGGAGCAGGCCCTGGCCAACTACGAGCGGGTCCGCGCGCCCAAGGAGCTGCGGGTCTACGAGAACGAGTTCCACCCGCTGGGTGGCGTCGCCGCCGAGGTCTTCCGCTTCGGCGCCGAGTGGGTCGAACGCGCCCTGAACGGCGAGTTCGCCGAGCCGGGCCGGGACGTGCGCCACTACGTCCACGATGACGGCCGCACCACCGACGGCACCGCCAACCCCACCTGGTGGCTGGGCACCGTCCCCACCCGGATCACCGACGCCCGCCGGGCCTAGCGCACCGACCGGGCAGTGAACACGGGGGCGGCGCGGCTCCGCGCCGCCCCCACCGCGAAGTGGCCCATCGCCGTCCGGCATCCGTTCTCCCGGACGGACGGGAAGGGGATTTGCCAGCATCCTGGCCGTCATTCGGCGCGCCAACGCCGTTGGTCTCACCTGGGCTGAGCTCCGATACCGCTTTGCAGGGGTGCCAGCTGTCGGCTGAGCCTGAGGACATTGTCGATGACCTGGGGGTCGGCGGCACCGCGGAAGGCGGGGACCGGCCGGGTTCCGGGTCCGATGAGAAGGCCGGTATGCCCGTCGAGGGAGGCATCGGTGGCGGCGAGGACGGACGGTCGGGCGGCGACGGACGCCGGGCCGGCGGTGGAGCGTTCGAAGGTCCGGCGGACCAGTGGCCACAGCAGGCGCAGTGCCGGGGAGACGATCTTCGGTGAGGTCATGGTGCCGTTGGTCATGTCCGTCGCGGCACCGCCGGGGTCGGCTGCGAAGACGGTGACACCGGTACCGCGCAGGCGCTCGGCCAGGTGCAGGGTGTAGGCGAGGTTGGCGAGCTTGGCGCGGCCGTACCAGTGGAATCCGTAGTAACCGCCCGGTGGTTCCACGGCGTCGAAGCTGCGCTTGGCGACCTTGATCGCGCCGGACGTGACGTTGACGATCCTGCCCGGCCCGTCTGCCCGGAGCTGGTCGAGGAGGAGTTCGGTCAGCAGGTACGGCGAGAGGTGGTTGACGGCGAACGACGCCTCGATGCCGTCGACGGTCTGCTGCCTCTGCCCGAACATCGCGCCGACATTGTTCACCAGCACGCTCAGCGGACCCTCGGCCGCCAGGCGCGCGGCCAGCGCACGTACCTGGTCGAGGGACGCGAGGTCGGCGGGCACGAATTGCGGCGCGGCTCCGGTGGCGACCGCCGCGATCCGCTCGACGGCGCTCGCGCCGCGCTCGGAGTCGCGGCCGACCACGGTGACGGCGAACCCGTGCTCCGCGAGCCCTTTGGCCGTCTCCAGGCCGATGCCCCCGGTACCCGCCGTCACCACTGCCCGTTCGCTCATGGGTCTGCCCCTTTGCTGCTGCCGGATTATTCGGATAGGTATCCGCTTCTGTTCGGGCACGCTAGCACAACCGGATACCTATCCGATTAACTTGGGATGGGTTGTCCGGTCAGCGCGGAGGGCGCAGGCCCTCGAGAAGGACGCCGAGGTAGAGCTCCCGGCGGGCCGGATCGTTGTCCCCGGAGCGCACGGCATGCTCGACGCCGCAGAGCAGGCGGCGCACGTCGTCCGCCTCGATGCCGTTCAGGATGGCGCCGGTTGCGCGGGCGCGGTGCAGCAGATCGGCGACGGATTGGTCGAGCTCGGCCTTCATCTCCGAGGTCTGCGCGTCGGCATCGCCCGTGGACTCCAGCACGGTCGCGAAATCGGGATCGTCCAGTGCGCGGTCGAGTGCGAAGCGCAGGAGGTGGTGCAGGCCCGCGAGCGCGTCCTCGGCGGCGGCCGCCGCCCGCGCCTCTGCGACCAGCTCCCGGAAGCGTTCCGCCGAGAGCGCCTCGATCAGCGCATGGCGGTTGGGGAAGTGTCGGTACACGGTCCCCACGCCTACACCGGCGAGCCGGGCGATGGCGTTCAGCTGGAGTGAGCGGTCGCCGGCGGCCAACTGTGCCCGGGCGACCTGCAGGACCCGGTCGCGGTTGCGCGCGGCGTCCGCCCGCAGTGCCGTCCCCTGCCCCGCTCTCGCTGTCACGACCTCAGCATAGGCGGCCACCCGCGGCCCGAGGTCTGCGGCCGGGACCCCTGGCAGCCGGAATGTCCAAGCCGAGGGAGTGAACGATGTTCATTCACTGAACGGTGTCTTCTCTATTGAACAGTGTTCATTCTGGGTGCTACCGTCGAGCCATGACCAAGAGGAGCACGTCGCGCGACATTGTTTCCCGCGACCAGTGGGCGGCACAGATCGCCGCGCTGGACGACACACAGAGCGCGTCCCGGTCCCGCCGGACGCCCCTCACGGTCGGCCGGATCGTGGACGCCGCGCTCCAGCTCGTCGAGGCCGAAGGGTTCGACGCGTTGACGATGCGCCGGGTGGCCGCTGCGCTGCAGGCCACCCCGGGGGCGCTGTACGCGCATGTGCGCGACAAGGCGGAGCTCGACGACCTGATGATCGGAGAGCTGTGTTCACGGGTGACGCTGCCCGTGCCGGATCCTGTGCGTTGGCAGGCGCAGGTGGCTGAGGTGTGCGGGCAGCTGCGCGACCAGTACCTCAATTACCCGGGAGTTGCCCGCGCTGCCCTGGAGGGGACACCGCACAGCCTGGACGCGCTGCGGATCTTCGAAGGCCTGCTCGGGATCCTCCTGGCGGCAGGAGTGCCGCCGCAGTCCGCCGCCTGGGCGATCGATGGCGTGTTCCAGTACGTCGGTGCCTACAGCCTCGTGCGTCTGCGGCGCCAGCCGGGGGAGGACGCTGACGGCCGCCCCTTCGACAGAGCTGAATTCGTCGAGCGTTTCAAGATGCTGCCCGCGGACCGCTTCCCGAACGCGGTCGCGTATGCGCGGGAGATGACCTCCGGCGAGGGGCACGACCGGTTCGACTTCATGCTCGGGCAGCTCCTCGCGGGACTGGCCCCACAGAACGGAGGTCGCCATGAGCACTGACACATCATCAGAGGAATCCAGCCGGCAGGCGGTACCCGGTGTGGTCCGTGGCCGCGGTACCGCTAGCAGCGGCCCTCACGCCGCGAATCGATGGATCGCACTTGCCGTCCTGAGCCTCGCCCAACTGATGGTCATCCTGGACTCCACCATCGTCAACATCGCGCTGCCGACCGCCCAGCACGACCTGGGGTTCTCCACCGACGACCGGCAGTGGGTGGTGACCGGCTACGCGCTCGTCTTCGGCAGCCTGCTGCTGCTCGGCGGCCGGCTCGCGGACCTCTTCGGACACAAACGGCTGTTCCTCATCGGCGTGGCCGGCTTCGCGGTGGCGTCGGCGGTCGGCGGTGCGGCCGGAGGCTTCCCGATGCTGCTTGCCGCACGTGTCGCGCAGGGTGGGTTCGCGGCGATGCTCGCGCCGGCGGCCCTGTCGCTGCTGTCCGTCACGTTCGCCGACGACGCGAACGAGCGCGGCCGTGCGTTCGGGGTCTTCGGTGCGGTCTCGGGTGCCGGCGGTGCCCTGGGGCTGTTGCTGGGCGGCATCCTCACGCAGAGCGTGTCGTGGCGGTGGTGCCTCTATGTGAACCTGGTCATCGCCGTGCTCGCGTTCGTCGGCGCGTTGATCTGGCTCAGTGCCGGCGACCGGCCGGAGCGGGTGCGGTTCGACATCGCGGGCACGGCCACCGCTGTCCTGGGCCTGGTCGGGATCGTGTACGGCCTTGGAAACGCCGGGTCGAAGGGCTGGACCGACATCTGGACGCTCGGCGCAGTGGTCGCCGGCGCCGCCCTGGTAGTCGTCTTCGTGCTGATCGAGCGCCGCGCCGACCACCCGCTGCTGCCACTGGGAGTGATCCTGGATCGCACCAGGGGAACGGCATACCTGGCGGTGGGAATCTCCGGGATCGGATCGTTCGCGGTCTTCCTGTTCCTCACCTACTACCTCGAGGACACCCTGAGGTTCACGCCCATCCAGACCGGCGTGGCATTCCTGCCCATGGTCGGTCTGCTGATCATCGGAGCGATCGTCTCCGGGGCAGCGCTCATGCCACGCACAGGACCGCGCCCGATCGTCCCCGTCGGATGCCTTCTCGCCGCCACCGGAATGGTGCTGCTCACCGGCATCGGCACTGACTCCAGCTATGCCGGAGGCGTTCTGCCGGCCTTGCTCGTCATCGGCTTCGGATTCGGGCTGATCTTCGGACCGGCGCAGAATGCCGCGACCAGCGGAGTCAGGTCCCACGAGGCCGGCGCGGCGTCCGCGATGGTCAACACCGCCCAGCAGATCGGCGGGTCGATCGGCACAGCCGTGTTCAGCTCGCTCGCCGCGTCGGCGATCACGAACTACCTCCATGTGCACGCCGCGACGGCGACGCGGGCCGCGACCCTCGCCGACGCGACCATCACTGGTTACCACCTGGTCTTCTGGATCGCAGCGGCGGTATTCCTGGGCAGCGCCGCACTGGCCGCCGTCCTGTTCCGCAGCGGCCCGCTACCGGTCGACGCGGACGCCGTGCCCGCCGCTGCGTTCTGACGCCCGGTCACGCGTGTCACGACGGACGAACACCCCCCGCCAACCACCGCAATCGCCCGCAGATCGATCCGTCGCCGAAATCGCGACGGGCGACGCACCAGCGTGCGTCGAAGGGAATGGAGCATCATGAAGGCAGCACAGTTCAGCGAATTCGGAGGACCCGAGGTCCTGGAAATCGTGGACCTTCCCGATCCGCATCCGGGTCCTGGCCAGGTCCGGATCGTCGTGCACGCGGCCGGAATCAGCGCGACGGACTGGAAGCTGCGCAAGGGCCTGCTGAGCTTCGGTGCAGGGCTCCCGCAGACGACGGGTCGCGACGTCGCGGGCGTGGTCGACGAGGTCGGCGAGGGTGTGACCGACGTGGCCGTCGGCGACCGGGTCTTCGGCGTCTCCGACGACGGTGCCGGAGCAGCCGAGCTGGCACTGCTGACCTACCGCGCGATCATTCCCCCCTCGCTGGGGTTCATCGACGCCGCCGCACTGCCCGTCGCACTCGAAACCGCGACGCGTGCGCTTGACCAGCTCAGCGTCGCAGCCGGAACCACCCTGTTCATCAACGGCGCCTCAGGCGGGATCGGCAGCACAGCCGTCCAACTCGCCGTCGCCCGCGGCGCGCGCGTGATCGGCTCCGCCAGTGCTCCCAACCAGGGCTACCTGAGTCTGCTGGGCGCGGAGCCCGTGACCTACGGCGACGGCATGGTCGAGCAGGTGCGCGCGCTCGTGCTCAGCGGCGTCGACGTCGCGCTCGATGTCGCCGGAAGCGGCGTTCTGCCCCAGCTCATCGACCTTGCCGGTGGTCCGCAGAACGTCGTGACACTCGCCGACTTCGAGGGTTCCGCGGAGCACGGTGTGCTGTTCAGCAACGGGTTCCTCGGTCACGCCTTCCACGCACTCGCCGAGGTGGGCGAGCTGATCGAGACCGGGCGGTTCTGGCTTCCCGTCGACCGGACCTTCCCGCTCGCCGGGATCACCCAAGCCCATCGCACCAGCGAGCAGGGCCGCGTACGAGGCAGGCTGGTGCTGGTGATCGGCTGAGGGTGGCGGCGGGGGGTGGAGCAGTCCCATTTCTTCGCGAGCAGTCTGCCGTGCCAGGCCGGGAGGGTGCCGGGGGGCGACAGGGAAGGTGTTCGTCCAGCGGGGGGAGCGGCCGTGGCGCGGCGCACCACGGCCGCTCGACGGGTCAGCCGATCCGGGTCAGGCTCGCGGTGTCCATGTCGGTGGTCCCGCCGTTCGCCGTCGGGTAGACCTGGAACCGCAACGTGCTGGTCTGCTGCGGCACGCTGAAGACCAGTATGTAGTTCTGGTAGCCGGTCGCGGAGTTGACGTTGTAGGCGCTGCAGAGGTCGGTGTTGCTGCTGGCCAGGCTCCAGAGGCAGAAGGTGCCGCTCGCGGGGCCGGACTGCGAGGAGAGAAACACCGAGGCCTCGTACGTGCCGCCGGTGCCGACGGTGACCGGCACGTCCTGGAAGACGGAGCCGCCGTGTTGTGGTTGGCCCAGTTGACGGTCCCGCCCGGCAGGGTTCTGACGTGGGCGGGTGGCATTCTCGGCGGGCTCAAGGGCAGCCCCGGGCCTGAGATTTCAGCCCGGGCGAGTCCAGCAGCCTTCCATCGCCGCCGAACTGTGGGCGTGGGTTTCATACGCGGCCAGAGTGCGTGTGTGACGCTGGATCAGGTCGTGCATCCGGTAGCGGCCCGGGGTGGGTTCCGCGAGCAGGTTGTGGTCCACCAGATCCTGCAGGAGTTGTTCGGCCTGGTCGGGGTCGCAGTCCAGGAGCGCTGCCGCCGCACAGGGGTCGATGTCGGGCCCGGGAACCAGCCCGAGGAGGCGAAAGAGGCGCTGCGGGTCGGCGGGCAGCGTGTGCAGGGACAGGTCGAACACGGCCTTGAGGCTTCTGTCCCCATCGGTGAACCCGCCGAGGGCGGCGTCGGGCCGCTGCGGGCTCAACTGGTCGGCCAGGCGCTGGAGACTCCAGGACCGGCTGGCGCGGATCAGGGCGGCCGCGATACGCAGGGCCAGGGGGAGGCGACCGCACAGAGTCAGGATCCGGTCCAGCAGGGGGTCGTTGGCCGGGATCCGGCCGGGACCGGCCACCTGGCGGAACAGCGCTCGCGCATCGGCGTCGGGCAGCACGTCGAGTGGCAGGATCCGGGCGTCGTCGAGCCCCTTGAACTGCTTGCGACTGGTGACCAGGACCAGACACCGGCCGCTCGCCGGTAGCAGCGGTCGCACCTGTGCTTCGTTGGCGGCATTGTCGAGGAGGATCAGTGTGCTGGTTCCCGCCAGCCGGTCACGGTAGAGGGCGGCCCGGTCGTCGAAGCCGGGGGGAACCAGCTGCGGAGCCACACCGAGGGCCTGTAGCGCCGTTGCCAGTGCGTCGGCGGGGTCGAGTGGGGCCGCCCCCCGGGTGTAGCCGTGCAGGTCGATGAACAGCTGTCCATCCGGGAAATGATCGAGCAGCTGATGCCCGGCGTGCACGGCCAGGGCCGTCTTGCCGACACCGGCCATCCCGTTCAGCGCACAGAGCACCGCCGCTCCGGGGCTCTGGCCGAGCCTGGCCCGTTCGGCCAGCTGCACCAGCTCGGCCACCTCCTGCTCGCGGCCGGTGAAAGCCCCGGTGTCAGTGGGCAGTTGTTGGCGCGTCCGGTCCGGGCGGTGGGTGCCCAGGGGAGTCCGGCCCGCGAGTGCGTCACTGTGGGCCTGCCGCAGGTCCGGGGTGGGTATGCGCCCCCCGAGGATCACTGAACGCTCGGCGCGGGCCGCCGTCCGCGCCGCCTCGGCGGTCCGGCCGACACCGGCCAGGGCCCGCGCGAGGGTCGCCGCGACGGCTTCGTTCCCGGGCTCCTGGGCGGCCGGTTCGCGCAGCAGCGCCACGGCCTTCTCCGGACGGCCTGCCTCCATTTCCAGCCTGGCCAGCAGGGTGGCGACGTCGCGCCGTTCGGCTTCCAGCTCTCGGGCGCGCCGGCGCAGATAGGGGGTCTCCAGTCCGTTGAGCGGGGGTCCGCCCCACAGGCTGAGCGCTTCGCGCAGCCGGTCCGCCGCGATCCGGTGCTCATGCCCGGCCCAGGCCACGCGCGCCTGGGCGGCCAGGCCGGTGAACCGTTCGGTGTCCAGCAGGCCGGGTTCGACCAGGGCGGTGAAACCGGGGTGGCGGGCCAGCAGCCGGATCCGGTCACCCGCGGGCTCCAGGGCCCGGCGCAGCGCGGAGACATAGTTGGCGATCTGCCGGTCGACTGTGCCCGGCGGTACGGATGGCCAGGCCCACTCGGCCAGGTCGGCACGGGAGACGGTGCGGCCGTGATTGATCAGCAGCACCGCCAGGAGGCACGAGCGGCGCTGCCCGCCGAGGGGCAGCTGGACCTCCCCGTCCCGGATCTGCAGGCCGCCGAACAGCCGGACTTCCAGTCGGGAACCCAGCGGGCCCGTGCTCTCGGCAGGGCCATATTTGGGACCGTTCATGTCAAAAGTCTCGATGGTGGGCAGATGCCGAGTCAAGCGAGTCGAGGGCTCCGGGCGCTGTGGTCTGTGCGATAGCCGTGCGGAGTTTATGACGGGCCGATCCGACACTGTTCGCCATGGATGACGTCAGGCGTGATCCGCCGGCATCCGGCCCCGCGCGACTGGAATCGCGCGGGAATCCCTCGTCGAAAGGAACGTATGTCATGGCAACCTCGACCGTGAGGCGCGGCGCGTCCCCCTGGAGGGTGCTCGCCGCCGCTCTGGCGGCGTGCTGCGTCCTGCTCGGACTTGCGGCGTCCCCCGCCACCGCGGCGGCCGTGCGGCCCGCCGACACCTCGCTCAGCCAGCTGACCGTCACCTCCGCCAGCAACGGCTTCAGCCTGGATGACCAGAACGGCACGGCGGGCGCGGGCTCGATCATCGTCACCGACACGGCGCCCGGGTACGACGAGAACTGGCACCTGGGCGACATCGCGGCGGACGACTCCTTCACCATCGTCAACAACACCACCGGCATGTGCATCGACGCGGGCCTGCCGCTCCGGCAGCAGAACTGCGACGGCCGCTCGACCGAGAACTGGTACTTCCAGCCGCTCACCGGCTCGTCGAGCACCTTCATGATCCGGCAGGAGGGCAGCGACAACTGTCTGGACCTGTGGTACGCCGCCCCCTACAGCGACGCGTGGACCGACAGCTACGGCTGCAACGGGACCGCGGCCCAGCAGTGGACCCTGCCGACCGCTGCGGACCAGTCCGCCTTCAGTATGGCCGTTGCTCACGCCGCCAGCGTCTGCGAGAGCGACTCCTCGACCTGCACGTTCAATGCCACCAGCCAGTCACCGGCGGCGCCGCTGCCGACCCAGTGCATCTCGCCCATCTGGTACAACGACACGTCGGGGCCGGTGAACTGGGCATTCGCGATCACCAACACCACCGGCTGGTCGGACGCCCTTGCCATCGGCGGCAATGCCCAGCTCAGCGGCGGTGCCAGCGTTGTCCTCAAGGGCAAGCTCAGCGGTGAAATCACCGGAACCAACACGACCACCCTCAACATCAGTCAGACCCTGGGCAACACCGTGACCATCCCGGTGCCGGAAAACCAGTACGGATGGATCGAGTTGGCGGAACTCGCGGAACAGGTCACCGGTACCTGGACGTTCGACCAGGGCGGCTTCCCGTGGACCGCCCCTGACACCGTCACCGTTCCGCTGGTGAACTCCTCCACCGGGGGAGCCAGCGTCTACATCGCCAAGACCAGCCCGACCTTCACCTCCTGCTCGGCCTGAGTCCCGAAGCCTGCCGAGCCCGGCAGGGCGAACAGCGATGCTCGGTGCTCCCGGCCGGTCCCTCGGCCGGGAGCACCGAGCTGCCGTCCGACCGGCTCATCCGGTCCCGAGGCCGGTCCCGAGGCCGGCCAGGCGGGCGCGTACCCGCTCCTCGTCGGCACGCATACCGAGCCGCTGGTAGATCTTCAGGGCCCGGCCGAGATGCCCAACCCCGTCCGCCGTCTCCCCCCGGCCCAGCAGGCACTCGCCGATGCCCGACAGCGCCAGGGCCTCGTCATCGGGTTTGCGCACCTCACGACTGAGGAGCAGGGCCTGCCGGTACAGCGCCAGGGCCTGGGCCGGCTCGTCGGCGCCGATGAACACCGCGGCGCGGTGGCTGAGCATGGTGGCCTCGCTGCCACGATCGCCGAGGTCGCGGAACAGGCCCAGGGCGGTGTCCAGATCCAGTGCCGCGCCCGGGAGGTCCCCGGTCAGCAGCCGCACTTGTCCGCGCAGTGCCAGGGCGGTGGCGGTGCCGTGCTGGTTTCCGTGCTCACCGAACAGCTCCAGGGCCGCTTCCAGCTCCCGCATCGCGTCCGGGTACTCGCCCGCCGACAGCCGCACCTGCCCCAGCATGCCCGTGACATTGGCCTGGCCGAGCCGGTGTCCGAGGTCGCGGAACAGCTCCAGAGACGTCTCCAGCGCCCGCATCGCGCTCGGATGGTCGCCGGTCGACCACCGCATCTGCCCCAGATAGCTCAGCGCGTGCGCCTGGCCGTGCCGGTCGCCCAGCTCCCGGAACAGTTCCAGGGCGGACTCCAGATCCCGGGCCCCGCCCGCGAGGTCGCACATCGACAACCGCACCGCCCCCGACTGGGTCATGGCGGTGGCTTGGCCGAGACGGTCGCCCAGCTCCCGGAACAGCTCCAGGGCGGACTCCTGGTCGCGGATCGCTGCTGCGAAGTCGCCGGCCACGAACCGCACATCTCCCAGCTCGTTCAAGGCAGTTGCCTGGCCGCGCCGGTCACCCAGCTCCCGGAACAAGCCCTGGGCCGCCTCCAGATCCCGGGCCGCTCCAGAGAGATCGCCGGTCAGCAGCCGGACGTCCCCGAGTTCGGCCAGGGCGCGGGCCTGACCCAGCCGGTCGCCGATGCGCTGCGCTGCGGCGACAGCGGCCGCGTGCATGGCGATGGCCGGGGGCAGCGGACCGTCGGTGCGCAGCAGCGCGGCCATGCCCGCGGTCAACGCGACCACCCGCCCGGCCCGGTCCGCCGCGACCGCCGCCCCGAGCGCGGCCTCCAGGTTGGTGCGCTCGGCACGCAGCCACCCGAGGGCTGCCTCCTGGTCGGGAAGGGCCGGCGGATGGGCGGGCGCCGGGCCGACCGGTCCGGGCCGGGTGTGATGGGCGACCAGCGCGTCGGCCCGCATCGCGGTGTGCTGATAGAAGGTCAGCAGCCGGTCGAAGGCCGCGCCGCGCCCCTGCCCGGGGTCGTCCGCGACCAGGGCACCGGCATACAGCCGGACCAGGTCGTGCATCTGATAGCGGCCAGGGACGGGTTCCGCCAGCAGACTGTGGTCCGCCAGTTCCTGCAGAAGGCGGTCCGCAGTCAGTGGATCGGTGTCCAGCAGGGCGGCGACAGCGGCGGCGTCGGCGTCCGGGCCGGGGACGAGTGCGAGGTGGCGGAAGGCGCTCTGCTGGTGGTCCGAGAGCGAATGGTAGGACAGGTCGAAGACGGCCGCGAGGTTCCGGTCGCCGTCGAAGAACGCCTCAAGATTCGTCGGCGCGGTGCTCAGCTTGCGCGCCAGTCGCTCCAGGGTCCACGCGGGTCTGTTGCGGAAGATGGCGGCGGCCATGCGCAGGGCCAGGGGCAGATTGCCGCACAGGGCGGTGATCTGTTCGAGCAGCGGGTCGTTGGCCGGAATCCGCACGGGTCCCGCGACCTGGCGGAACAGCGCCACAGCGTCGGTGGCCGGCAGTACATCCAGCGGCAGGACGTAGGCGTCGTCCAGCCCTTTGAACCTCTTACGGCTGGTGATCAGGACCAGACAGTGCTCGCTGGCCGGCAACAGCGGCCGTATCTGCGCCTCGTCGACGGCGTTGTCGAGCAGGACGAGCGTGCTGGTGCCGGCCAGCCGGTCGCGGAACAGTGCGGCCCGGGCATCGAGGTCGGCCGGCAACTGGTTCGGGGACACGCCCAGGGCCTGCAGCGCTGCGGCCAGGACATCGGCGGGCTCGCGGGGCGCCATGCCCCGGGTGTAGCCGTGCAGGTCGACGAAGAGCTGCCCGTCCGGGAACTCGTCGAGCAGCAGATGACCTACGTGTACGGCCAGTGCGGTCTTTCCCACGCCGCCCATGCCGTCGAGTGCGCAGATCACCACGGTACCCGGGTTGGAACCCGCGTGGGCCTGCTTGACCAGCTGGACAAGCTCGGACACCTCCTTCTTGCGTCCGGTGAACGTCCCGGTATCGGTGGGCAGTTGACGAGGTGCCCGGTATGCCCCCGCGGTTCGGGGCAGGCCGGTCGGCGCGCTGCCGCTCAGTGCGTCGCTGTGCGCCTGGCGGAGTTCGGAACTGGGAGTACGTCCCCGCTGATGCGCGGCGCGCTCGGCGTCGGCCGCGAATCCGGCCGCCTCGTCGGTCCGGCCGGCAGCGGTCAGGGTACGCACCAACGCGGCGGCGACGGCATCGTTCTCGGGATGCCGTCCCCACAGGTCGCGCAACATCGCCACTGACTGGGCGGGTTGGCCTGTATGCCGATGAGCCTCCGCCAGCGCCAGGACGGCACCGCACCGCTCGGCCTCCAGAGTCTCGGCACGCCGACGCAGATACGGGGTCTCCAGCCCGTCGAGCGCTCGCCCGCGCCACATTCCGAGTGCTTCGCCCAGCAGCTCCACGGAGAGTTGCTGCTCGAACCGGGACCCCGCCGCATGGGCCTGGGCGGACAGTTGCGCGAACCGCTCGGTGTCCAGGAGCGTTGGTTCGACCAGCGCGGTGAAGCCGGGGTGGCGGGCGAGCAGCTGGATGCGGTCTCCCACCGGCTTCAGGGCGCGGCGCAGCGCGGCGATGTAGTTGGCGATCTGCCGGTCAACCGTGTCCGGAGGCGTCGACGGCCAGGCCCACTCGGCCAGATCGTCCCGGGAGACAGTGCGGCCGTGGTTGAGCAACAGCACAGCCAGCACGCACTGCGGGCGCCGTCCGCCGAGAGGCAGCGGCACCCCGTCATGCCGGATCTGCAGGCCGCCGAGCAGCCGTACCTCCAGGCCCGGTGCCGCCGCTCCCGCGCTGTCGTCCCCGCGTATCAGTGAACTGTCCACCCCGTGATTCTCGTGCTCACGGAGCTGATCCGCATGCGAACCGCCGTATTTGGCCGTTCTGAGGTTCGTGTGAGGTGGATGTGGCCGGGGGCCGACCGCGCCCGTGCAGTCGCAGATCTGGGCCTCGGTCCCGTCCCCGCCCAGGCATCGGCCGCTGTGCGGCCATTGACTCGCAAGGTCGTTTTCCGCAACTATCGTTTGTGAAACGGTCGTTCGCTGAACCTCGGAGTGAGGAGGCGGCGCTCAGTGAAAGGAACAGCCGATGCCCGACCTTGTCGCCGAGGATCCGAGCACCAAGGACCTGACCCGCACCGACGAGTTGCTCGCGAACACGCCCTGGAAGCGTTTCGCCGTCCTGGGCGACAGCCACGCCTACGGCGTCCGTGAAGCCTTCGCCGGATACCCCGACCGTTCCTGGTCGGAATGGGTCGTCGAGGGCCTGAGCCACTCCCAGCCGGAACTGGCCGCTCAGAACTTCGGCAAAATAGGCCTGCTGACCCGGGAAGTGCGCGCCCAGCAGCTGGCTCCGGCGCTCGCCTTCGAACCGGACCTGGCGGTCGTCCTGTGCGGCGGCAACGACCTCCTGCGCGGGTCCTACGACGGGGTCGCCGACGAGCTGGGGCAGATGGTCGCCGCCCTGCAGGAGCACGGCTCCCTGGTCGTGACGATGGGCCTGTTCGACATGACCCGGTCCGACCTGCTCCCCGACGAGTTGAAGCCGCCGCTCAAGGAGCAGCTCGACGAGCTGTACGAGATCGTGGAGGGCGTCGCCGCCCGCTACGGCACCGTCCACCTGGACTTCGGGAAGCACCCGGCCTCGGCCGACCGCTCGATATACGCCAGCGACTACCAGCACTTGACGACCCGTGGGCATGCCATCGTCGCGGCCGAGATGATCCGCCGGCTCAGCGAACTGTCCTGAGGCGGAAGGCAGCGACAGGCAGCGCAGGAAGGAAGGAGCCGGCCCCGGTCCACGGAGCCGGCTCTTCGCCTTCCGCTCAGCCCTTGACGCCGACGCCGGCGTAGCAGTTCACCGGACGGCCGCCCGCGCCGAGCCGGCTGCTGAGCGGCGACGGTTCCGGCCGCCAATCGGGCAGCAGCACGATGCCCGGGTCGAGCAGCTTGAAGTCGCCGAACAGCTGGCCCACTTCGTCCCTGGTACGCCAGTTGGTCTGGCCGTAGGCGCTGGCGTAGACCTGGCCGATGGCATCGCCGCGGTTGTCGATGTCGCCGGTGCCGTGGCTGATCGCCAGCGGGCTGCCGACAGGCAGCGCCTGCCGGTAGGCGTCCAGCGCCGAGGACACCTCGTCCTTGTCGAGGAAGTGGAGCACGTTGAGGAACATCAGCGCGACGGGCCGGCTGAAGTCGAGGCGGGCGACGACCTCGGGATGGCCGAGGATCTCGTCCGGCTTGGTGAGGTCGCCCTGGATCGAGGCGCAGAACGGCTTGTCGGCGAGCAGTTCGGCGCCTCGGGCGGCGGCCACCGGGTCGATGTCGGCATAGACCACGTTCACACCGGGGTTGATGGCGTGGGCGACCGCGTGGACCGAGCCCCGGGCCGGGATCCCCGACCCCACGTCCAGGATCTGGTCGATTCCACTGCCGACAAGTTCGCGGACGACCCGCTTGAGGAACTTGCGGTTCTCCCAGATCGTCAGCTTGATCATCGGGGCGGCTGCCACCGCGTCACGGGCGACTTCGCGGTCCTTCTCGCTGTGCCGGGTGCCGCCCATGAGGTAGTCGTACATCCGGGCGATGCTGGGACGCGAGAAGTCCGAGCCCTCGGCGGCCCACTCGGGAGTCGCATCCTGTCCCGGCGCTGCTGGTGATGTCATTGTTCCCGCTTTCGCATGAATAGCCTGATCAAAGGAGCAGAGGAGCAGAGGAGCGAGGGGAGGCCTCAGAGGGCCCAGTCGGATGCGCCCGCCAGGCGTTGCCCGACCGCGGTGCCATCGGTGAACAGGTCGCCGAGCGCGGAGAGCCAGCGCTCCAGCCCGAAGGCCACGCAGCCGGTGAACGCCGCGGAACCGTCGGGAAGGCGGATGTCGCAGCGCTCGCCGAAGAAGTTGCGGTGGAAGTTCACCGAAGCGATTGCCAGCTTTCCGTCGTAGAGGAATTCCTCTTTGGTCGGAAAGAGCTTCTGCATGGTGCTGCGGGCGCCGTTCGGGTCGAAGAAGGGGTCGCTGGCGATATCGACCTCGTGCGGGATCCCGACCTCGCTGAGGAATCCGGCGATGCGCGCCTTGAAGGTGCTGAGGTGGTCGAGTACCGCCTCCTGCGTGCCGATGCAGACGATCTCACGCATGGTGAAGCCGAACAGCCGCCGCAGGCCCTCGTAGTGGTCCTCCCGCCGGAAGCAGGTGGCGACCGTCGTGATCCTGGTGGCCTCCTGTTCGAGCGTGGTGTCCCGCAGGGCGAAGTAGGCGCTGTAGCAGGCGGCCGACGGCAGCGCGTAGCGGGTGTCGGTGAGCGCCGACGCGGCCACGGTTCCGTCGGCGACCACCCCTTCGGCGAGTCCCGCGTCGCTCATCAGCGCGCGGTCGATTCCGGACACCGGCGAGGCCAGGTGCGGGAAGTTGTCGAAGTAGTCCAGCCTGTCGAGGTCGGCAACCGCGACGACCGGCGGATACCGGTACTCGTCCGCGCCCGCCGCCGCGCCCCAGAGGGCGAAGTTGGCGTCGAGACTCCCGAGCAGGCGGATCGCCGACGGGCCGAGCGTCGCCCGGCCGTCGTCGCCGACCCGGCAGGCGTCCACGATCGAATCGGCAAGCAGCGGGTCAGCTCCCATCGAAGAACCTCTTTCGGAGCGAGTCGACGGTCCGGAAGTCCTCCTTGGACACCGAGTCGATGGAGATCTCCTGCCCCGA
>Ga0302311_10002737_pt1 | contig 19744 bp, 20 predicted proteins | sample III_Palsa_N1_3_FD_200449 | JGI IMG/M metagenome (GOLD analysis project Ga0302311, IMG submission 200449) | Peat permafrost microbial communities from Stordalen Mire near Abisko, Sweden - III_Palsa_N1_3 | ecosystem: Environmental > Terrestrial > Soil > Palsa > Peat permafrost | place: Sweden... | reverse complement strand
GATGCGTCCGATCGGCGGCGCGGGGCCGCCGAGCTTCATGAGCTCGGCAAGTTGCTCGCGCCGCTCGAACACGCCCGGATCGAGCGTGTGGACGGCGTTTCCCGCCGCCAGCACGTCAAGGAATCGCCTGACACGCGCATCGAGCGGCAAAAGATCGCTCCGGTACCCGCTCTCAGATACCGAGCGCCCGCCGCGTGACCGCAGGCCAGACCGCTGGATCGACGCCGTGATTGGCAAAGAGCGCCACGACCAGCCGATCGATGCCGAACGCCACGCAGCTGGTGTGCGCCGGCTCGCCGCGTTCGTCCTTCATGCCCCACACCGTGCCGAAATGCTCGCGGTGATAATTGAAGCTCATGCAGGCGGTCGGCACGGCAGCCGCGTGATAGGGAATCAACAGCTCGAACTTGAGCGTTTGCTGGCGCTGGCTCACCGCCATCATCTGCCCCACCCGCCCGAAGAACGGATCGTTCGCCACATCGAGCGTGTGAGGCAACGACAGATCGGCCGCGATCTGCGGGGCGCGCGCCAGCCAGCGCTCGCGGTACGCGACGATCTCCTCCGGCGCTCCGATCTTCACGAACTCGCGCATCCGAAACGACTGCAGCCGATCGAGACTGCGGGACGGCTCGTGCCGGAAGACGTCCGCCTCGATGTCGAATTGCCATCCGCCGGGCGGCAGCGCCCCGCGCGCCGCGGCGATCGGGTAGAGCGGATAGCACGCCGCGGGAGAGAGCACGAGATCCGATGCGGACAACGCCTCGGTCCAATCCTGGCCGCTCTCGAGACGATCGGCGGCTGCACGGATGACGGGCTCGGTGCCGTGCAGGGCGCACACGCAGCCGAGCAGGTTGGGGAAGCTCTTGAGATATCCGGACTTCTCGAGCTGCTTGCGGCTCATCACGGGCGGGAAGCGCATGAGCTCCGTGCCGGGGTCGCGCAGGCTGGTGATGTACGCCTCGAGGCCCTCGCAGACCCGGACGTAGAGCGCGCTGCGCGCATAGACGCCATCGACGCCCATCGGGACGAACAACGCAGAGGCGATGTGGGCGAGCGGATCGCCGCCCGGCGAGGCTGAGACGGCGGCTTGGGGTGCATTCATGGGAGAGCGGCCCTCTTCAACCACTGATCGAGGTGGGGAGCGATGTCATCACGGAAGTCATCGCGAGATTGGCGAGGATACGGTCGTTGTTGATCATCAGCGGCGCCGAGAGGATGTCCCGCAGATGCCGGCCGATGGTGAACTCGCTGTCGTTGCGGTAGCCCGACAGCCCGCATGCGCGCAGTGCCGCGAGCACGGTGGCGGCGGCGAGCTCGGAGGCCTGCACCTTGGTGAGCGTGATCATCGTCTGAAATTCGAGGGACCCCAGCGCCTTCTCGTCCATCATCACCGCCTGATAGCTGCGCAGCGCCGAGCTCAGCACTCCGCGCAGCGTTCGCAGGGACGATGCGGCCTGGGTGAAATGGGCCGCGCCCGGCGGCATCTGTCCGCCGGAGGCGCGCAAGGCATTGCGCACGAACGCCTGCGCCTTCGCGGTGGCGGCTGCGGCGATTCCCGCCCACACCGAACCCCACAACAGGTGCGCGTGCGGCACCATGGTCTGGGGGTGAATCTTCTCGTAGGGGTCGGGCAGGATTTGTTGCGCGGGCGCGCGAGCCCGCAGCGTGAACCCCTCGCTGTGGGTGCCGCGCATGCCGAGGGTATCCCACGACTGCAGACGCTCCAGGGTGTAGTCCCTCTTGAGGAGCACCAGGAGCACCTGGTCGGAGGCTGCTGCATCGGCCGCACGGCGGGCGGTGGTGACGATGCCGTCCGCCTCCATAGCATAGGAGATCACGGTGGCCTTGCGCTCGAGAGTCACTTGATCGCCGACGTGCTCGACGGCAGCCTCGCTCGAGCGCACGTTGCCGCCTGCCTGGCCTTCGGTGGTGGAGGAGGCGAGCAGCAGCTGGTCGGCCGCCACCTCGCGCAGGATGCGCTCGAGCGCGGCATTGCCCTTCGCGTGGCGGATGATGCACGCCATCTTGATTTGATGCATTGCGAAAATGAGTGCGCTCGACGCGCATCCCTGTCCCAGAACGAAGCACACATCCGCGAGCTCGGCGACCGTCGCGCTCTCGCCCCCGAGTGTCTCCGGCACCATGACGCCGAGCAGACGCTGCTTCTTGATTTCCGCGAAAGCTTCGCTCGGAAAGCGTGCAGCCGCATCGACCGACGCTGCATGCAGCAAAGCGGCCTCCTGCGCAAGGCGCGCGCGAGCGTTGTAGCTCGTGCCGCACGCGTTCAAGATCTGCACGCCGGGACCTGCGATTCGTTGGGCTTCCATAGGATCTCAGTTCGTTTAGGAAGGAGCGCGGACATTATGTGTCGATGCGTCCAGATAAGTTAACGAGAAATTCGCCGCTTGGTGACGCAGTACGCGCTCTTGGGGCGATATGTAAAGCTTCGACGGCGTTGCTGCTACACGGTATGATCAAAAATCTCGGCTTTTGGAGGTTTAGCGGGTGGAATCCGGTCCGGAAGAAGTGTGCGGCCGCTTGATCACACTGGTCAAGCAGGTGAGCGGTTCCGCAGCGGTATTCCCCAGCCCGTTCCCGGTCGATATTCAGCTGAGCGACCTCGGCGTCACCTCGCTGAAGATGGTCAATCTGATGCTCGCCGTCGAGGTGGAGTTCGACATTGCCATTCCGCAGTCCGATATCACCCCGGAGAACTTCCGATCGCTCGGCGCCATTCAGTCGTTGGTGCAGAAAATACTCAGCATGCGGCGGCATTGAGCACGGCCACCAGCTCCTCGATATCGCTCTGCGAGGTTTCGCCGTGGGTCGCGCAAATCCTCACCACGTCGCGGCCCTCGAATGTGGCCGGGGCGACCCACGCGCGCCCCGACTCGACCACGCGTCTCACCAGCGCGCGGACCTCGCGCGGTTGGGGCGGCAGCACATCGAGCACCGCCAGCGGTGAATCGTTCGCCACCGTCCAGCCGAGCGCTGTCAGCCGCTCGCGTACCTGCTCGACCACCGCGACGCTGCGCTCGAGATGAGCGCCGAGCCCTGCCCAGCCGGCCGCACCCAGCGAAAGAAACAAACGCAGTCCCAGAAATCGGCGCGACCATTGCACGCTGTTCAGGTAGGGGTCGATGCCGGCGAAGCTCGAGGGCATGAAGCTCGTGGATGCGTGAAAAGCCTCCGACAGGATCGGACCGCGCGCCGTGATGTACATGGCGCAACCCATGGTCGTCGCGAGCCACTTGTGTGCGTCGATCGTGATTGAGTCCGCCCGTTCGATGCCCGCGAGCAATCCGCGCATGCGCTCGGAGGCGATGGCCGCTCCGCCCCAGGCCGCGTCGATGTGGTACCAAAGGCCCTCGCGCCGGGCGATGTCCGCACACGCCTCGAGCGGATCGATCATGCCGGCGCCGGTCGTGCCGGCGGTCGCGACCAGCATGATCGGAACGTCCCCCGCCGCGCGGTCGGCATGGATCGCCTGTGCGAGCGCTCGCGGGTCCATGCGTCCCGTGCCGTCGGTCGCGACGAGACGCAGCGCACCGCGTCCCACGCCCGCCTGATGCGCGACCTTGAGCCAGGCGATGTGGCATTCGCGCGAGGTGTAGAACGTGGGCGGCCCCGCGAAGGCGCGCGCCCCCTCCTGCGCGAAGCGCGGATGAGCTGCGGTGAGCGCGCACACGAGCGCGGTGTAATTGGCTTCCGAACCGCCCGTGGCGAAGTGACCGGTCGCCTCGGCGCCGAATCCCGCACGGCGCGCGACGGCGCGGATCAGGTGGCTTTCGAGCGCCACCGGGACGGGCGATGAGGCGGAGCTCGCGAGCTGCGGATTGAAGACGCTCGCGATGCGGTCGGCGCATTGCGAAGGAAAATTCGCGCCCGGGTTGAACAAGCCGAAATAGCGCGGATTCGTCATCTGCACGATGCCGTGCTCCATGCGCTCGACGGTCCACTCGAGCAGCTGCTCGATCGGCCGCGGCGCCTGGAAATCCATCGCGGCGAGCTCTTCGGTGAAGCGCGCCATGTCGATCGTCGGAGTCACCGGGCCGCCGCGCACGCGGGCGAGCGCGGCGATCAGCGCCCCGGTGAGCCAGTCGTCGAGGCGTGCGCGCTCCGCGGCGCTTGGAAACAGCGCGGCGACGGCGGCAGGCAGCTCGGGCACCGGATATCCCCCGCCGCTAGTCCGCGCGGGAGCCGGCCACGGCGGCCGCGAGCGACTGATCCAGGTCCGCCAGGATGTCGTCGATGTGCTCGATCCCGACGCTCAGGCGGATGCTGCCCGGGCCGACGCCTGCCGCCAGTTGTTCCTGCGGGCTCATCTGGCGATGCGTCGTGGAGGCGGGGTGGCAGGCGAGGGATTTCGCATCGCCCAGATTGACCAGCCTCTTGAAGAGCTTCAACGCGTCATAGAAACGCACGCCTGCGGGCAAGCCCCCGCGGACATCGAAGGTGAGCAGCGAGCAAGCCCGGCCGCCCAGATATTTCTTGACCAGCCCGTGGTAGGGGCTGTCGGCGAAGCCGGCGTAGTTCACGGACTCGACGCGCGCATCGCTGCGCAGGAACTGCGCCACCTGGCGTGCGTTCTCCACGTGGCGCTCGATCCGCAGCGCCACCGTCTCGATCCCTTGCAGGAGTAGGAAGGCGTTCATCGGTGCGAGCACCGCGCCCATGGTCCGCTGATGGACGCTGCGGCAGCGGCCGATGAACGCGGCCTGGCCATAGTGCTCGGTGTACACCAGCCCGTGATACGACTCGTCCGGCTGGGTGAACATCGGATAGCGTGCCGCATGCTTGGCCCAGGAGAAGCTGCCGCAGTCGACGATGATGCCGCCGAGCGTCGTGCCGTGCCCGCCCATGAACTTCGTGAGTGAATGGATGACGACGTCCGCGCCGTGCTCGACCGGGCGCACCAGGATGGGCGTCGCCACCGTGTTGTCGACGATGAGCGGCATGGCATGCCGATGGGCCACGTCCGCGAGCGCCTCGAGATCGCAGACGTTGCCGGCCGGGTTGCCCACGGTCTCGCAGAACACCGCGCGCGTGTTCTCATCGATGAGCGCCTCGATGTCGGCGGCGCGGTCCGACTTCGCGAACCGCACCGTCACCCCGAGGCTCGGCAGGATATGCGCGAACAGGGTGTAGGTCGTCCCGTAGAGCTGCGGCACGGAGACGATATTGCGGCCCATCTGCGTCACGTTGAGCGCCGCGTAATAAAGCGCCGTCTGGCCCGACGCAACGCTGAGCGCAGCGACGCCGCCCTCGAGCTGCGCCACTCGCTCCTCGAGGACGGAGGTGGTGGGGTTCGCGATGCGGGTGTATCTGAAGCCCTCGACCTCGAGATTGAAGAGCGCGGCGCCATGCGCGGCGCTGTCGAAGGAGTAGGCGGCGGTTTGGTAGATGGGCACGGCCACGGCTTTGGTGGCCGGGTCGGAGTCGAAACCCCCGTGTATCGCGATGGTCTCCCGCTTCATGTCCCATGCCCCGAGCAAAGGGCGACAGTGTAGCGCTAACGGCGCGGCGGCGGCGTGAGCGTGGTCGCACCACCGCTCGGGCAGGGTGTCAACTATAGCTGACACGATGCCGACCGTGGACTACACTTCGAATCAAGGAACGGATGACTGAATGGCAACCAAGCGACGCAAAGAGAGTGCCGGACGGGGCGCCAACTTGAAATCCGGAGCCGACATGGCCGCCTACATCGCGGCATGCCTGGAGGAGGCGCCTGACGATCCGGCGCTGCTCGCCGCGGCGCTCGGCGACATCGCGCGCGCTCGCGGCATGGTGCAGCTCGCGAAGGAAACGGGATTGACCCGCGAAGGCCTCTACAAAGCCCTGTCGAAGGACGGCAATCCAAGCCTCGGCACCGTGCTCAAGGTGATGCACGCGCTCGGCGTGAAGCTCACCGCCACTGCCGCTTGGGGTCCGCGTCATTAGGAGCTGCAACGTGCCAGGCGCGACTGCCGTTCTCGATCGCCGGCTGTGCGTCGCGCCGATGATGGATTGGACCGACCGGCATTGCCGTTACGTGCATCGCCTCTATGCCCCGCACGCGCTTCTCTATACCGAGATGATCGTGTCCGCTGCCATCGTGCGGGGCAATGCCGAGCGGCTGCTCGGCCACGATGCGGCCGAGCACCCGGTTGCGCTTCAGCTCGGCGGCGCCGATCCGCGCGAGCTCGCGGCGGCGGCGCGCATCGGCGCGGCGGCGGGGTTCGACGAGATCAACTTGAACGTAGGATGTCCGAGCGACCGCGTGCGCAGCGGCTCGTTCGGGGCCTGTCTCATGCTGCGCCCCAAGCTGGTGGCCGAGTGCGTCGAGCGCATGCGCGAGAGCACGCAGCTGCCGGTCACGGTGAAGTGCCGCATCGGCGTCGATGCGCGCGATGACTACGGGTTTTTCTCGGACTTCGCCGCCGCGGTGGCGCGTGCAGGCGTCTCGGCACTCATCGTGCACGCGCGCGCCGCGATTCTCGCGGGGCTGTCTCCGAAGGAGAACCGGGAGATACCGCCGCTGAAATACGACTATGTGCATCGCCTGAAGTGCGACCATCCCGATCTGCCCATTGTGCTCAACGGCGGCATGGCCGAGGTGGGTGCAGTGACCGCGCACGTCACGGCGGGGCTGGACGGGGTCATGCTGGGACGCGCGGCCTATCACCGGCCGGCGCTCCTGGCCGAGATCGAGCGGGCGCTGATCGACCCTGGCTGGGGCATTCCGGAGCCGTGGCGCATCGTGCAGCGTCTGGTGCCCTACGCGCGCGCCGAAGTGGAGCGAGGCGTGCGTCTGCACTCGATCACGCGTCACCTGCACGGCCTGATGGCCGGATGCGTCGGTGCGCGCGCTTGGCGTCGATTTTTGTCCGACGTCGCTACACGGCCAGACGCGGCGCCGGAAAGCTTGTTTTCCGCGCTATCATCGCTGGAGAAAGGGGTGGCTGCCTAAACCGCCGCGGCGCGGGCAGTCCGGTTAAGTATAATTCGCCAGGGAACATGGGAAAGGAAGTCGAACTCGCCATCGTCTTTGCCGACGTCGTCGGCAGTACCAAGCTGTACGAGTTGCTTGGCGACTTGCGCGCGCGCGACATGGTCGGGATCTGCATCGAGGTGATGCGCGGGGCGACCGAGCAGAACAGCGGCACCGTCATCAAGACCATGGGCGATGAGGTCATGGCGACCTTTTCCACGGCGGATGATGCCCTGAACGCCGCTGCCCAGATGCAAAAGCAGATCACGCTGCACCCTGGCCTCAAAGTCGAGGAGCAGGCGGTCGCCATCCGGATCGGCTGCAACTTCGGCCCGGTGGTGCGCGAGAACCGCGACATCTTCGGCTCCGCCGTGCACACCGCCAACCGCATGACCAGTCAGGCCAAGGCGGGCCAGATCATGACCACGCAGACCATGGTGGATCACTTGTCGAGCGAGTGGCGCGCCTCCGTGCGACAGATCGATATCGCGACCCTCAAGGGACGCTCGAGCGAGGTGGCGTTGTACGAGGTCCTGTGGCAACCCGAGGACATCACCAGCATGGTGCCGGCGATCGCCATGACCTCACGCGCCTCGTCCAACAAGGGGCATCGCCTGCGCCTGCGCTATCAGGGTCAGGAGATCCTGGTGGAGGATGGGCGGGCGAACATCTCCATGGGCCGCGCCGAGGAGAACGATCTGGTCGTCAAGGGCAACTTGATCTCCCGGCTGCATGCGCGAGTCGAGCTCAATCGCAACAAGTTCATGCTGATCGATCAGAGCACCAACGGCACGTTCGTCATCGGCAAGGACGGCGAGGAAGCCTTCGTGCGCCGCGATTCGATGCAGATTCGAGGCGAGGGCCTGATCGGTCTCGGCAAGGCGCCGGACAGCAACTCCTCCCAGGTGATCCGCTACATCTGCGAGGAGTGAGCCCGGAAGGAGCGGCTCAAGGCTCGGTGCGGGCGAGCGCCTCGCTGAGTTCCGCGCGCAGAGCCAGGGGCACCCGCTCGCCGACCTCCGCCAAATATGCGCCGACTTGTTCGAACTCGTTGCGCCAGTCTGCCTTCGACACGGCGAGCAATTCCTCGAGCGCTGCGGGCGCAAGGTCCAGGTCGCGCGTGTCCAAGTCCGCGGGACGCGGCAAGAGGCCGATGGCCGTCTCGCGCGCCGCAATGCCCGCCTTGCTGCGATCGATGATCCAGCGCAGCACGCGGAGATTGTCGCCGTATCCCGGCCACAAGAACTTGCCCGCGGCGTCCTGCCGAAACCAGTTGACGTGGAAGATCGCAGGCGGCGCGGCGAGCCTTGCGCCCACATCGAGCCAGTGCGCCCAGTAGTCGCCGAAGTCGTAGCCTGCGAACGGCTTCATCGCCATCGGATCCCGGCGTACGACGCCCACCGCGCCGGTCGCCGCCGCCGTCGTCTCCGAAGCCAATCCGGCGCCAACCAGTACGCCGTGCGGCCAGCTGCGGGCCTGATAGACGAGCGGCGCGAGCGAGCGTCGCCGCCCGCCGAACACGATCGCCGAGATCGGCACGCCGGCCGGGGCGTCTGCGAGCTTCGAATACGCCGGATTCTGCCGCGCATCGACCGTGAAGCGCGAGTTCGGGTGGGCTGCGGGACCGTTCGCCGGGTCATACGGTCGACCTTGCCAGTCGATCACCGGCCGACCTTCCAGAAGCCCTTCCCACCAGGGCTCGTTGTCTGCCGTGAGCGCGACGTTGGTGAAGATCGTGTTGCGGCGGATGGTCTCATAGGCATTGCGGTTGGTCTTCGCGTTGGTCCCCGGAACCACGCCGAAATAGCCGGATTCGGGATTGATGGCATAGAGCCTTCCGTCCTTGCCCGGGTGCAGCCACGCGATGTCATCGCCCACCGTCCACACCTTCCATCCCTTGTAGCTCGAGGGCGGAATCAGCATGGCGAGATTGGTCTTGCCGCATGCCGACGGGAACGCACAGGCGAGATAATGCGTTTCACCCTGCGGATTCTCGATGCCTACGATGAGCATGTGCTCGGCGAGCCAACCCTCATCGCGTGCCTGCCAGCTCGCGATGCGCAGGGCATGGCATTTCTTGCCGAGCAAGGCGTTGCCGCCATATCCCGAGCCGTAGCTCTTGATCGACAGCTCCTCGGGAAAATGCATGATGAAGCGCCGGTTGGGATCGAGCTCGCCGGTGGAGTGCAAGCCCTTCACGAACTTGCCGTCGCGCGCGATGCGCTCGAGCGCGCCTCGGCCCGCGCGGGTCATGATGGCCATGTTGAGCACGACGTAGGCGCTGTCCGTGATCTCGACACCGCAGCGCGAGTAGGGCGAGTCGATCGGTCCCATGCAGTAGGGCACCACGTACAGGGTGCGTCCTTGCATGCATCCGGCGAACAGTGCGTCCATCTTGGCATGCGCCTCGGCGGGCGCCATCCAGTGGTTGTTGTGGCCCGCGTCGGCGCGGTTTTGCGTGCATACGAAGGTGAGATGCTCGACACGCGCGACATCCGAGGGATGCGAGCGGTGCAGATGGCACCCGGGGAAGCTCCCCGGATTGAGCGGCAGCAGTTCTTTCTTGCCTACGAGCTCGCGCTCGAGAGATTGGTACTCGGCCGCGCTGCCGTCGCACCAATGAATGCAGTCCGGTTGGGTCAGGCTCGCGACCTCCTCGACCCAGGCCGCCACCCCGCGGTCCAACGATCCAAGCGATGGGACGAGCTGGGCAGCGGTGGCCATACGGATATCCTCGAAAGCGTTCCTCAAGCAGGAAGGATGACAGATGGCTCGAGAGGCGCCAACCCCCTGCGCGGCGTCGCATGGACTTCAATAATCTTTCCTAACTACATGATTTTACAATAAGAGGTATACTTCCCGCATGCGCGCGAAGAATCTTCAGGGACGCTCCCTGTGCGCCATCGGCGCGCTCGTTCTCGCGGTCCTCGCGAGCCCCTTCTGCCTTGCCGACAGCGGGCGTCCCATCGAGGTCAAGGCGACCGCCGCCGTACGTCACGACCACGAGCTGGTTCCGGCCGATCGGGTCGTACCCGGCGATGAGGTGTTCTACACGCTCGAGATCAAGAACACCGGCCCGACGCCGCTGCCGACACCGACCGTCGATTTTGCGATCCCGGAGCACATGCGCTACGTCGCCAACTCCGCAGTAGGCGCCGGCGCCGAGGTGAGCTACTCCATCGACGGGGGTCACACCTTCGACCGGCCGGAGAACCTCACGGTCGCCGCCGGCGGCGGGGAGCTGCGTGCGGCCACCGCGGCCGAGTACACGCACATCCGCTGGCGCCTCAAGCACGTCCTCAAGCCGAAGGCGATGGCACTCGCGCGCTTTCGCGCCGTTGTCAAATAGTCCATGACCCGCTCTCGCCACATTTGGGGCGCGACGCGCGCGCCGCGGCATCGTAGGCTAGTCCTGTAGGATCGAGGCCCCGTGGACCCTCGAGCGAGAATCTCATCGACAGCGACTACAAAGAAGTGTTCGGTCCGCAAGGCCCGCTGGCGCGGGTCATTCCGGGATACGCCTACCGCCCGGAGCAATCCGCCATGGCGGCGGCGGTCGGGCGTGCGCTCGCCCTGAATGAGGCGCTGATCGTCGAGGCGGGAACGGGTACCGGCAAGACCTTCGCCTATCTCGTGCCGGCGCTCTTGTCCGGACGCAGCGTCATCATCTCGACCGGGACGCGCACCCTGCAGGACCAGCTGTTTCGCCGCGACGTGCCGACGCTCGCGCGGGCGCTCGGCGCCCCCGTCAAAATGGCTCTGCTCAAGGGACGCGCCAATTATCTGTGCCGGCATCGGCTCGAGCTCACCCTGCAGCAGCGCTCGCTCTTCAAGCCGGCGCGCGGCACGGCGCGCCTGCTCGCGCGAATTTCGCGCTGGGCGGCGGTGACGAGGACCGGCGATCTCGCAGAGCTCACCGATTTGCCGGAGCAGTCGCCCGTCTGGCCGACGATCACCTCGACGCGCGAGAACTGCCTGGGGCAGGAGTGCGCACAATACGCGCGCTGCCATGTAGTCGAGGCGCGGCGCGCCGCGCAGGGCGCCGACATCGTCGTGGTGAATCATCATCTGCTGCTCGCCGATCTCGCGCTCAAGGACGAAGGATTCGGGGACCTGCTGCCGGGCGCCGATGCCGTGATCCTGGATGAAGCACATCAGATTCCGGACATCGCGGCACAGTTTTTCGGACAAAGCTGGGCGGTGCGAGCCGTGCAATATCTTCTCAAGGACATCGCCGCCGAGATCCAGGCAGCTGCCGTGCACTCACCGGCGGTCGCGGATCTGCTCGCGACTGTGGCAGGGCTCCTCGATGCGCTGCGCGACGGCCTCGGCGGCGGCGCCGGGCGCTATGAGTGGGAGCGTTTATCGGACGCATTTCTGGAGACGCTGCCGCCGATCGAGGCCGCTCTGCACGCGCTCGGCGAGGAGCTCGAGGGTCTTGGCACGGGCCCCGGCACCGCCAACTGCGCTCGACGGGCGGGAGCGCTGGCCGCGCAGCTCGCGCAGCTATCGAATACTCCGCCCGAGGCCGGCATCCGCTGGGTCGATGCCAACGCATCGGGGCTCACGCTGCAATTCACGCCGTTCGAGATCGCGGAGCGTTTGCGCCAATTCATCGAGGCGCGGCCCAGCGCCTGGGTGTTCACCTCCGCGACCCTGGCCATCGGCGATGACTTCGGCCACTTTGCCGCGCGCGTCGGATTGCCCGAGGCGCGCACCCTCAAGATCGAGAGTCCCTTCGACTACAAGAATCAAGCGCGGCTTTACCTGCCGCGCGACATGCCCGAGCCGCAGCATCCGGCGCACGCACGCAAATTCATCGAGGCATGCGCGCCGCTCATCGAGGCGAGCGGCGGGCGGGCGTTCCTGCTGTTCACCAGTTATCGCGCGCTCGCCGAAGGGGTGAGCGCACTCGAGGCGTGCTTCCCCGACCCACCCTTTCCCGTGCTGGTGCAGGGTCAGGCGCCGCGCGAGGCACTGCTCGAGCGGTTTCGCGAGCTGGGCAATGCCGTCCTGCTTGCCACCGGCAGTTTCTGGGAGGGTGTGGACGTGAAGGGCGAGGCGCTCGCCATCGTGGCCATCGACAAGCTGCCGTTCGCCTCGCCCGACGATCCGCTGCTGCGGGCACGCCTCGAAGGCATCCGCCGCCTCGGCGGAAACCCCTTTCTGCAATACCAATTGCCCCAGGCCGTGCTCGCCTTGAAGCAAGGCGTCGGGCGCCTGATCCGCGATTTCGACGATTTCGGCGTGATCGTGCTGGGCGATCCGCGTCTGACCACGAAGGCGTACGGGAGCGTGTTCTTGAGCGCGCTGCCGCCGAGCCCGCGCGTCGCGGACGGCGCCGCAGGCGCGGCTTTTTTGACGCATTGCTTGGGCCGCAAGCGCGCGCCGAGCGCCGCCTCCGGGTGACCCATGCGCGTGCTCGCCATCGATACCTCCACCGAGGCCTTGAGCATCGCACTACGCACCGAGCGCGGCACGATCGAGCGGGGCCTCGAGATGGCGCGCGGCCATGCCGAGCAGATCTTGCCTCTGATCGACGCGGTGCTCGGCGAGGCGAATGTGCGCTTGTCGGAGCTCGACGGCATTGCGGCGGGCGTCGGCCCCGGCACGTTCACCGGCGTGCGCATCAGCGTGGCCGTCGCACAGGGACTCGCCTACGGGGCGGGGTTACCGGTGGTGCCCGTCACGAGCCTCGAGGCGCTGGCATTTCCCGCGATCGAGGCCGGTGCGGATCTGGTCATCGCCTGTCTCGACGCGCGCATGGGCGAGGTTTACTGGGGCTGCTTCGCGCGCGATCCGGCGCAGGCGCTGCGCGCGCTCGGCTCTCTGCAAGTCACGCCGGCGGCTCGCGTACACTTGCCGAGCGCAGGGCGCTATCGAGGCGTCGGCCGCGGCTTCACGGCATACCCGGAGCTCGCCGCGCTCGCGGATCTGGACGCGCGTTCCGCGGCCGCGCTGCCGAACGCGGCGGACATGGCGCGGCTCGGCGCGCTGCGCTTCGCGGCGGGGCAGGGGCTGGATCCCGCCGACTTAAAACCGGAATATGTGCGCGATAAAGTCGCGCTGACCGAGGCGGAGCGTCGCGCCGCGCATCGTTGCCCGGTGAACGGTCGCCCCGCGAATGGTCGCCCCGCGAAATAGCACCAGTCATGGAACTGTCACATGCGAGCGCTGTAATAGTGGGCTGAAGAATCAAGAGATTAAGGGATCGGATGACTGCGAAGCGCATTCTCATCATCGAGGACGAAAAGGCGATACGCGACCTGATCGCCTTCGGACTACGCCGCGCCGGCTACGAAGTGAAAGAGGCCGAGGACTGCCGCGAGGCGCGCGCCCGCATCGCGGATGCGCGCCCCGATCTGATGCTGGTCGATTGGATGCTGCCCGACATGAGCGGCCTCGAGCTGACTCGCTCGCTGAAGCGCTCGAAGGACACGGAGGAGATTCCGGTCATCATGCTCACGGCGCGGGCCGAGGAGCAAGACAAGGTCGGAGGTCTCGAGGGCGGCGCCGACGACTACATTACCAAGCCTTTCTCGCCGCGCGAGCTCCTGGCCCGCATCCAGGCGGTGCTGCGGCGAGCCGCGCCGGCGGGCGCCGCCGACGTGACGGAGGTCCAGGGTCTGAAGCTCGACGACTCCAGTCACCGCGTCAGCGCGGGCGAGCGCGAGATCGCTCTCGGACCGACCGAATACCGTTTGCTGCATTTCTTCATGACGCACCCCGAGCGGGTGTTCAGCCGCGGGCAGTTGCTCGACCGGGTCTGGGGGGGCAATACTTACGTCGAAGAGCGCACGGTGGACGTGCACATCCGCCGCTTGCGCAAGGCACTCGAGCCGTACACCTTGGAAGGCCTGGTGCAGACGGTTCGCGGCGCCGGTTATCGCTTCTCGACCCGAGACTCATAAGCGGAGGCAACTCTCCGGACCATGGCAGCGATGTGGACGTTCGCGCTCGCGCGGCTCGCGGGCATCTTGCTGGCGGGCGTGTTTCTCGGCCTCCTCATTCAGCCTCTGTGGCTGTGGGTGCTGCTAGCCGCGTGTCTGTATCTGGGCTGGCAGCTGCGCAACCTCTACCGACTGGACCGCTGGCTGCGGCTGCGCTCGCAGCTCGATCCGCCCGCCATCGGCGGGATCTGGGGCGACATCATCGGACAGGTGGTGCGGCTATATCGGCGCAAGCAGTTTCACAAGCAACGGCTCGTGCAGATCTTCCGCGAGCTGCGGCGTTCCACCGCGGCGCTGCCCGACGGCGTCATCATCCTCAGCAGCCAGAACGAGATCGTCTGGTTCAACCGCCAGGCCGCGCGCCTGCTCGGGCTGCGGCGCCCCATCGACATCGGCCTGCGCGTCGATAATCTGATCCGCTCGCCCGAGTTCGTGCGCTATCTGCATGGCGAGGACTTCGCGATGCCTCTGGTCATCCGCCCGCCGATCGAGACTGACCTGTATCTCGCCCTGCAGATGGTGCCTTACGGCGCAGGCCAGTTTCTGCTGCTCGCGCGCGACGTGACGCGCCAGATGCGCCTGGAGGCCATGCGCAAGGATTTCGTGGCGAACGCCTCGCACGAGCTGCGCACACCTCTCACCGTGATCTCGGGCTATCTGGATACTTTGGCCGACGATCCGGGAATCGATCAGGCCTGGGCGGGGCCCATCCGCGACATGCGCTCACAAGCTCAGCGCATGAACGCCATCATCACGGACCTGCTCGAGCTGTCGAGGCTCGAGTCGACGGATGGGGAGGCGCCGCGCGACCCCATCGACGTGCCGCGCATGCTCGAGCGGCTGCACCGAGACGCGCTGGCGAAGGGGGATCGTCCGCATCACGTGCTGCTCGATCTCGAGTGCGAGGACGGACTCTTCGGCGCCGCTCACGAGATCGAGTCGGCGTTCACCAACTTGCTGGTGAACGGGCTCAAGTACACGCTCTCCGAGGGTATGGTGCGGATGCGCTGGTGGAGCGATGAGGAGGGCGCTTACTTCTCGGTGATCGACACCGGCATCGGCATCCCCGCCGAGCACATCCCGCGCCTCACCGAGCGCTTCTACCGAGTCGACGCGGGCCGTTCGCGCGGCGAGGGCGGCTCGGGGCTCGGGCTCGCGATCGTCAAGCATGCCTTGCAGCGCCACGGCGGCTGGCTCGAGGTGCGCAGCGTCGAAGGCAAGGGCAGCACTTTCACCTGCCATTTCCCGGCGCAGCGTGTGTGTCATTTGGACGTCGCCGCGAGCGCATGAGGCGCCAGGTCACAAAACCTCCTGAATTTGTTGACGCGCGTCACGATCGGATGTAACACATGAGTGTTCACGCATATGAATGCCGCTTCGCTGCAAGGTAGTCGTCATGGAAAAGGCCGATCTCAGTCACCACATCTCACGCCGGTTCAACGAGGACCTCGAGAAGGTGCGCAACCAGGTGCTGCAGATGGGCGGGTTCGTCGAGCAGCAGCTGCACAAGGCGATATTGGCGCTGGTCGAGGGCGACAGCCGGCTGGGCGAGTCGGTGGCCACGGACGACTACAAGGTGAACGGCATGGAGGTGTCGATCGACGAGGAGTGCAGCCGCATCCTCGCCCTGCGGGCCCCGGCGGCCGGAGATCTGCGGGTGATCGTCGCCATCATCAAGACCATCACCGATCTCGAGCGCATCGGCGATGAGGGCGAGAAGATCGGCTACATCGCCTCGCGTCTGGCGACGATGGAGCGTCCGGCCGACAAGTATCGGGAGGTGAAGCACCTCGGACGCCAGGTTGCGCAAATGGTGCACGATTCCCTCGATGCCTTCGCGCGCATGGATTCGGTCGCGGCCCTGCGCACGGCTCAGGACGACAAGATGGTCGACGAGGAGTACGAGTCGATCCAGCGCCAGTGCATCACCTTCATGATGGAAGACCCGCGCACCATCCGGCGCGCGCTCGAGATCATGTGGATCGTGCGTGCGCTCGAGCGGATCGGCGATCATGCCAAGAACATCTGCGAGTACGTGATCTACATGGTGCACGGCAAGGATATCCGCCATACTTCGCTCGATGATGTGGCCAAGCAAATCGATGCCGCGCAGGCGGCGGTCGCGCGCCGCTGATGACGGCCGCCGATGACGGCGCGCGCCGCGAATAGTCTCGGCTTCCTCGCTTGTGCCGCAATCCTGGGCTATGCGTACTACGCGCAGTTCGTCCTGCACCTCGAGCCTTGTCCGCTGTGCATCTTTCAGCGGGTGGGGATATTCGCGATCGGCATCGCTTTCGCGCTCGCCGCGGTGCTCGATCCCGTGAGTTGGGGCCGCAAGCTCTACGCGGCCGCGATTGCGCTGGCGGCGCTCGCCACCGTCGGCATCGCCGCCCGTCACCTGTACATTCAGAGCCAGCCCCCCGGTAGCGTTCCCGCCTGCGGCGCCTCGCTCGATTGGATGCTCAAGGTCTCGCCTTTGCCGGACGTGATCCTCAAGGTCCTCAGCGGCTCGGGCGAATGCGCCAAGATCACCTGGCGTCTCTTCGGTCTTTCCATGCCGGGGTGGGTGCTGATCGCGGCGGTGTGTCTCGGCGCCTGGGGACTTTGGGCGAATCTGCGACGACGTCCGCCGGTGCTCAGGTTCTGATGCCCGACACGCTGGCGCTGACATGCGACTTGATGTCGCGTCCCTCGGTCAGTCCCGCCGACGGCGGCTGTCAGGCCCTCCTCGCGGAGCGGCTCGGGACGCTCGGTTTCAAAATCGAGAACCTGCGCTTCGGTCAGGTCGATAATTTATGGGCGCGGCGCGGCGAGTCGGGTCCGCTTTTCTGCTTCGCCGGACATACCGATGTAGTGCCCCCGGGGCCCCTCGAAGAGTGGCAGAGCGATCCCTTCGCGCCCGTGGTGCGCGACGGATTTCTGTATGGACGCGGCGCGGCCGATATGAAGAGCGGGCTTGCCGCCATGCTGCTGGCGTGCGAGGACTTCCTCGGTGAGCACCCCGCTCATCGCGGCAGCATCGCTTTCTTGATCACGAGCGACGAGGAGGGACCTTCCGTCGACGGCACGCGCCGCGTGATGGAGGTGTTGGGCGAGCGCAAGGAAGCAATCGACTGGTGCCTGGTGGGAGAGCCCTCGAGCGAGACCGTGCTCGGGGATACGATCAAGATCGGGCGCCGCGGAAGCTTGAGCGGCCGGCTCACGGTACACGGCGTGCAAGGACACATCGCCTATCCCCAGCTCGCGGACAACCCAATTCACGCTCTCGCACCGGCGCTGGCCGAACTCACCTCGCGCACCTGGGATCGCGGCAACGAGCATTTTCAGCCGACGAGCTTCCAGGTGTCGAACATCGCCGCGGGCACCGGAGCGCCGAACGTGATACCCGGCGAACTCAAGGCGCGTTTCAACCTGCGCTTCTCGACCGAGCAGACTATCGAGTCCCTGCAGGCGACCGTGGAGCGCATCTTGCGCGAGCACGGCGTCCGCCATTCGCTCGACTGGTTCATCTCGGGATATCCGTTCCTGACCGCGCCCGGGATCTTGTCGCGGGCCGCCGCTCGCGCGGTGGAACAGGAGCTTGCCGTGACGCCCAAGCTGTCCACGGGTGGGGGCACCTCCGACGGCCGCTTCATCGCGCCGACGGGTGCTCAGGTGATCGAGCTCGGCGTGGTCAACTCGACCATCCACAAGGCTAACGAGTGCGTGCGCGTCGAGGACATCGACCGCCTGCGGCGCACGTACCGACGTACGCTGGAAATACTGCTTACCGAGTGATTCGGCTGCCGAGCCGGGCGGGCACTAAAAACCGGCGCTGGTCGGTACCAGCGCCGGCCGCGAAGAGTCGCTAGTTGACCGAGTAGCCGCGTCCCTCGAGGCAAGCCGCCTGTGCGCGCATGTAATCGGTGCGCTTGTTGGCCGGGGCCGCGGATGATCCTTGGGTTGGGTCAAAGCCGGTCTGGCCTGCCGCCCACTGATGGCATTCGAACTTGTCCTTCGCCTGCTGGTCCGCCGACTGGCCGTTCTTCGGGTACGCGATGATGTCGGAGGGCGCACCGCCATCCGGCGCCGGCGCGCCTGTCTGGTCCTGAAGACCACTGGGAGGCGCAACCGTCTGGTACTGCTTGGCGTTCGGGTCGTAGATGTAATAGGTGTTGTCCGCGTAATAGTACGGGGTACCGTTCCAGTAGTACGTATCGTAGTAGAGCGGCAGCGAGGCAAAATAGAGCCCGAGCCCAAGGCCGCCCCAGCCCCAACCCCAGCCGCAGCATCCCCAACCACCGCGCCAGCCACCGTAGCCGTAGCCGCCGTGCCAGCCGCCGTAGCCATAGCCGCCGCGGTAACCATAGCCACCGCCACGATAGCCACCGTAGCCACCGCCGCGGTATCCATAGCCGCCGCCGCCGTAATGACCGCCGGCCACCGCATGTCCGCCGCCACCCGCATGACCGCCCCCACCGCCACCGTGTCCGCCACCGCCACCGCCACCGCCGTGCTGAGCGAACGCGCTGGTCGAGAGCAGGACGGCACTCAGCAGGCCGCCGATCAGGAGGGAGAACTTGTGGACGGGCGCACGACTTTGCATAACTTCACCACTCTGGATAGGGCCAAGAACCTACTTCGATCGAGGTCCACTTGGAAGGGGACTCGTCACCAATTTTGACCTAATGAAACGCTATCGGTTCAACGCGCGGCGGCCTGGGCCGTTGACTGATTATTTCAACTGTATTATCTCACCGGCGTCACGGTGAGTCGAACCGTCAACCGGTCCGCCGCGCTCAACTGCAGCGCCCAGTCTTTGCGCCCCTCGAGATCGAATACCACGACCTTTCGCGGCGCGCTGCACTCGTGCAGGCCTTCATAGTCGAGTACGGGCGCGACCGCGGCGCCGCCGACCACGTCGATCCATAACGGCACATCGACCGCAATTCGGTATTTTCCGACGGCGGGGACGGTAAGCCCGATTATTCCGGCAAAGCTTCCGGAGGGTGGCGTCCTACCCGGCGTGGCGGGGAAGGACACCTCGCTCACCGGCAGGAGCGTAACCGCATAAAATTGGCTCGGCACCACGGCTCCCGCGGAGGCACGGTCTTTGCCGGCCAATGCCGGCTTGGCGGCCAGCGCGAACAGCGCTCGCTCCGCGCTCACATCCCATTTGTAGCCGGCACACGGATCGGTGTCGGCACGCGACGGCCGGGTCGCACCGAAAGAGAGCAGAGCGACAGCCAGTATCGGCAGTACAAGGCGCATCGAGCGATCTCCGGCAGAAAGGTCCGACAGGCATTACAGCATCTCCCCTAGGAACCTGCCTACAGCGAGAACTCCGCCGCCCCCTTGTGATCTCCCCGTTGGGGGAGTGTCATGTCGCCACGGACAACTGCTCCCGACCCTTCGGGTGCGGCGGAAAGGAGGGTGGTTATGTCAATCCGACACGTTCTCGCAAAGGCGGCGCTGAGCTCTCTGGTGATGGCCGGCTGCGTTTCTCAGCAACCGCTGCTTTGAGCCCGGTGCGCCGAATTGCGGTTGCGATACTGCTCGGGAGCACATTGTCCGGCTGTGCCGTGGTGGGACGCCTTGCGAGCGGCGACGCCCGCATCACGGACGAGGTGAAAGCGCGACTCGCCAAGTACCCGGAGTTGCAGGAGCCGAACGACCTCGACGTGCAGACCGTGCACGGGGTCGTTTATCTGCGAGGAATGATGGCAACCCCGTTCGAAATCGCTCTTGCCTCTTCGGTGGCCGGCGAGGTGTCGGGCGTCAAGCGAGTCGAGAATCTCATCGGGCTCGACAACGCGCGATGACGGGGGGGGGCGGCCGCGCACAC
>Ga0302311_10002735_pt1 | contig 19750 bp, 17 predicted proteins | sample III_Palsa_N1_3_FD_200449 | JGI IMG/M metagenome (GOLD analysis project Ga0302311, IMG submission 200449) | Peat permafrost microbial communities from Stordalen Mire near Abisko, Sweden - III_Palsa_N1_3 | ecosystem: Environmental > Terrestrial > Soil > Palsa > Peat permafrost | place: Sweden... | reverse complement strand
ACCGATGCCGCGCCGTTTCGGTCAGACGACACGGCGCGACGCGTGGTGGGCGTGGCCGGCCGTCGTCCTCGTGGTGCTGACCGGCTTCATCGTCTACGCCACCTGGGCGGCCTTTCAGAATGCCCACTACACCTACGGGCCGTACCTGTCGCCCTTCTACTCGCCGGAGCTCTTCGGCAGCTCGCCCCACGCGCTCTTCGGCCCCAGGCCCGAGGCCTGGCCCGGGTGGCTGCCCTTCTCGCCGGCGCTTCTCATCCTCGGCATCCCGGCCGGGTTTCGCTTCACCTGCTATTACTACCGCGGCGCCTACTACAAGGCCTTCTGGGCCGACCCGCCGGCGTGCGCCGTGGGCGAGCCGCGGAAGAGTTACCTCGGCGAGCAGCGCTTCCCCCTCATCCTGCAGAATATCCACCGCTACTTCCTCTACCTGGCGCTCCTCTTCCTCCTCATCCTCGTCCACGACGTGTGGAAGGCCCTCTGGTTCACCCAGCCCAGCACCGGGGCGGTGCGCTTCGGGGTGGGGCTGGGGACGCTGGTGATGGCGGTGAACGTGGTGCTCCTCGCCGGCTACACGCTTGGCTGTCACTCGCTGCGGCACCTGGTGGGGGGCGGAATCGACCGGCTCAGCGAGCACCCCTTCCGGATGAAGAGCTACGCCTGCGTCAGCTGCCTCAACCGGGGCCACATGCGCTGGGCCTGGCCGAGCCTCGTCTCGGTGGCCTTCACCGACCTCTACATCCGTCTGTGCTCGATGGGCGTCTGGACCGACGTGAGGCTTTTCTAGATGCCGGAGTACCAGACCATCGAGCACGACGTGCTCGTCATCGGCGCGGGCGGCGCCGGGCTGCGGGCCGCCATCGAGGCCGCCCGGAGCGGCGTCAGCGTGGGCGTGGTGTGCAAGTCACTCCTCGGCAAGGCCCACACGGTGATGGCCGAGGGGGGCATCGCCGCCGCGCTCTCCAACGTGGATGACCGCGACAGCTGGAAGGTGCACTTCGCGGACACCATGCGCGGCGGCCAGTACGTCAACAACTGGCGCATGGCCGAGCTGCACGCCCGCGAGGCGCCGGAGCGCGTCCACGAGCTCGAGGCCTGGGGGGCGCTCTTCGACAGGACGGCGGACGGGCGAATCCTCCAGCGCAACTTCGGCGGGCACCGCTACCCGCGCCTGGCCCACGTCGGGGACCGCACCGGGCTGGAGATGATTCGGACGCTGCAGGACCACGGCGTCCACCAGGGCATCGACGTCCACATGGAGTGCACGCTGCTCAGCCTGCTTCTGGACGAGGGCCGGGTGGTGGGCGCCTTCGGGTACGACAGAGAGCGCGGGCGCTTCCGCGTCTTCTCGGCCAAGTCGGTGGTGCTGGCCACCGGGGGCATCGGCCGGGCCTACCGCGTCACCAGCAACTCCTGGGAGTACACCGGCGACGGGCACGCGCTCGCCTACCAGGCCGGGGCCGACCTCATGGACATGGAATTCGTCCAGTTCCACCCCACGGGCATGGTGTGGCCGCCGTCGGTGCGCGGAATTCTCGTCACCGAGGGGGTTCGCGGCGAGGGGGGCGTCCTGCGCAACAAGGACGGCAAGCGCTTCATGTTCTCGGACATCCCCGACAACTACAAAAGCCAGACCGCCGACAGCGAGGAGGAGGGCTGGCGCTACACCCAAGGGGACAAGAGCGCGCGGCGGCCGCCGGAGCTCCTGACGCGCGACCACGTCGCCCGCTGCATCGTGCGCGAGGTGAAGGAGGGCCGCGGAAGCCCCCACGGCGGCGTCTTCCTCGACATCAGCTGGATAAAGGAAAAGCTTCCCAACGCCGCCGAGGTCATCCGCAAGAAGCTGCCCAGCATGTACCACCAGTTCAAGCAGCTGGCGGACATCGACATCACCACCACGCCGATGGAAGTCGGCCCCACCACCCACTACATCATGGGCGGCATCCGGGTGGACGGCGACACGCAGATGTCCACCGTGCCCGGTCTCTTCGCCGCCGGCGAGTGCGCTGCCGGGCTCCACGGTGCGAACCGCCTCGGGGGCAACTCGCTCAGCGACTTGCTCGTCTTCGGAAAGCGCGCCGGCGAGTACGCCGCGAAGTTTTCGCGCGAGCATGGCAAGGGCCGCATCCACCCCGAGGCAGTGGACGCCGTGGCCAAGGAGGCGCTCGCCCCCTTCGAGCGGCCTTCCGTCGCAGGTGACGGGCCCTACCAGGTGCAGCACGAGCTGCAGGGGATGATGCAGGAGCTGGTGGGGATTGTCCGCACCGAGGCGGAGATGAAGCAGGCCCTGGCCGGGCTCAGGCCCCTCTGGGAGAAGGCCCGGCGGGTGGGCGTCCCGAGCAACCGCGAGTACAACCCCGGCTGGCACACCGCGCTCGACCTCACGAATCTCCTCACCGTCTCCGAGGCCATCACCCGGGCGGCGCTGGAGCGCAAGGAGAGCCGGGGGGGCCACTTCCGGGACGACTTCCCGGACAAGGACCCGGCCTTCGGCGCCATCAACATTGTCGTCCGAAAGGGCCAGGACGGCGAGATGCGGGTGTCGCGGGAGCCCGTCCCGGCCGTGCCTGCCGAGCTGAAGAAGGTCATCGAGGACATGAAGTAAGTCGGAGGAGAAACCGTCCATGGCACAAGCCACCTTCCGCATCTGGCGCGGCGACGCCCAGGGCGGAAAGCTCGAGGACTTCACCACCGAGATTTCCGAGGGCATGGTGGTGCTCGACGCCGTCCACCAGATTCAGGCCGAGTCGGCCAACGACCTGGCCGTCCGCTGGAATTGCAAGGCCGGCAAGTGCGGCTCCTGCTCGGCCGAGGTGAATGGCATGCCGCGCCTCATGTGCATGACGCGGATGAGCGACGTCCCCCTCGACCAGCCGGTGACGGTGGAGCCGATGCGGGCCTTCCCTCCCATCAAGGACTTGGTGACGGACGTCTCCTGGAATTACAGCGTCAAGAAGCGGATTAAGCCCTTCAAGCCTCGCCCTCCCGACGCCAAGGACGGGACGTGGCGCATGGCCCAGGCCGATGTCGACCGCGTCCAGGAATTCAGAAAGTGCATCGAGTGCTTCCTGTGCCAGGACGTGTGCCACGTGCTGCGCGACCACCAGAAGCAGGAGCAATTCATCGGCCCGCGCTTCTTCGTCAACGTCGCGGCGCTGGAGATGCATCCCTTGGACGTCGAGGACCGCCTCCCGGAGTTGAAGGCGTCGCAGGGCATCGGCTACTGCAACATCACCAAGTGCTGCACCAAGGTGTGCCCGGAGAGCATCACCATCACCGACAATGCGATAATTCCCTTGAAGGAACGCGTCGTCGACGAGGCCTATGACCCGCTTCGCCGTCTGTTGCGGCTCTTCGGGAAGTGAGGGCCCCATGCCTCGACTCAAGCCCATCTCCAAGGAAGCCCTGCCGGCTGCCCTGCAGAAGGCCGAACGCTACCGCCTCATCAACCAGTCCTGGGCCGCGGAGAGCATCTGCCTCGATGCGCTGGCGGTGGACCCGACCAACCAGGAGCTCCTCGTCACCCTCCTCCTCGCGCTGACGGACCAGTTCCCCGAGCGCGGCGGGGCGGACGTGGACCGGGCCCGGAAGCTCCTCCCGCGGCTGTCGGACGAGTACAAGCGGGCCTACTACGCCGGCATCATCTCCGAGCGCCGGGCCAAGGCTCAGCTTGACCACGGCGGCCCGGGCGCAAGCGGCATCGCGTACCACGCGCTGCACGAGGCCATGGACTTCTACGAGAAGGCCGAGGCCAGCCGCCCACCCGGAGACGACGAGGCCCTCCTCCGCTACAACACCTGCGTCCGCCTCCTGGAGCGCTACCCACAGCTGCAGCCCCCGCCCGAGGAGCACCCGGCGCCCAACCTCGGCGAGTAGTCGGCTTAGCGCGAGGGGCGCCCTCGACGTGCCGGGACGGCGTTCTCGCTCGGAAAGAGCGCCACCACGACTTCCATCGGCTCACCCTCCTCCTGAGTCGTCTTGAGCCCGTCGATGAGGGCCGCGAGGCGCTTTCTCAGCTCGACCATCTGCGCGGGCTGGAGCCGGACCAGGACGCGGGACACCAGCGTCCGGCTGGAATGCCTCGGCGAAGGCGCGGAGAGCCCCTCGAAGTCCCGGATGGCGTTGCGAAGAATTTGCGCCCGGGCAGACATCACCCCTCGGCGTCCGCCGCCTTCCAGGAGCGCGTTCTCGACGCGGAAGCCGCGAGCCACGGCGCGGTAGACGCGCTCCAGCTGCCGACCGCTCGCGCGGTGTGCCACGACGCGAATCAGCCCCTGCTCCTCGAGCAGATTCAAATGGTAATAGGCCTTGGGCCGGGACATGCGCAGCTCTTGGGCGAGCTCGCGTGCACCCAGAGGCCTGAGGATGAGCAGCGTCAGGAGGCGCTGGCGCTGGTCGTCGCTCACCGCGCGGAGCGCCGCCAGGGTCGTGATGCGATGAAGTGCCGGGAGCGCTGCGCCTGCGGAAGGCGCCGGTGTGTCTCGCCTCATGGGTGGAGGTGGCCCGTCGCCCACTGGACGAGGGTACTGAGAATTTCGGGCGCGGTGAGGAAGGCCGGCAAGAAGACCCAACCGCTGCCGAGGCCCACCGGGTCGGGCAACAGCGAATGGCTCACCCCCGGGAAGAGACGGACGGTGACGTCGACGTTGCCGCCAGCTCTCATCGCCGCGGCGAGGAGTTCGGCCGAACGGGGTGGCACCGTCAAGTCCGTGCCGCTCTGGAGGATGAGCGCGGGACAGCGCACTCCCCGGGCAACCTGCAGCGGGTCGATGCCCAGGAAGGACTTCTCGCGGGGCGTGAGCGGCTCCTGGAGCTGCCGCTCCACCTCTGCCTTGCGGAGCAGGGGTGGCACCCTGGGGTCCCCATTCACGCCGGCTTCGATTTGGTAACGGGCGAGAACTGGGCCGGGCACGCCCGGGCCGGCCAGGGTGATGACTCCGGCGATGCCCGGGTCCGAGGCCGCAACCATGGGCGCGATGAGCCCACCCTCGCTGTAGCCCACCAGGAAGACGCGGGTACCATCGATGTCGGGACGCTTTCGCAGCCACGCCACTTCCGTGCGGACGTCGTTCGCCTCGTCAAAGGTCGTGGACGCGGCGCGGTCTCCCGTCGATGCAGCCACGCCGCGGTCGTCCACACGCAGGACGCAGAACCCCGCCCGGGTCAGCGCATCCGCCAGGTCGCGAAACGGCATCCAGGGAGGCGTGCCGTTGTTTCGCTCGTGGGGCGACAGGCCGGTGATGAGGACGGCGGCCGGACAGGCGGCGGGCGGCCGACGGGGGACGGTCAGCGTCCCGGCCAGCACATGCCCCTCGGGGGCGGGGATGGAAACGTCGCTCGCGGTGTAGGCGCCGCCCGGCGGCGCCGCGTAGGGAGCGAAAAGCGGGTAGGCACCGCGCTCGAAGCTGGGGCGCTTCTCAATCACCACCCCGTACGCGCTCAGCGACGCCGCGGACATGCAGCCGTTCTCGTCGGTGACGACGTCATACTGCCGGTCTCGGTAGGTGAGCTTCCAGGAGCGCTCGTCCAGCTTCTCGACCTGGACCGCGCTCGCGTACTCGCTGTACGGCGATGCGATGGGGACGCTGACGGAGGACTGGCCCGTGACGCGGGCTCGGAGGATGGCCTGCTCGATGGAGCTCGGCATCCGGTCGGACCAGTAGCTGAACTTCCCGTCCAGGCGTCGCACCTTGGGGGGACCGGGCGGGCTTCCGGCCACGGTGAGCGTCCCCGACGTCGAGAGCGTGCTCTGGTCCGCGCCCAGCTCGACATCCGCCTCCATGAGCATCGACTGGGTGACGATGCTTTCCAGGTGCAGGTGCGCGCCCTGGCGTTGCTCCCAGGTCACCGCGGCCAGCACCCCTTGCTCGAAGGTGAGGAAGACCCCGGAAGGGCACGGTCCCGAAGGGACAGCGCCCAGGGCGATTCGCATGAGGAGGAGTCCGGTCAGCATTTTTCGCGAATCAACATTCAACTATTCATGACTTGTGTCAATGTTTCTTGACACATCCCTGGCCTCGCCTGCCTCACAAGCGCCGGCCAGGCGTCACGCGCCACTGGCGCGCTCTCAACCCGCCAGTCCTCGCCCGACGCCACCGGCCGCGGAGGGCGAAGCGACACCCTTCGCCGAAGGCGCCAGGAGCTGCAGGGTGATGAGGACGGCCGGAAGCAGGCAGGCGAGCGTGACGACGCACCACATGAGCGCGCCGGCAGCGGCCTGGTCCGCGAGCGCCGACGCGCCATTGGCCTCGGTGAGGTAGTGCGGGTAGACGACGCGGCCCGAGAAGGCCAGGAAGGCCGAGAGCGCGTCACACGGCAGCGTGGCGAGGAAGAGGTACACGGGCAGCGCCCACCTTGGCCACCGCGGGAGGGCAGGCCAGGGCAGCACCACCGGCCACCAGAAGAGAAGCCCGGCCAGAAGAAAGCTTCCGTGCTGGACGGCGTGCCAGAGAGGTGAGTGCAGCGTGCGCTCCAGCACCCAAGGGACGTGCCAGCCGGTGACGATGGCCGTCCCGAGAAGCCAGCACACCGCCGGATGCGTGAGGAAACGCCCAAGGCCGCCCAGCACGTGGGCACTGCCTGGAGGAAGACGCCACGCCCGTGGAAGTGCGCTCCTCAGCACCCTGAAGGGAGCGCCGAGGAGAAGGAGCGGCGCGGCGACATTCATCTCCAGGAGGTGCTGCACCATGTGGAAGACGAGCCGCTGGTGGTCGAGCCCTGCCAAGGGGGACGCCAAAGACACCCAGAGGAAGCCCATCCCCGAAAGAAAGGCGAGCGGCCGCCAGCGCGACAGGGCGCCGGGTTGGGCGCGCGCCAGGACAGACCAGCCCCGCACGTAGGCCAGGAGCACGACCAGCAGGAGAAGCGTCAGGGCCATGGACGTGGAGCTCACGGACGTCGCGTGTCGCCGCGCTCGCCTCGAATCGCAGGACGCGCACTAGGCATGGCGCAACGGGAAGCCCACCAGCAGCAGGAACAGCAGCAGCGCGACCACCCACAGAATCCAACTCGCGAGGACGACCACGCCGGTGCGGTAGCGGGTGGTTCCACCCTTCGGCAACAGCGCCCGATTCCCGTCGATGGTTTCCAGCGTCCGCCAGAGCTCGCCTCTCCACCAGCGCGACGGAGGTGTGACTCCAATGTCCTCGAGTGCCTCGGACGCGGCTGCTTTCCAGAGGAGGCGCGCAATCACCAACACGAGAGGCCAGAGCCAGAGTCCCACGAAGAGCTCACGCATGACGCCGGCGCCCTCGTCTCCTCGCTGTCCCGGCCATCGACATCGTCCTCTCGTGTGCCCGTCAGCGCGGTGAGTCCCTCGCCGCAGCGCGCGACGCGTCGCGGGCCGGCGCTTGGCCGGCCGGGTGCAGCGTCTTGAGGAAGGCCACCAGGGCCGTCGTCTCGGCCGGGCTGAGGTTTTTCCCGTAGGCCGGCATGTTGCCGCCGCCCTGGATGACTTGCCGGATGAGCTGGTCCGGCGTCAGGCGCAGCGCCACGTCGTCCAGCGCCGGCCCGCGCTCGCCGCCCTGGCCGTCCAGGGCGTGGCAGTTGTGGCACTGCTTCACCTGGAAGATGAGCGCCCCCTGCCGCTCCACGGCGGTGCGGCCGGCGATGTCCTTCTGGGGGATGGGCTCGCTGCTCCAGGCATCCATCACCGGACTCCACGGCGTGTGTCGCCCGAGGTGCGTCAGCGCGCCCAGTGCCACGGCCACCAGGAGCACGCTGAGGACGGCGATGGGCCGGCGCTTCCAACTCTTCTCGCCCTCGCCGGCAACGAAGGGCAGCGCAAAGAGGACGACGAGGGCCACCGCTGGCCCGATGAGGAGGATGGGCGTCTCCGACTCCGGAGGAAGGAAGGAGAGCAGCGCGTACAGCCAGAGGAAGAAGTAGTCCGGCCTGGGCGCCGTCTGGATGATGGTGGGGTCCGGCTGGCCGCTCGGCCCGAAGGGCCCGAGGATGGCCGCGCAGACGACGATGGCCAGAAGGACGACGCCGGAGAAGACGACGTCCTTCCAGACGGCATCCGGGACGAAGGGCACCCCTTCCTTGTGGGTGAGCTCGCTGTATTCCTTGAGGTAGCTCGAGCGGCGCACAATTCGCCCCGGCATGGGCCACTCGTTGATGCCCACCTTCAGGACGAGGAGAAGGTGAAGGCCAATGAGGCCGATGAGGAGTCCCGGGACGACGAAGACGTGAAGGGCGAAGAAGCGCGCCAGCGTGGCTCCGGCGATGATGGGCCCACCAAGGAGGACGTTGACGATGGCTGGCCCGAGGATGGGCACGCGGCTGGAGATGGAGGCCCCGATGCCCAGGCCCCAGTAGGCATCCTGGTCGAAGCGCAGCACCTGTCCGGTGAAGGCCATCCCCAGCGTCATGAGGAGGAGGCACACCCCCACCACCCACGTCAGCTCCCTCGGGAACTTGTAGGCCCCGAAGAGAAACACCTGCACCATGTGCACGAGCACGATGGCCACCATGAAGTTGCTGCCCCAGCCGTGCAGCGCCCGGATGAACCACCCGGCGGCCACCTTGTGGTTGAGGACTTGAAGGACGCCCCAGGCCTCGCCCGCCGAGGGCACGTAGAGGAGCGCCAAAAGGACGCCCGTCACCAGCTGCAGGACGAAGACGGCGAGGGCGGCGCTGCCGAAGACGTAGAACCAGCTCGCGCTGCTGCGCGGGACGGGGTGGGCAAGCGTCTTCCGCACCACGGCGGAAAGCTGGAGCCGCGCCTCGAACCACGCCAGGAGCCGCTCTCTCAGGCGCACCGCTTCCCTCCCGCGACGAGGCTGGCCAGCGCCCGGCCTCCGGGCGTCGGTAGCTCGCCGGCCTCGATGAGCAGCTGCCCCTTCTCCACCTTCCAGCGGTACTCGAAGAGGCCGCGCTCCGGCGGCCCCGAGGCCCGCGCCCCGTCGGCGTAGTAGACGCCGCCGTGGCAGGGGCACATGAAGAGGCTCGACTGGGGAAACCAGCGCACCGGGCAGCCGAGGTGCGCGCAGTTGATGGCGAAGACCTGGAAACTCTCCCCCGCCACGTGCCGCACCCAGCAGGGCAGCTCTGCCGTGTCACCGTCCGAGGGCCGGGCCACCGGGTTCCGGTAGGTGGCCAGGCGCGTCTGGCCCGCCGGGAAGCGCGCCACCTCCCCGAGGGACACCCAGGCCTCCTCGCCGGCCCCGCGCGCCCGCAGCATGGGGGACAAGAGGTACCGCACGACGGGCACCGCCAGCGCCAGCGCCACCGCGCCGTTGAAGAGAAGCCCCAGCTTGACGAAGACGCCGCGCCTCGACACGCCTTCCGGGCCACTCATTGGGTTTCTCCAGTCGCGGCACGCGCGCTCGGGTAGGGCTGGCCGGGAAAGGCCAGCCGCTTCGACGAAAGCCAGGCCACCACGTCCGAGACGTCCTGGGAGGACAGGGCCCGGCCCGTGACGTCGGCGCGAAAGTCCGGCGCTCCCCAGTCCGGCCGGCCGACGAGGACGGTGGTGCGCAGGTGCTGGTTGCTCACGAGCGCGAGGTACGTCCCGTCCACGACGGAGCTCCCGTGCGCCCCGCCCCGGCCGTCCGCCCCGTGGCAGCTGGCGCAGAAGACACCGAAGACGTGCGCGCCCCGGCCCACGTCCCCGTCCTCCGTCGCGGCGTAGGGCGGCGCGTCCGTCCCGCGGAGGACGTCGGGCCTCGCCCAGCGCGTCCGCATGCCGCGGACGAGGGCCTCCACCTGAACGTCCGTCAGCATGCCCCCAGCGTCACTGGCGAAGGCGGGCATGGCCGTCCCCGTCACCCCGTCGGCCGTCACCCTTCGAAGGACGTCGTCGGTGGCGAAGGCGAGGTAGAGGGCGTCCCCGAGTTGCACCGAGACGCCGCCCCGGCCGTCCTGGCCGTGGCAGCCGGCGCAGTTGGTGGCGTAGAGGACGGAGAAGTCCGTCACCTGGCCCGGGCTCAACATCTCCGCACCGGCAGCGGGCCGCCCGGGAAGCCCGCGGCCTCCACAGCCCGTGGCCAGGGACAGCCCGACGAGGAGCGGGAAGGTGCCCTTCATGGCTTGCGCTCGTTGTGCCGCCCCTCGCCCATGACGCCCGGGGACTCGATGCCCGCCCGCAGGGCGAAGGACATGCCCTGCCAGGTGGGGATGCGCTGCTGGCGGGACACCACCACGCCGGCGACAAGGCCGAAGCCCACCTGGGAGAGGACAAACCAGCCCCAGTCCACGTGCGCGTCCAGGACGGGGTTGATGATGCCGAGGATGCCGTGCAACAGCCCGGACCACACGAGAGGCGCCAAGAGCCCACCGAGGAGGATGGGGCGGTGGGGAAGCATGGGCAGCATGGCCCCGTAGAGGAGGCCCACCACCACCGAGGTGGTGAGGTGGATGACGACGGCGATGGCGAAGGGCACCGGCTGGAAGGCCTCGAGCCGCGCGATGCTGGCCGACTCCTGGGGAAAGAAGCCGGCCGACAGGAGGTTGATGGGGTACCAGGGCCCGTGGTGGCTGAGGACGCCGTAGAGGATGGCCAGGAGCGCCATGGCCACGCTTCCCGCAAGCCCGCCCTTGACGCCAGCGGTGATGGGGTACGTCTCCAGGGGAAGCCATGCCCGCTGCACGTCCGGCGCGAGCGCGAGACGCTCCACCAGAGGCCGTGGCGTGGCCACCTCCGGGACGGTGCCCTCCACGGCGACGCTCTCGTGGGCCTCGTGCGGAAGCATCTGGGAAAACCAGCCCACCACGCCGGCCAGCGTGAGGACGGCCCCGAGGATGCTGACGTAGCCGCTGGTGGCCATCCCGGCGAGGAGGAGGGCGAGCCCGAAGGCGAAGGCCATCGGCCACGCGGTGGGAGCGGGCAGAAGAAGCGTCCCCGGCTGTCCGGCTTTCTGGGCCATGGCTCTCCTCAACGCCCGATGACGTACACCACGGTGAAGACCACCACCCACACTGCGTCCACGAAGTGCCAGTAGAGCGACAGCACCTCGACATGCCCGGCGTGCTCCTGTTGCACCTTCCTGAGGAAGGTGAAGACCGCCACCGTGCCGATGAGGAGAAGGCCCACCGTCACGTGCAGCGCGTGCAGGCCCACCAGGCTGTAGTAGGTGGTGCCGAAGAGGTTGGTGTCGATGCGCAGCCCCTCCTCGTAAATGAGGTGGCGCCACTCCCGCGCCGTGCCGGCGAGGAAGATGGCCCCCAGCAGGAGCGTCAGCACCCAGTAGGCCAGGAAGCTGGCCGGCCGCCCGCGCTTCAGCGCTCCCACCGCGAGGTGGATGCTGAGGCTACTGCTGAGCAGGCAGAGGCTGATGAAGAGCGGGAGCGAGAGGATGCTCGGCGTGGGGCCGCTCACGCTCTTGCCGACGTAGAAGAGGTAGGCGACGACGAAGATGACGAAGATGGCGGCCTCGGCCGCGATGAGGCAGTACATGCCCACCGGACCGCGCGCAGGCAGCTCCCAGCGGAGCTCGCCGTCTGCCTCTTTCACTGTCTCGGACGGGGTGGACACGGGGAGAGGCCTCTACTCGTATTTCCAGTCAGGGTCCTCGGGATGCTTGAGGTCCCACAGGGGGCGGCGGCTTCTCACCACCGGGAGGACGGCGAAGTTGTATTCCGGCGGCGGCGAGCTGGTGGACCACTCCAGCGTCCAGGCATCCCAGGGGTCGCTGCCCGCCAGCGGGCCGCGGAGGTAGGAGAGGATGAGGTTGGCCACGAAGATGAGGACCGCGACGCCCTGGAAGAGGACGCCCACCGTGACGAGGAGGTTCCACACGTCCCAGCCGCGGCCCGGCTCGTAGGTGTAGATGCGGCGAGGCATGCCCAGAAGCCCCGGGACGTGCATGCAGTCGAACGTCAGGTGGAAGCCGATGGTGAAGAGCCAGAAGTGCAGCTTCCCCAGCCGCTCGTCGTACATGCGCCCCGACACCTTGGGGAACCAGTAATAGAAGGCGGCGAAGGCCATGAAGAGGATGCCGCCCACGATGACGTAGTGAAAGTGGGCGACGACGAAGTAGCTGCCGCTGAGCTGCCAGTTGAAGGGCGCCGAGCTGAGCATCACCCCGGTGAGGCCGGCGGTGAGGAACTGGAAGAGGAAGGCCGTCGAAAACAGCATCGGCGTCCGGAAGGAGATTTTTCCGCCCCACATGGTGGCCAGCCAGTTGAAGATTTTGATTCCCGTCGGCACGGCGATGGCCATCGTCGAGAGGACGAAGAAGGTGTTGGACAGGGACGTCATCCCCACGGTGAACATGTGGTGGGCCCAGACGCTCATGCTGATGAAGCAGATGGCCAGCGTGGCGGCCACCATCACCGGGTAACCGAAGATGGCCTTCCGGGAGAACACCGGGATGATTTCGGACGCGAAGGCGAAGGCGGGAATGACGAGCACGTAGACTTCCGGGTGGCCGAACACCCAGAAGAAGTGCATCCAGAGAACGGCCGAACCGCCGGCCTGGGTGTCGAAGAAGTGCCCGCCCAGGTACCTGTCCACGACGAGCATCAGCTGCGCCGCGGTGAGCGGGCTCACCGCGAGGACGACCAGGACGGCCATGGCGAGGTTGAGCCAGGCCAGGAGCGGCATCTTCCCCAGCGTCATCCCCGGGCAGCGCAGGCAGATGATGGTGGTGATGAGGTTGACCGCCGTCCCGATGCTGCCCACCCCGGAGACGAGGAGGGAGAGCGTCCAGAAGTCCGTGCTGTGCCCCGGAGAAAACGTCTTGGCCGTCAGGGGCGCATAGGCGAACCAGCCCACATCGGGAGCCGTGGCCATGCCGTACAGGCCGTAGCCCCCGACGACGCTGAAGTAGAGGACGAAGCCGCCGAAGGCCGTCATCCAGAAGCTGAAGGCATTCAGCCGCGGGAAGGCCATGTCCCGGGCGCCAATCATCAACGGGACGAGGTAGTTGGCGAAGCCAAACACCAGCGGCATGGCGACGAAGAAAATCATCGTCGTCCCGTGCATGGTGAAGAGCTGGTTGAAGACCTCGGGGCTGAGGAAGGCGTTGTGCGGGCGGATGAGCTGGATGCGCAGAAGCGTCGCCTCGATGCCTCCCACCACCAGGAAGAACAGGGCGTAGAGGATGTAGAGGATGCCGAGCCGCTTGTGGTCGACGGTGGTCACCCAGCCGTGAAGGCGGTCCACCAAGGGGACGGTGGCGTCCGCGGGGGTGGTCCATCCGGTGGTCTCGGTCGACATCGAAGGGAGGCCTCTTCCTCGGAAAAAAGCGCCTAGCGCAGGCTCACCAGGTACGCCGTCACCGCGTCCAGCTCGTGTGTGTCCAGTCCCATGGCCGGCATCTTCGAGCCGGGCTTGATGGAGTCCGGGTTCTCCACCCACCGACGTAGCTGCGCCTCGGTGTTGGGGGCCGCCCCCGAGGCGATGGTGTCGCGACTCATGAGGTGGGTGAGGTCCGGGCCAAACGTCCCGTTGGCCGCCGTGCCCTGGACGGCGTGGCAGTTGATGCAGGCCGTCCGCTCGAAGATGGCCCGCCCCTGGGCCACGGCCTCCGACACCTGCGCCGGCTGGCGCTGCCGGCTCACCCAGCGCTCGAAGTCCTCGCGGCTGTCGACGTAGACGCGCAAGAGCATCTTCGCGTGCTGCGTGCCGCAGTACTGCGCGCACTGGCCCTCGTAGACGCCCACCTCGTGCGGGTCAATCCAGGTGCTGTTGGGGAAGTTGGGGATGAGGTCCGTCTTGCCCGCCAGCCGGGGCACCCAGAAGCTGTGGTCTGTGTCCGCGGAGAGAAGCTTGAGGAAGGTGGGCGTGGGGTGGCCCTTCTCGCTCACCGGCACGTGGAGCTCGTTGGCGGTGACGATGTTCAGCCCCGGGTAGCGGTACTCCCACCAGAACTGGTGGCCGATGACCGTCACCTGCAGGGCCTCGGGAGGCCGGACGGCGTCCTGCACGCTGAAGATGACGCGCGCCGAGGTGAGGAAGAGCACGAGGACGATGAGGACGGGGATGATGGTCCAGGCGAGCTCCACCTGGGTGCTGCCGTACACCTGCGCCGGCTCGCGGCCGTCGTCGTTGGCTCGCTTGCGGAAGCGAACCACGGCGTAGACGAGGAGCGAGAAGACGACGACGAAGATGGCCGCCGCGGTGGAGAGGACGAAGAGCGACAGCTCGAAGATGGACTGGGCTGGCGTCGAGACCGGGGCGAAGATGTCGGTGGGGCTGAGGGGCCCTGGGCCCATGCCCAGTCCCACCGCCAGTCCGAGAAGGCCGGCCTTCGAAGCGCCGGTGCCGGGCGCACGGAAAGGTGGCTGCGCCGAGACACGACGCTCAAGCCCAGTGGCGCCCGCGCGCAACATCGTCTTTTGGCGAAGCCCCTCCGGCTCGCGACGCTTCTTTCAGTCCCCTTCTTGTGACAAGCGTGGGGTGAAGCGCAACCCCAAACACCGCCTCCTCAGGGGACGGTGCAAGCGCTCGCAAGCGCTCCCCGGAAGCACGTGGGGGCCTGAGACACACAGGCGCCAACACGGGCGTCCCGCGGGAGCCGGCTCCACTCCGCGCCAGGAAGGGACGACGTCCTTCGCCCCGTCGAAATTCAAAGCCCGTCAGCTGGCCGCCGGGTCGCGCGCGCCCCCCTGGCCACCGGTGTACCTGCTCGGTGCGCGAGCGCTAGGCTTCCGGGGCGAGACGTCCCCTTTCTCTTTCCAAGACAGGCCTCCTCGCCCGTGTCCGCCATCGCCTTCCTCCCGCTGCTCGCCGTCCTCGCTGCCTCCCCCTCCTCGAGTCCGCCACCGGTGCCCGGCCCGCAGCTGCGGGCGGTGCTGGGACAGCCGGACCTCGCCGCGCCCGCGCGCATCCGCGTCCTCACCTTCGTCGAGGCCGCCACCTACCTCTTGGCCGAGGACGCGAGCGGGACGGCCCAGCTGTGGGACGTGAAGCGCGCCGAGCGCCGCGGACTCGTCTTCGGGCCGGTGGTGCTCACCCCGTCCGGCCTGAAGTCCGCCCCTCCGGGAAAGGGGTGCCTGCTGGAGGGCCCTCTGGCCAGGCTTCCCGACGCGCGCTTCGGGCGTGCCACCGAGGGCAGCCTGCGTCTGTGCGACCTCACCGGGAGCCAGCCGGAGACGCACCTCCGCGTCCCCGCACTCTCCGAGGATGGGATGGCCCTCGCCTTCTCCGCCGACGGCACGGTGGTGGCCCAGGGCACCGCCTTCGGGGAGGTGGTGCGCGCGGCAACAGACGGCAGTGGCGAGCCGCTTCGCATCCAGGCCCACGAGGGCGAGGTGCTGGCCGTGCAGCTGGACGCCAAGGGACAGCTGCTCACCGCCGGCGCGGACGGCGCGGTGCGGACATTCGACGCCCAGGGCCGCCGGGTGCGCTCCGTGGACGTCCTGCCTCAGGCCCGGCGCTTCCGCGGCACGGGCTGTGAGGGCGAGACGCCCCTGGTGGCGGCCTTCAACCAGGACGGCTCGGCGCTGCTTCTGGGCACCACGGCCGGAGACGGCCTCGCCCCCTGTCCCGAGGCGCCCGTCCCTGCCCACCTGCGACTCGCCGAGCTTCCCTCGGGGAAGGTGCGCTGGGAGCTGCGCGGCGTCCAGGTGAGCGCGGCCACCTTCGGGCCTCAGGGCGAGCTGGCCGTGGCCGTCGCCTTAAGGCCGGGCGAGCCCGGTGACGCCAACCCCTCGACGGTGGTGCGACTGGACCCGAAGACGGGCGCAGCGCTGGACAAGCCCGCCGGCCACCGCGCCCCCATCACCGTCATGCGCTTCTCCCCGGATGGGAGCACCCTCGCCTCGGGGGACGCCTCCGGCACGTGGAAGACGTGGGCCCTGGACTCGGGACGGGAAGCCTCCAGCGCCTCGCAGCCCGACGGGGCCATCCTCGACATCCAATTCACCAAGGACTTGCACGTCCTCACCCAGCACGAGGACGACGGCGTCCGGCAGTGGCAGAAGGACGGCAAGCTTCTCTCCGTCCTCGTCCCCCCGCCGGCGTCCGACCCGGCCGGGCGCTCGCCCGCGTGCCGCGCCGAGGAGGAGAAGCTGCACGCGGCGCTGGCCGGGATGAAGCCCCACGCCGCGCCGCTGCCGGTGCGGGACCCGGACCGCTACTCGGACGTCACCATGCTGCCCGAGCTGGCCCTGGCCGCGGACGGCCAGTCGGTGCTGGCACCGGTGGCGGAGGAGTCGTGTGTCACCTTCTCCCGGAATGGGTGCCCCCAGGGCTGCCACCGCAGCTACCACCTGGCGCGGGTGGACTTGCACACCGGCAAGACGCTGCAGGAGCTGGACGTCGATGAGGAGCTCCTCGGGGGCTGCGTGCCGCCCGCGGGCGCCTTCGTCACCCGGGATGACCGCGCGGGGATGAATTTGTGGGCCGCCTCGGGCACCCTCACTGGCCGCATCGGCGTGGTGCTGGGCAAGGTGTCGGCCTGCGAGGCGACGCCGGACGGGAAGAAGATGCTGGTGGCCACGCCGCGCTCCCTCTCGGTGTGGGATGCGGCGGCCTTCTCCGCGCCGGTGCAGGCCGTCCCCCGCCGCGCCCAGGCGCCGGGGCCGGTGGCCTTCTCGCCGCGCGGAGACTTGAGCGTCGACGTCGACGGCGGCGAGCTCCGCCTCCGCCACTGGCCCAAGGGCACCTTCGTGGCCCGGCTGGCCCTCGGCCCGCACGACGACGCGCCGACAGCCATGGCCTTCACCCCCGACGCCCAGACGCTGGCCGTGGGCACCGCTCGCGGCGTCATCTACCTCTACAACCTGCCCGGCGACGGGCAGACGGCGCACCAGCTCAACTGACGACGGCCCCCGGCCCGCTTGGCGCCGCGACGACGGAGACGGCCTCTTTGGGGGTGTGCGAGAGCACCACCGAGGCCGTCAGCCCGGCCGCGGCCGCGCAGGCCACCCACACCCCGGGCATGGCCCGGTTTCCGGTGCTGTGGATGAGCCAGGTGCAGATGGCGGGCGTGAAGCCGCCGAAGATGGCCGTGGCCAGGCTGTAGGCGAGGGAGAAGCCCGTCGTGCGGGCCTCGACGGGCATGACTTCCGTCAGAAACACCACCATCGCGCCGTTGTAGCTGCCGTAGAGGAAGGACAGCCACAGCTCCACCGCCAGAAGCCGTCCGAAGGAGGGACTGGCCACGAGCCAGGCCATGGCCGGGTAGCTGGTGGCGAGGAAGAGGACGGAGGACAGGACGAGGAGAGGCCGCCGCCCAAACCTGTCCGAAAGGTGCCCCATCACCGGGAGCCAGAAGAGGTTGGAGAAGCCGACGCACAGGGTGACGGCCAGGCTGGTGACGGCCGTGAGGCGCAGCACCTCTTGCCCGAACGTCGGGGTGTAGGCGGTGATGGTGTAGAAGGACACCGTCGTCGTCGTCACCAGCATCACTCCGAGAAGCACCACCCTCCAGTGCGTCAGCATGGAGCGAAAAATCTCGCTGCCCGTCGGGTGGTGGGCGCGCGCTTTGAATTCCTCGCTCTCTTGAAGCGAGCGGCGGATGACGAAGAGCAGCGGGATGATGGCGCAGCCCACGAGCAACGGCACGCGCCAGCCCCACGCCGTCATCTGCGCGGGCGAGAGCATCCCCCCGAGGACGACGCCGAGGGAGGCGGCGAAGATGACGGCCACCTGCTGGCTCCCGGACTGCCAGCTCACGTAGAAGCCCCGGTTTCCGGGGGTGGCAATCTCCGAGAGGTAGACCGAGACGCCGCCCAGCTCGGCGCCCGCCGAGAAGCCCTGCAGGAGCCGGCCGAGGACGACGAGCACCGGCGCAAGAAGGCCGAGGACCGCGTAGCCGGGCACCACGGCGATGGAGAGCGTCCCCAGGGACATGAGGGCCAGCGTGACGATGAGCCCGCGGCGGCGGCCGTGGTGGTCGATGTATGCGCCAAGCAGGATGGCGCCCAGGGGCCGCATGAGAAAGCCGGCGCCGAAGCTCATCAAGGTGAGCATCAGCGAGGCGAACTCGTTCTTGGCCGGGAAGAAGGCCCGCGCGATGGCCGGGGTGTAGTACCCGAAGACCATGAAGTCGTACATCTCGAGGAAGTTGCCGCTGGTGACGCTGATGACCGAGCGGACTTTCGCGCCTCGCTCCGAAGAGGAGAGTGCCATCAGTGTCGCCCCCGTCGTTTCCGAAAGACTCTTGGGAGAGTCTACCTGGCAAAGGCTGTTCGGGGAGTCACGAGGGCGCCAGTGGTTGCCCGCCGCTCTGGTGCACTCCGTCAAATGCGCATGGGAGGCGCGCTCTGGAGACCCGAGGGAGCCTCCGAGGTGTCGCTCTGCGCGCCTTTCAGTCGGAGCATTGCCCTTCTGTCGGCGTGGGGGTGCACATCAAGCCATCGCAATACCCCGACGCGCACTGCTGTCCCTCCCAGCAGGTTGGGAAGCTCGACAGGGGAAGGCACGTCCCGGCGTCCAAGTAGTCACAGGCGGAGACGTAGGGCAGACACGGCGTCCATTCGTCGGCGCAGCGTCCGGACGTGGGAGGAGGGACACAGACGCCGCAGCTGCACACGCCCCCGGCCATGCAGCCCGAGAGATGTTCCACCTCGTCGGAGGCCAGCTCGACACAGGCCTCCCCGAGCCGCGCGAAGGGCTGACAAGTCCCGGGCCGCAGACCGCCATCGGTGAGGAGGGCCTCTCCCTCGCAGAGAAGGCCTGCCTGACACCGCCCGACGAGGTCCGCGCCGAGGAAGGTGTTCTCGCCGGGCGGGATGTAGAGACAGCTGCCCCCCTGCGCAATCTGCGGCTGACAGGTGCCAGGCGTGTCGCAGAAGAGGCCCGGTGCACAGCCGAAGAAGCCAACGTCGGCGCAGGAGGCACCGACGCCCGCATCGCCGCGGCAGTACAGGCCGTCGCACGTCAGCCCGATGTCCGTGCCGCACCCGGCGTCGTACGCGCACCGGCTGCCCATGCCAAACCCGATCGTCAACGGGGGACCGCAGGTGCCGGCGCACGCCGGCCCTCCGTCGAGGACGCAGTTACTGCCAACGCACTCGAAGTCGTACTGACAGGCGCCGCCGTCGGGAACGAGCGGGGTGAAGACGGCGTTGCAGGCCGGCGGCGGGATGACGCCCTCGTCAAAGATGGAGCACACCGGCCAGGGTGTCGCCAGGCACGCCGCGGCGGCCTGCGCGTCATACGCGACTCCGCTGCCCGCGGCTGCGACGGAGGCGACGAGGTTGGTGAAGTCGAACGACATCGCTTCGCACCCCAGTCCGATGTCGTTGGGGGCGCATTCGGTGGGCGACGTCCAGGCGCCGCAGGACATGAGCTGCTCGACGCAGGTGGGTACGAGGTAGCTGTCGAAGGGGAGACACCGACTCATCCCGTCGCACCAGGCCGCGAAGTACGCATTCGCGTAAGCACCGAGCGGCACGCCCGAGGGCCCGGCGTCCAGCCCCAACCACGGCACCACCACCGGCAACCCGGCGTCGAGAGGCAGACACGTCCCTCCGTCTGGGGAGCCACCTCCATCGGACGACGTGGTGCAGGAGACGCTCTGGAGCACGAGGGCAACGGCGATGCCAAAGGCGAGACGGGCAGCGCGCGAGCGCGTCGTCGGCGAGACAGAGACGTGATGCGGCATTCCCCCCCTCCTCCGGTTGCCGAGAGGAAGTGTCTCTCGCCCGAGTCCCTGGTGTCGAGGGCTCCGCCGTGCGGCTTCGGTGCAGCATCGCTGCCGGACTTGGGACGAGGCGCGCGCCTATTGGGGGACGTAGGCCGTCTGGTAGCCGATGAGGACTGTCTCCGGGAGGTCAGCCCGTCCACAGCCGGACGAGTTGCCCTTGGCGGCGAAGCTGAGCGTCAAGGGGCCGTTGACGTCCGGCTGGTTCGCGTCGT
>Ga0302311_10002734_pt1 | contig 19764 bp, 9 predicted proteins | sample III_Palsa_N1_3_FD_200449 | JGI IMG/M metagenome (GOLD analysis project Ga0302311, IMG submission 200449) | Peat permafrost microbial communities from Stordalen Mire near Abisko, Sweden - III_Palsa_N1_3 | ecosystem: Environmental > Terrestrial > Soil > Palsa > Peat permafrost | place: Sweden... | reverse complement strand
TCGTCACCGCGCTGATCTTCACCTTCATCGCCGCCTGGAACGAGTTCATCGTCGCCCTGACGCTGACCAGCAAGCCCAACGTGGAACCGCTGACGGTCAAGATCTCCACCTACACCAGCCAGTACTCCATCGACTGGGGCCACCTCTTCGCCGGATCAGTGATCGCCACCATCCCGGTGATCATCCTCTTCGCCCTGATCGAGGGCAAAGTCGTCTCCGGCCTCACCGCCGGATCCGTCAAGTAGCTTTGCGCAGACGTGTCCCCGCCGGGAATCCGGCTACCGGCGGGGACACGTACCCATCCTGCCGATATCCGCGATCCGGTATCAACGACAACCGACAACCGACAACCGACAACCGATCAGGCCCGGATCACCTTGACACCGGACATCTCGAACTCCGCGACTGTCTCTGGACTTGCGTCCGAGTCCGTGACCAGCACGTCGACCGCACTGAGGCGGCAGATCAACGCGAAGGCCCGACGTTTGAGCTTGCTGGAATCCGCGACCACGACGACCTGCTCGGCACGGCTCGCCATGAGCCGATTGATGGTGGCCTCGCCCTCGTTGTGGGCACTGGCGCCGAGCGCGACATCGATGGCGTCCACGCCCAGGATCACTGTGTCCAATGACAATTGTTCCAACACAGCACTGCCAAACGGCCCAGCGAGCTCGTACGACTGCGGCCTGGCCACACCACCGGTGACCACGATCCGTATGTGCTTGCGCACGGTCAGCTCGCTGGCGATGTTGAGGGCATTGGTGACCAGCGTCAGCTGTGTGCCCGACTCTGCGGCATTCAGGTCTGCACGAGTGGCCAGGGCACGAGCGACTTCGGTGGCAGTGGTGCCACCGTTCAGGCCGACCACCGACCCTGTCGGCACCAATGCCGCAGCTGCTCGACCAATGCGCTGTTTCTCTTCGGCATGACGCGCGGTCTTGTAGCGCAGCGGCAGGTCGTAGGACGTGGAATTGGCGATCGCCCCACCGTGGGTGCGGGTGAGCAATTGCTGCTGTGCCAGATGGTCCAGGTCGCGGCGGATAGTCGCAGCCGAAGCCGAGAGCTTGACCGCAAGATCATCGATGTCAAGCCTTCCGCCTTGAGACAGCAACTCAAAGATCACGTGCAGGCGCTCGTGCTTTCTCACCTTCTCCGCTCCGGGCTACGCTGGCTGGCGGCCGCCGCGGGGCGGCCATCAGTTACTCGACTACTGGTTGGACCACTATAGGTGTGGTCTGAGCGGGACCACTGTACCGAGAGTTCGCTTACACGTGGCCCACATGCGGAAACTGCCAGTGGATCACAGCTGCCGCGGTGGCTTCCGGCGGCCGAGTAGCCCCCGTGGCTCGTGGGCAGGGGTTACGCCCGGTCGGGTCGCATGATGGCTGCATCCCAGTGGAAGCGTATGCATTTTATTGCATGTATGTGATAATAATGAGCATATTCAATCACTTGAGCCGTGGGGTCCCACGCTGCCACCTCGCACGGCCACGACGGCTCGCCGTCGGTTCGGCCCCCCGCGGTATCCACTGAAAGAGGCAACACGCGATGGGTGACCTTTTGCTGATCCGGCACGGTGAGACGGAATGGAGCCGGTCTGGACGGCATACCAGCTACACCGACCTACCGCTGACCGCCCGGGGAATACGGCAGGCAGCCGGCCTTTTTCCGCTCCTGAAGAAGCGCTCCCTCGCCCGGGTCCTGGTCAGTCCGATGACCCGGGCGGTGCGCACAGCCGAGCTGGCCGGACTGAATCAGGCAGAGACCGATCCCGACCTCGTCGAGTGGGACTACGGCGCCTACGAGGGCGTCACCACGGTGGAGATCCGCAGCCAGCGTCCCGACTGGTACTTGTGGTCCCACGGAGTCGAGCCCGGCAACGCGGAGCATCCGGGGGAGTCCCCGGAGCAGGTCGGTGCCCGGGCCGACAGGGTGCTGGCCCGGGTTGACGCCGTACTGCGCGACTCCGGCACGGACGACGTCGTCCTGGTGGCCCACTCCCACTTCCTGCGTACCCTCGCTGCCCGGCGCCTCGGGCTCCCACCGTTCGCCGGCTCGTTCTTTCGCCTCGACACCGCGGCCATCAGCACGTTCGGCACCGAACACGGACGATGGGTAGTCACGGAGTGGAACATCCGAAGTATGCAGTCCCACACCTCTGATGGGACCTCATGCCTGGCCGCCTCCTCCTAGGAGCCGCGACTCGAAGGCCCCGGAGTCCTACCGCTGACCCGCCCCAAAGCAGCGCGGGCGGTCCTGTGCCGGAACTTGTACCCGTGCTCGCCGACGATCACCGTGTGCCAGCTTCGAGCTGGATGGGGACGCCGGTGTGGTTGGTGTGCAGGTCGGGATGTGGCCGGTACGGAGGGTGCCGGGACTGACGCCGAGCGCGATGGGGATTGAGGTGGGAGTCCAGCTGTGCGGGACGAAGCGTATTCGAAGGTCATGGCCCCTGTGGGCTCCCGTTCGTCGCCTCGGCACACGGTCTTGTCGGCAGCTCCGGGGTGGTACGTCCGAAGGTCAGCTTCCCAAGTGAGAGCGTGGTGGTGAACCGGTCTGCGGCTCGATGCCCGGGCGCCTTCGGGTGATCGCTGTGTTGGGGTGGCCGGCTGCGGGCAGCCAGCGGAGGGTTCGTCTGGCTCGTGGAGGGGGGTGCCGTCGGTGATCACGTTGCTGGAGGTCCCGGGAGAATCTGGATTCCTGGCTGGAGATGCTGCGTGAGGCTGAGGTGCAGGTGAAGGCGGCGCGCCAGCGGCTGGAGTACCCACGGATCGCCCGCGAGGAAGTGGCGCTCATCATCGCCGAAGGAGCGGCTGTGGACCGAGATGGTGACGGGGTGTCTCCTGCGTGGGCCGTGGCGGTGGAGTCCCAAGCCGGGCCGACGCACACCATTCGGGCCCTGCGGGAGGGCTACGACGCCCGGCCTCCGGTCTGGCGGTCTGGGGGCCGGGGTCCGAGGCGTTGAATGGTGCCTACCGGCAGGTCTTCAAGACGGCGCTGGCCGCGTCGGGGCGGTGACAGTGCCGGAGCTGACCCAGCGCTGGGCCGGGAGGCGGAGCGGTAGAACGCGGTTGAGAAGGTGCGCCATCGTGCCTACGCGCTGGAGGCGCACGGATGGCTGCTGCGTGAGCGGGTCTCGTTCAGGCTGGCCGCGGGTCCAGGCTGGGGCCGGAACTCCGGCCAGTTCAGGCGTTCTTTCGCCAGACATCGCGTCAGGGTGATCAGCTCGGCCCACCATGCCGTTTGTGTGGTGGTCGGGTCGGGTCGGTGCTCGTGGTTGCGGTTCGGCCGCCGGGCCCGGGAGAGCCACCCGAGCGTGCGCTCGACGCCCACCTGCGCGCTGCTGTAACACGACGAACTCTCTGGTGTCGTAGACCTTGCGCGCGGCGGACAGGTCCGCAGGCATTGCCCGCGACTGCGCACCGCTGTGGACGAGGTAGCGCGCAGCGTCGACCATTCCACGGTGGCAGTGGGCACTCGGGGGCGTCCGCCCCAGCCCGCCAACCACGCTGGGGCACCGGCACCGAGGCCTGACCTGGGGCCGTTCCCCATCGGTCATGTCGGACGGGTAGTGCGGCCCCCGCGACGCCGATGGTCCCACCGAAAGGGGAGAGCAGGCTTGATTCAGCTGCGGGATGGTTGTGCGCTGTCGGTGTGCTCGTTGCAGGTGTGGAGGCCGGCCGTGCGACCCGTGTGGGTCGGACGGCCGGCCTTTGTGTTGCTGTGGGTCATGTCGGGGGTGTGGTGTATTCGGTCTGGCTGGCCGATCGGTCGGCGGTTGTGTGGTTACCGCTGTCAGGTGGCGCCGCCGCGCTGGGGTGGTGGACTACTGGGAGACCAGCGACAGGTTGTCGGCGTAGCCGGTGCCGCTCTGCTGCTTGTACGTCTGGACGCGCAGCGTGACACTGCCGGTTGCGTCGGTCGTGACGGTTCCGCTGACCGGCGCGTACGACGAGCCTGTGGAGGAGGCGACGTCCGCCGCGCCCTGGTCGAGGGTGACGGTGATCGCGTTGCTGCCACCGGACAGTTCCGCGCTGAAGGTGTACGGGTGGCTCGGTGTCAGCCCGGTGATGGTCTGCTGGCAGTACGCGGTGAGTGTGCTGCTCGGGGTCAGGGCGAGCGCGCCGGTTCCGGCGTAGGCGTTGGTCGTGGAGTCGGCCGTGCCGGAGGTGCAGGTCCATGGCGAGAGGGTGCCCTCGAAGCCGGGGTTGTCGGCCGGGGTCAGGACGTTGGTGCCGCTGGGCGGCGGGGTGGAGCCGGTGGCCGTGGGCGTGGGCGTGGGCGTCGGGGTGGGGGTGGGGGTGGGGGTGCCTCCGCCGGGGTTGGTCGCGCCGGCGCCGCCGGTGTGCTGGTAGCTGGGAAGGTTGCTCTGCAGCCATTGCAGGACCGCGGTGGGAGCCGAGGCGGGCTGGACGTCGAAGCTTGTTCCCGATGCTTTGGTGTAGAGGTTGTTCGGTCGGGTCACGCCGGTCCACACGCCGAAGTCCCAGATGTCGGTGCCGACGAAGAGCGAGTCGGTGTTGGTGACGACGGCGTCGATGGCGGCGACGGCGGCCTTGGTGTAGTCGAGCATGCCGTTGCTGTCGGTGCCGTCACCTGTGGCGGCCATGGTGCAGGGGGAGCCGAAGCAGTTGGCGAACTCGTGGTCGGAGGCGGCTGCCGGGATCCCGAACGCGTACGGGATGCTGTACTGGTCGGCGTACCAGGCGGTGGTGTTGACGGCGGCCTGCACGAGTGCCGGGTAGTCGTTGGGGCCCGAGCCGGTGCCGTTCTGGATGCCCGCGCCGTTGGTGCCGAGGTCGTAGAGGGAGGCGATGAAGTACCCGTCGCTGCCGAGCATCGTCTTGATCTCGGCGCCGTTGGCGGCCAGTGCCGAGCCGAACGCGAACACCGAGAAGTAGCGGCCGTTGGGGTGCGCGGAGTCGATGCAGCCGTAGGTGGCCGTGTCGAAGTCGGTGTTGATCTCGGTGTAGAACGCCTGCTGGCCGGGGCTCTGGGCGTTGAAGGGCTCGTAGTCGAACTGGATGCCGGACAGGTTGTCGTCGGCGCAGACCTCGTCGGCGATCTCGTCCGCGAAGGCGGTGTCCTGTGTCGGTGAGAGGCCGTCGAGGTTGAAGTCGCCCGTCGTGCCGTCGATGATGGGGGAGATCGAGACGGCAGTAGCGCTTGACTTCGCAAGCTGGGGTGCCTGGTCCAGAGCCTGCCAGTACGCCGCGGTGTCCCAGATCCCGTTGTCCTTGTTGCTGCCGTCGTAGTAGGTGCCGTCGTCGACGCCGCCCGAGCTGTAGTACTTCTCGATGTCGGTGCCGTAGCTGTAGATCTGCGTGATCTTGTTGTTGGCGCCGGCTCCGGCGTTGTACCCGGCGATCGACTGGGCCCATACCCCGACGCCCGATGCGCCGTCGTAGATCCAGGCGCTGTTGGTGTGCGGTATGGCACTGGCGGGCGCGGCGGCTGAGACCGTCGTCGCGCCGGAGGACACCAGTGCCGCGGATGCCATGGCGAGCGCCAGTGCCGCGGCGAGGGCTCGGCCCCGGCGCCCGAGGGGCACCCTGACCCTTCTTCGGTGATCTTGCTTGAACATCGATCCCGCCTTCCACGCACTTCGCACAACTAAGCATTCTGGTGAGTGCTAGTGATCGAAAATTTAGTAAAGCGATCATTAAGTGTCAATGACTCTTGCAATATTGAGCATCAAAGATGGGCGTGATCACCGGAGTTGGTGCCAGCGCCCCCAGGGCCTGCTTGAGCCGTGTGCTCGGACCACGGGCACGCACGGTTCTGAGGGGGTGCGGCCGCAGCAATGCGCCGCACCCGCACGTACCCGACCTGGTCGACCCCTACGGAACGCCGGACGCGAGTGGGAGCCCGGCCACGAGCCGGTGCAGGGCGACACCTCGGCTACCGCAACCGCACCCGGAAGACGCAACTCGCCCAACTCGCCCCCGAGACCGGCCGGCAGATCACCGTGCCGTACCTACCTTCCGGGAACATCAAAGTGGAACCGGATCGAGCACCGGCTGTTTTCCCGCATCACCATGAACTGGCGCGGGAGACCTCTGAACACCCACGACGTCATCGTCCAGAGCATCGCCGCAACCACCACCCGTGCCTGCCCGACCGTCCACGCCCAGGAGATCGCCGCGCTTCCCATCCGCCGTCACTGCTTCCACGGCGACTGAAACTCCACCGTCCACGCGACCCAGCCCGCCAGATCCCAGCGGCCGACGACGCCACGGACCAGCCCCCTCCACGCGGCGAACCCCAGGTCACGGCACTATGCGCCCTGCGGGATCCGGAACTGACCGGCATGACCCGCCAGCAGCTCAGCGAGGTGATCGGCACCCTGGCGCCCGCCCGGAGCGGCAATGCGAGCAGGTCCTCCACACACGCTGAGGCCACCCACGCCTGTAGCCGTACGTATCGGCGACAGGGGCTCGATGGGAACTCCCGACTGATCCATGCCTCCGGTGTGCCCACCGAAGCCGGGTGGTTCGCGCCAATCTTCCGGCGTGGACCGGGTGCACGTGCACGCCTGACCGCACTCGGGTCGGCACGCAGCCGTGGCCCATCCGGTTCGGCGGTTTCCTCGCTTCCGCGACGACAGTGCCTGCCACAAGGCGGCCCCCCACGGACCCGCCTTGGGAAACCGTCCGGCCGTCGCTATCCGGCCAAGCCGGGTTGACCAGTGTCGGAACGCGGTCAAAACTCCTCGTTAGTTGCGGAGTTGTACGTGAGCCGGTTTCTTGAGGGGACGATGCATGGCCTGGGAACTGGACATACACACGTTTGACATAGGGGTCGGGGCGAGCAGCATGATCGTCGCCAGTGACCCCGCGGTCGCAGGACGGATCCGGTCCATTCTCATCGATGGTGGGTTGGCGGCCGCGGCCAGGATCGTGCACCAAAATGTGCTGCGTGTCCTCAACGGACAGCCTCCCGACGTCATCCTGGTCACCCACAGCGACACCGATCACTCCGCCGGCATAGCCAATCTGCTCCTCGCCGACAACCTCAGCATGTTCCACCGGTCGATCGCCGCGATCGCCGCACCGTACGGGATCGTCGCGGCGCCGGCAGCGACGGGATCGGCGGTGCAGGCGGCGGCCCGCGTTGCTGCGGCAGTCGTCGGAGCCATGCTGGGCGGCTGGGGGCCGAACGCGGCCACGATCAGCGCCATGGTCCTTGCGCTGGGCGCCGCGAACCAGCTGAACGGCATGACCGTGCTCCAGGCCGCGACGACGGGCGTCGCCGTAGCCGAGGCCCACGGGTACTTCCCCGGTCCCACACTGGAAACCCGCAAGGCTTCTCGCAAGCAGGCAGCCATCGCAGCCGGGCTCGCGGCCGCAGCGGCCTACAGCCCCATCGTGGACGGGCCCACCATGCGGGCCGCGATCGAGGTCCCGATGTTCAACAGCATGCTGACCGCTGTCCCGACGGGGGCGAGGTTCTGGACTGGCTGCCTGTATTCGACCTGCCGGATCATCGACAACGGCCCGCAATTCAACACCCTCCCGAACTTCGTGCTGGCGATGAACGCGCGCACCCAGAAGACGCCGTTCGGTCTGGCTGTGCCAGGGATCAACCGCCCGCGTGCCAACGTCCCCCCGGCGCTGGGCAGCGAACTGTTCTGGAACAACGCCGCCCCCGCTCCGGCCGCGCCCGTGGCGGTGGTGGTCTCCGGCGCGGTACCGGGTCTGGCGGTGCCGACCGGCAGTGTGTGGCAGGGACCGGGCGTCAACCCGGCGCAGATCCCCGGCGGCGATCCGACCAACACCATCAGCATCGGTCTGGTGATCAGGTTCAACGGGTTCATGTACTACACGGCCGGCGACCTGCCGAGCACCGGCGAGGACCTGCTCTGGGCCCGGCTGAGAACACAGCAGCTGCCCAGCAGCACGGCGGTGGGAGCGCTGCTCCCGGTGCCGGTCGCGCCGCTTGCGCCGCCGCCCCCGGTGCCACTGGTCCCGGCCTTCACCTGCAGCCATCACGGGTCGCGGACCTCCACCAGTCAGACCATGGTGGACAGCATCTACCCGCGCACCGCGGTGATCTCATGCGGCGTCAACCACGAGCACCCCGACCAGCCGGTGATCGACGAACTCGTCACGGCCGACTCGGTGCACCACTTCTACCTGACCAACTGCCGCTATCCGCGGGCGGGCATCCTGTTCTCCCCGGTGGCCCAGAACGGGCCCCCGCCACCGGGCGGCGGCGCCCTCTACCAGGCCCAGCCGCTGAACAAGTCACGCATCGCCGGCGACAACAGCCCCACCAACGGTTCGCCCGGCCGGCAACGCGGCGACGTGCATCTCCAGCTCACCCAGGCGAACAGCCAGGCCGCAGCCGGCGTCCGCAGCTTCGCCGTCACCTACTGGGAGAACTACCCGCAGCCGCCGATGCTTCCGGGCCTGCGGACCGAGGCGATCACATGGTGAGGGCGACCACGATCGAAGGGGGCCTCGCATGAGCAGTCCCAGCACCACCCTGAGCGCCCTGCAGGCGCACCTTGTCGCAATGGGCTCCACCGTCACGCTGACCGCCACCGACGCCCAGCTGCCGCCCGAACTGGTCGCCTTCCTCGGCACCGTCCCCGGCATCCTGTCGCTGCAGATCCACGACGGCGGCATCACGCTGACCGGCTCCACGCTGACGGTATCCGGACCGTCCACCACCATGTGGCTGATCAACGGCCTCCCGCACGTGCCGGTCCGGGTCAGCACCGTCACCCTCACGCTCACGGCCGGCACCGCGTCGGACGGGACCGCGACCCTCACCGCGGCAGCGACGGCGACGGGGGTGGTGGCGGTCGGGAGCCAGGACGTCGGCGTCACCGTATCGTCCGCCGTGCTTCCGGACGGCGCCGGCGGCACCATCGCGGCCTGGCGCATCGGTGTGCCCAACCCGTCCTCGGGCGTGCGGCCGAAGGACCTGCTGGGCCTGGGCGTGGGCGGCGACGGGATGCTGCCCGCCCTGGGCGGCCTGCTGGACGCGGTCTCGCAGACCGCCACCCTCGCGGCCGGAAGCGTCGATCTGGTCTTCTACCCGGGCACCGGCTACCTTCCCTCGCTCGCCTTTACCGTGACGATGCCGACCGCTTACTGGACCGGAATGCCGACGATGGTCGCCTTCTCCGGCGCCGACATCGTCGCGACCGTGTCCCCCGACGCCTACCAGATCACCCTGATCGGCCACCTGACGGTCGGCGGCGTCGCGATGGACGTCGGTGTCGGCTTCCAACTCGGCGACCAGCTGACCGCGTTCGTCCGCCCTACTCACGGCGGGGCGTTCCCCGGGCTGGTCGCCCTGGCCCAGTGGGTCGGCGGCGCCGCCCTGTCCGCCCGGACAACCGGCGGCTTCCAGAGCGTGGGCATCGCCACCTCGCCGTTCGACGCGGCGATCGCCTCCGTCTCGCTGGCCGTCGACGTCGGGCTGCAGAAGCTCCTATACCTGGAGACCGTCAGCCTGATAAGCCTCGGGGCCCTGCAACTGGACGTCGCCCTGCGGCTTCCTGACGTGGTCGTCACCGGAGTCCTGCACGACCAGGCTCCGGTGGGGGCCGCCGCCCTGCTGTCCTCGCTGAGCCTGCCCGCGGCCGGTGTCCCGGCCGCGCTGACCATCACCGAGGCGGCGTTCTCGGCGTATCCGGTCGCCAGCGTCTACAGCGCCGACCTGACCCTCAGCGATGTATGGACGATAGGCCCGCTCAGCGTGGCCGAGGTGTGCCTGGCCATCGCCTTCGACCCCGGCGGCGGCCTCACCGGAGCGGTCGACGGCACGCTCGCCCTGGGTACAAGCATCCAGGTGCTGCTGGAGGCGGCTTACCTCGACGCCACCAGCGGCTGGCAGTTCTCCGGTGAGACTGTGGCCGGCAGCACGCTGGCCGTCGGCGACCTGCTGTCGACGCTGGCCGCCTCGTTCGGCATCGGCACGGTGCCGCAGGTGCTGCGCACCCTATCGCTGACCGACGTATCCGTCTCCTACGCGACCGGCACCGGGAACTTCTCCTTCGCCTGCACCGGAAACTTCACTGTCGCCGGAGCGGCGGCGACCCTGGAGATCGACATCGCGATCACCAACGCCGCCGCAGCGCCGACCGGCACCGCCACCACCGTCGGCACGGCCGGCTACGCGGCCACCTACTCCGGCACGCTCACCGTGGGCCCGCTCACCTTCACCGTCGTCTTCGACCTGACCGCGACCGGCACCGACGTCGTCCTCGGCGCAAACTGGCAGGCGCCGCAGGCCGACCCCTACCTTGGCTTGGCCGACCTCACCGCCGCCCTCGGGCTGCCGGACCCCCAGTTGCCGGCGAACCTGGACGTGCGGCTCACCAGCGCGACCGTCACCTACCACGCCACCAGCGGCCAACTGCTGATCGCCGCGCAGTCGGCGACCTACGGAAAGGCGGTGTTCGTCGTGCTGCCGCCGCCGGCCTCCGGCGGCATGAGCACCGTGTACCTCGCCGCCTTCGCGGTCGGTGACCGGATCGACCTGTCCGACCTCCCGCTGCTCGGCGAGGTGCTCGGCGACGCCGACAGCTGCGCGGTAGAGGGCTTGCAAGCGGTGGTGTCGGGGGCGGCGATCCCGGCGACGGCCGCCCTCGCGGCCAACGCCCTCATCCCGTACGGCTATCCCACCCTGCCGGTCCAGGGCACTGCCTCGGCGGTGGCACTGTCCGCGGTGCTGCGTTTCGGCGACCAGAGCGTCCCGATCGCGCTGGGCGTGGTCGCGCCGCCCGCGGACGGCAGCACCCCGCCCAGCGAGGTGACTGTCGGTCCGTCCGAGGGGGCCAGCGGGGTGGTCGTCCGACCGGCCACCGGCTCGGACGGCACGGTCTGGTTCTCGGTGCAGAAGGCGTTCGGACCGGTCACCTTCGACCGGGTCGGAGTCCGCTACTCGGGCGGCGTGCTGTGGTTCCTGCTGGACGCCTCGCTGATGGTCGGCGGCCTGGAGCTGACGCTGCAAGGCGCCTCCGTGGGCAGCCCGATCGGCAGCTTCTCCCCGCAGTTCTCGCTGCGCGGGCTGGGCGTCGCCTACCAGAACCCGCCGCTGACGATCGGCGGCTCGTTCTCGTCAGTGACGCCGACCGGCGGCGCCGCCTTCCAGTACGACGGCGCCGTGGTGGTCTCACTGCCGTCGGGCGGCCTGGCCGCCTACGGCTCGTATGCCGAGGTCGCAGGCGAACCATCGATGTTCGTGTTCCTCAAGGCCGGGGGGAACTTCGGCGGACCGCCGGCGTTTTACGTGACCGGGCTGGCCGGCGGCTTCGGCTACAACTCCTCGGTGCGCATCCCGGCGGCGGACGCGGTGGCCGACCACCCGCTGGTGGCCGCCCTGTCCGACCCGTCCGCACTCGGCGGCCCGAACGCCTCGCCCCTGCAGGCGCTGGCCGCGCTCAGCGGCGGGAACAACCCGTGGATCACCCACGCCCTCGGACGAACCTGGCTGGCCGCCGGCGTGCGCTTCAGTACCTTCCAACTGCTCGACTCCACGGCCCTGCTGGTCGTCGAGTTCGGCAACGGGCTGACCGTGCTGCTGCTGGGCCTGTCCACCGCGCGCTTCCCCAGCATCGGGACGGCGAGGCCCTACGCACAGATCCAGCTCCAGCTGCGTGCGGTCTTCCGGCCCGGTGACGGCTTCTTCGGCATCAGCGCCAACCTGACCCGCAACTCCTACCTGATCGACCCGGCGTGCGTGCTCACCGGCGGCTTCGCGTTCTACGTCTGGTTCGCGCCGAGCCCACAGGCCGGCGACTTCGTCGTCGTGCTCGGCGGCTACCATCCGGCTTTCGCGCCGCCCGCGCACTACCCGGCGGTGCCGAGGATCGGGTTTTCCTGGGCGCTCGACTCCACCGTCAGCATCTCCGGGACCGCATACTTCGCGCTGACCCCGTCGGCCATCATGGCCGGCGGCGCTCTGAACGTCCGGTATCACGACGGCAACCTCACCGCCTGGTTCACCGCCTACGCCGACCTGATCATCACCTGGAACCCCTTCCACTTCAACGTCGCGATCGGCCTGAGCGTCGGTGTCGAGTACAAGGTGAACCTGTTGTTCACCACCAAGACCCTGCACTTGGAGGCGGGGGCGAACCTGACCTTGTGGGGGCCGCCAACCGGTGGGCAGGTGACGGTCAGGCTGTGGATCGTCACGTTCACCATCTCCTTCGGCGCGCTGGCGACGGCCAACCAACCGCCGCTGTCCTGGACGCAGTTCCAGGCACTGCTGCCGCCCGCGACCGGCTCCACCACCTTCACCGCGACCTCCGGCCTGGCCGCCCGGCCGACCGACAACGCGGCGCTGCCCGCACCGCCGGCCGCCGGAACCCCGTGGGCGGTGCGCGCGGACGGCTTCTCGGTCGCCACCCGCAGTGCGGTACCGTCCACCCGGCTGTTCCTCGGCCCGACCTCGCAGACTCCGACCACTACCGGCTCGCAGATCAACATCCGGCCGATGGGTAGAACCGGGTTGACGGTCGATCAGCGGGTGGTGCTCACCAGCACGATCGGCGGCGTCACCAGCACCGTGGACCTGCTCGCCACCGGCTGGACGGTAGCGCCCGTTACCGCCGCCGTCCCCAAGGCGCTGTGGGGCACCGGGGACGGCAGCCGCCTGGATCCCGGCGACGCCCAACTGGTGCCCGGCCAGCTGACCGGGCTGGCGGTCAGCGCTCCGCCACCGGTGACCGGCTGGACCACCGGCACGGTCGACGGCGTCCGCACCCTGGGCGTCCAGCAGCTCACCCCCAGCGGCGGCATGCCGCTGTCCACGACCGCGGCCTCGGCCGGCGACGCGCCCCAGCAGTCCGTCGGCGCCGTCTCCGCGATCGCCGCCCAGATCGCTTCCGTCCCCACCAGCGCTGCGCGCGGCGCACTGTTTTCCGCCCTGACCGCGCTCGGGGCCGCCCCGACGGCGAACGACCCGCTCCCCTCCTTCGCGGCCGGGGCCGGAACACTCTTCGCCGCCCAGCCCATGCTCACCGGGACCGCGCCCTGATCCGACAGCCAACCGCACCGCGACCACGACCACAGCAACCAAGACAGCGAGGGGGAATGGACCGGTGACACAGGCTCCGGGAGGCATCATCCCATCCGCGGGCACGCCGCCGACAACACCGCTGGCGCCCGGCTTCGTCCAGTTCTACGACAACGTCCAGCCCGGCCTGACCTCCGGCTCATATCAACTGACGATTAATCAGGCAATTGGCGGTCTGGCCACCGGCAGCTACCTGGGACCGCTGAGCCAGGGCTTCACGGTCGGCGCGCCGCGCTTTGCCCTGGACCCCGGCGACATCGGCGAGCTGTACCCGCCGGCCAACAGCAGCGGCGCCTTCGCGGGGGCCCTGCCGTCGATCGTGCTCAACCGGCGCACGCTTCCGTGGGAGCAGGCCATCGCCTCCGCAAGCACCGCACCCTGGATGGCGCTGCTGACCTTCACCGCCGCCGAGATCGTTCCTGACCCGGTCAACGGGCAGCCGCTGCGAACCTCCACCGTCGCGGACTTCCTGACCCCACCAACGGCTCCCACATCAGCAGCGGCGGTCGGCGGATCACCCGCGCCCGCACTGGGGTCGCCGGCTCCACCGCCGTCCCTGGGCGGTAGTACTGCCGGGCCTGCCATCGACCCGACCGGCGTGCCCGCCGACATGCTGGCGTCAACGATGACCAGCGTGGTCGTCCCGGCCGGAGTCCTGACCGCGGTGGCCCCCACCCTCGACGAGGCCCGACTGCTCGCGCACGTGCGGCAGACCGACACCTCGTCGCAGGCGGCCTCGGACGCCGGCCAGGACGGTTGGTACGCCGAGGTGCTCGGCAACCGCTTCCCGGCGACGACCCGGGCCCCCGACGGCACCGGCACGCGCACCATCGCCTGCCTGGTCTCGCTGGAGGGGCTGGCCGCCTTCCTGCCCGGCGCGGCGACGGCGCCGACAGGCGGACCGTACTCATACGTCCGGCTTGCCGTGCTCGCCTCGTGGTCGTTCGTCTCCAACCCGGCGGCTGGCGAGGGATTCGCCCAGCTGATGGCCGGGCTGCTGCCGAGCAGCAGCACTGATCCGGGCGCGCTGCTGCCACGCATCCCGGTTCCGGCCGGAGCCCCGGCCTCGGCCGCGGTGACCCGGCTGGCAGAGGGCTACGTTGCGCTGGACTACCGGCTCGCCACCGGCGAGACGACTTTCGGGTGGTACCGCAGCCCGCTCACCCCGTTCCCGGTCGTGCCGTTCCCGGCGCCCTCGGACGGCTCGCCGCACTACGCGACCGCCGCCGAGCTCACCGTGTACGCGCAGGACCAGGGCGTCTTCGACGTTTCGTACGCCGCCGCCTTCGAGGCCGGCCGGCTGGCCGCACTTGCCGACCGCGGTTTCGCGGTGGCCCTGGTGGACGCGCGGCGAGCGGCCTTCCAGACCGTCGCCGCGATACAGACCCGGCTGGCCTCGCCACTGGTCGCAGCCACCGCACCGCAGTCCGCCGCGCAGCAGGAGACCGCGACCCCGGCCCCGGACGCCGGGCCCGCGCCGGAACGCCGGGCCTGGCAGCGGTTCGGGACGCTGCTGCGCAGCGGCATGGGCACCGAGCTGACTGAGGCGCTGTCCTCCGTGCCGCAGTCCACGCCGCCCGAGGCGGAGGCCGCGCAGCCCCCTGCCGCCGCCCCGACCGCTTCGACCACCGCCCAGCCCGCTACTGCGACTCCGCCGCCCCCTCCACCGTTGCCAATCTCCGACGACCCGGTCGCGCAGATGCGGTCCGTGCTGGCACGGGCCGATGTCGCCGACCTGCTCGCAGCGCAGGCCGCCGGCGGTGCCATGGACCCGGTGACCGACTGGCTGGCCCGGCTCGCCCTGCTGCACGGAGTGCCGTTCCGCCACCTCGTGCCGGACGAGCGGATGCTGCCGGTGGAATCGGTCCGCTTCTTCTACCTGGACCCAGGCTGGATAGCCGCGCTGATCGACGGCGCGCTGAGCATCGGCGTAGAGGGCAGCCGCGACCTCGAACTCCAGCAGGCAATCAGTGCGCCGCTGATGGCCACGGTCGCGGCAAAGGTCGGCGCGGTGCGGGCGGCGCAGCGGGCGCGCCCCGACCTGACCGTCCCGACCGGGGGTGCCGCCCCGGTCGGCAGCGCCTCCACGGCTGTCGCCCTGTCGACCCCCACGCCGGCGACCGACCCCGCCACCGCACCCGCCGAGGCACAGCTGGCGACAGCCGTTGCCTCGCAGCAGCGGGCTGGCCTGCTGCTGCGCTCGGCGGCGGTGGCCGGCTGGCCGGGCATGGTCGTCCAAGCCGATGGCGGGGCGACCTCGCTGCTGCGTCTTGACCGGCTCTCCGACACCGTACTGCTCGCCGTCTTCGATGCCGTGCCGACCTCGATCACGCTGGGCGAACCGTGGCACGGCCTGCGGTTCGGCATCCCTAGCACCAGCCTGCAGCTGCGCAACCCGGTCGGCACGTCGCTGGGGGTGGCCTTTCCGGTCGGAGGCGGACCTTCGCTGCTCTCGACCTACACCCGTGCGCCCGTAGTGGGCACGTCCGGCGGTCAGGTGCTCGCCGTCGGACAGCTGTCGGTGGCGCTGCAGAACGCACTGAACCAGGCGCTGGGCCAGGCCGTAACGATGGGCCCCGCGCTGTTCGCCCTGCAACTCGTTTTGGCTGCAACACAGTTGACATTCCAGCCGTCACCGCTACCGACGGTCCCGCAGTCCGCCGCACCGTAGAATGGGATGTGAGACCCGTGCAGTCACCACTGCTCGTGCCCGTGCAACTCCAGGCCATGAGGACGAACCCCTACGTACGCTCGCAGTCATTCCAGCGCTGGACCATGAACTACTCCGCGCTGGCCGGCTACACCTCTCCGGAGCCGGCCCCGTTCACCGGCCTGGACGCGACCTGGGCATCGAGCGCGGCGAACGACGGCGTATACCTTCAGTGGACCCTGCCGACGGCACTGCGGCGGGGTGACCACGACGCCGCCACCCAGACCACCGACTATCCGCTGGCGCCCAACCGCTGGCTGGTCGTACGCACCTGGGGGCCACCCGCGCCGTCGACGCCGATTCAGCGCCTCGCGACCGCGTGGGTGGTGGAGAGCGACTACATCGGGGCGGGCGGCACCTCCGCATTCGTCGATCCGACCGCATCGACTGTCAGACCAGCCCTGATCGGCCGGGTGCTGCCGCTGAGCGGCTGGCGCGAGACCGGGGCCGCCACCGGCACCGGCTTCCTGACCGCGGTCGGGCCCGGCAACGTCGCCTTCGCCGCCTATCAGCCCTACTCGGCCAACGTCTTCTCCTTCCAGGACAAGCTCTCCGGGATCGCCGAGGGCCAGTCGCTGTCCTACTTTGTCGCCGGGTGGTACTCCCGGCCGGGGGACGACATCCTGGCCCCTGTCCGACAGGCCGCCGGCCTGCCTGCTGCGCTGGCCGGTCTGGGCTGGTCGGTCACCGGCTCGGGGTCGATCGACGGTACGGTCTTCCACGGCGCCCTGCGCGGGCTGGCCTGGTCCAGGACGGCCGTCGGCACCCGGCCGAGCACCGCGACGCTGGCCGTCGGTAACACCTCGGTGGACGCTATGACCGCGATCATCCGACAGCAGGCCGCCCAGCGGCCGTCGACCACGATCGACCCCGACCTCCTGGAGGCGTTCCAGTACGACCTGCTGCGCACCCTGGACGACATCGACGGCCCGGCGCAGCTGGACTCGGCGATCCACGACGCCTGGTTCGGCTCCACGCCGGGCGGGTGCGTGTGGCAGGTCGTGGCCACTCCGCCGGAGGACCCGGCGACGGCCGCCCAGGAGCAGGCGGAGATCGACGGCGGCTTGGCCGATCCGAGCTGGCTGGCCGGGCTCAACCAGGCGCAGGCGACCTACGACCTGGCTGTGCGCGAACTGGCCTCGCTGCGGCGGCAGTTGTACGAGATCTGGTGGAAGCGCGGCCGGGCCGCTGCGCTGCCCACCAGGCCCAGCGGACCGGCGGACAGTCAGTTCGCCGCCGCACTGGACCCGACCCAACCGTCCGGGATCGCCGACCAGGTGGTGGCCAAGGCGGCCCAGGTGGCCGCAGCGCAGGCGTCCATCCCATGGGGCGCCACCCAGGACGACCTGGCGGCCGCGATCACCGCGTACACCGCGGCTCATCCGCTCGCCCCCGGCACTGAGCTCAAGCGTGCCGACCTGCCGCCGTTCCGTGCCGCTGCCGACCCGGTCGTGGTGATCGCAGGTGCCCAGGCCAACGCATTCGCCGACGACCTCGGCACCGACGTGAACGGGCTGCTGGGGTGCCGCTTCGTGAGCCAGGTGGTCAGCGCCATCACCGTGCCCGCACCGAATGCCATCTCGCTGGTGGACGCCGACACCCGGCCCGCTACGGTGGCCGCTCCGACCGGCCCTGTGCGGGTCACCGCAGCCATGGTGGCCTCGCAGATCCCGGTGCTCAGCCTCACGCCGGTACCGGCGGTGCCTGCGGCGTTGCTCATTGAATTCTTTTTCCTCGACCCGGCCAACGGCGCAGCGGTGGCCGGTGCCGCGTCCACTTCCCTCATGTCCGGGACCGCGACCGCTCAGTACCTCGCCACGGTGAGCCAGCGGATGGCGACTGGCCAGGGGATGGGCGGCACGGTGCCGACGATCCTGCCGCAGGCCTGGGCCCAGCCATGGGCCCCGCTGTTCCTGGAGTGGCAGGTCGCCTACTATCCGGCGGCGTACGGCTCCGGCTGGCAGTTCGACGGCACCGGCTACAGCTGGCTGGGCAGCCAGGGCGGCCCGTCCCAGGGCAGCCCGATCACGCTGCGCGGCCGGAGCCTGCTCACCCCGCAGCCGTCATTCACTTTCAAGGCACGGTTGGACGCCTATCTGGCCACGGCCCCGGACGAGGACGTCGCCGCGCTGGAGGACTTCGTGACCTCAGTGGACGGCTGGGACTTCCTGTCCCAGGCACTGAGCGGATTCAACGCGCAGCTCGCCCTGCGCGACCCCTCCGCGCTGCTCGCACCGGACGCCGGTACGGTGGTGCTCGCACCGAACACGACCATGGCTACCCTGGTCGCGGACGGCGCCTCGGCCATGCCGATGGCCGACGGAGCGCTCGTCAATGGCGCGATCGTGTCACCCCCGTCGGGCCTCCAGCCGATGCGGGCCGGCCAGATCGCGTTCCAGCGGGTCAGCGTGGTGGACCGGTTCGGACAGAGCGTGGACGTGGTGCTGCCGGCCACCGCGAACACGTTCACCCCGATCACCTCCGAGGGGCTCGCCCCTGCGGCCTCGTTCCCGACGCGCTTCGTCCAACTGCCGCCCCGGCTGCTGCAACCGGCGCGGATAGCCGCCGGGTTCGTCTCACCCACCGACGACTCGGCGGTACTGTCCCCGGACGGTCCGGCCAACCCGATCTGCGCCTGGATCGTGCCCAGCCACCTGGACGCGGCGCTGGTCTGCTACGGCCCGGATGGCACGGCGCTCGGCGAGCTCACGCTCACTTCGGGCACGAGCGGGGGCCCCGAGGTCTCCTGGGTGCCGACGCCGGGCTCCCATTATCAGGCGCTCAGCTCGCTGACGCCGGCCTTCCCGCAGCTGGCCGCCTTCCTGACCGGGGTCAGCACCGCCGGGCCAACTGCGCTCGCGGATCTCCTGGCCACCATCGACGCCACGCTGTGGACGATCGACCCGCCGGGCACAGGCGACGAGACCTACCTTTCGGTGCTGGCCGGACGCCCGCTCGCGCTGGTCCGCGCCGCCGTGCGCGGCGAGCTCTCCGGGCCCGCCCTCACGGACCCGACCTGGCCGGCGACCTTCGCGCCACCAGCCGCCGCTGTCCTCGGATACAGTTTCCCGCTGCGCATGGGTGACGCCGCGCTGCACGGCGACGGCCTGGTCGGCTGCCTGACCGCGGACAGCACCGGCTTCCTGGCCACCTACCTGCCCCAGGGCCTCGCTGGCGGTTACGCCGCAGCCATCGGCCCGGGCAACTTCCCGATGATCGGATTCGCCGACACCGCGCCCATCCACCTCACCATGCTGGTGGATCCGCGGGCGCCCGTGCACCTGGTCAGCGAGGTACTGCCGGCCACCACGTTGCAACTGCCACAGCGGGCGGTCGCCACCGCACTGGAGGCGATGTCGCTGACCATGCGGTTTGGCCCGGTGCTTACCGACATGCTGGAGACCTCCGACGGCGGCCAGCCCGACGTGCTGCTGCCCCGTCCGCCGGACGTGGATGGTACCTGGTCCTGGGCCGAGCAGGCCGGTAGTACGGCGGAAACCCACGGCGTCGCACCGGCCGACGGCGCGGCCCGCTTCTCGACCGCCGCAGCGATGCTACGCACCGGAAGGCTCCAGCTCACCGGTTCCCTGGAGCCCCCGCCGACGCCCTGACCGGCGCATCGCGCGCGTCTGCAACCGCGCATCCGGCCTGCGGTCCCCGTTCCTTGCCGTGTGGCAACAGCCGGGGAAAGCGCATCGGCAGGCGAAGGGCCGCCGGCGGTCGCGGTGGTGTCTTCAGCGCAGCCCGGCCGCAGTCGAACGGAGCACGCGTTCGACAGCGGGCAGGTTGGTGGCGCGGGAACTGGGCAAGGAGACGTTGATGGCGTACTGCCGGTCATCCTGAGTGATCGGCAGCGCGATGGCCAGCGAGACCAGGCCGATCTCATACTCCTCGACCGACACCGATAGCCCAGTGCGGCGGATCTCGGCCAGGTCGGTACGCAGCGAGGCCCAACTGGTGTGGGTCGCGGCGGTCCTGCGGGGATACGGGCCCTTGCCGAGGATGCGCAGCGCCTC
>Ga0302311_10002733_pt1 | contig 19768 bp, 13 predicted proteins | sample III_Palsa_N1_3_FD_200449 | JGI IMG/M metagenome (GOLD analysis project Ga0302311, IMG submission 200449) | Peat permafrost microbial communities from Stordalen Mire near Abisko, Sweden - III_Palsa_N1_3 | ecosystem: Environmental > Terrestrial > Soil > Palsa > Peat permafrost | place: Sweden... | reverse complement strand
GGCGATTTGTAGGCCGAGGCCGCGAGAGCCGCCGGTGACCAGAGCGACCTTGCCCTTGAGTTCGAAGAGATCGCGTACGCCCATCAGGTCACCTCGAACAACCCGGCGGCGCCTTGACCACCGCCGATGCACATGGTCACCACCACCAATTTCGCGCCGCGGCGCCGTCCCTCGATGAGCGCGTGGCCGGTGAGGCGGGCGCCGCTTACGCCATAAGGATGCCCCACGGCGATGGCCCCGCCGTTCACATTCAACCGCTCATCGGGAATGCCCAACGTATCCCTGCAGTACAGCACCTGGCAGGCGAAAGCTTCATTCAACTCCCACAAATCGATGTCGCTGACCTTATAGCCGGTTCGCTCCAGCAATCGCGGCACGGCATAAATCGGGCCAATGCCCATTTCCTCCGGCTCGCAGCCCGCCACCGCGAAACCGCGAAAAGTGCCCAGCGGCCGCAGGCCGCGCTGCGCGGCCAGCTTGGCACTCATGACCACGCACGCGCTGCTCCCATCGGAAAATTGACTGGCGTTCCCCGCGGTGATGACCCCACCCGGTGTCGCCGGGCGTATTTTGGATACCGCCTCCAACGTCGTGTCGGCGCGGATGCCCTCATCCGCGGTGATGGTGTGTTCGCGAGTCGTCATGGCGCCGGTGGTCTTGTCCACCACACCCATGGTGGTGGTCATGGGCACGATCTCGTGGTCGAATTTTCCGGCCGCCTTGGCCGCCGCCGCACGCAGCTGACTGCGAACCCCATACTCGTCTTGGGCTTCCTTGGAGATGTGGTAGCGCGACGCCACCAGCTCCGCGGTCTGCAGCATGTTCCAGTACAGCGTCGGCTTGTGTTCATCCAGCCAAGGGTCTCGGCGCATATGCGTGTTGGCTTCGTTCTGCACACAGGAAATGCTCTCCACGCCCCCGGCCACGATCACCGATACTTCATCGGTCATGACGCGTTGCGCAGCCAGCGCAATGGATTGCAGGCCGGAGCTACAGAAGCGATTTATGCTCAACCCCGCCGTGCTCACCGGAAGTCCTGCGCGCAGCGCGATCGCGCGCGCGATATTACCTCCCGTCGTACCCTCGCCGAAGGTCGACCCCATGATGACATCTTCGACCTCGGCGGGGTCCACGCCGGCGCGGGCCACGGCATGCTCCACCGCATGCGCTCCCAGAGTCGCGCCGTAGGTCATGTTGAACGCGCCCTTCCAGCTCTTGCCAAGTCCGGTACGGGCCGTAGAGACAATGACGGCTTCTGTCACGAGGCTGCTCCTGTGTATTCGCTGAATGAGGAGCCCGACTGCGCCAAGCGCACGAGCAGCGGCGCCGGCGTCCAAAAGGTCTTGTCGACCCCCGGCGAGGCGGCTATGCGCCTGAGCACGCGCACCACTTCTGTCAATCCGACCTGGTCGGCGTAGAACATAGGGCCCCCGCGGAACGCGGGATAGCCATAACCATTCAGATACACCACGTCGATGTCCGCACTGCGCTGCGCGATCCCATCCTCGAGAATGCGCGCGCCTTCGTTCACCAGGGCATACATGCACCGCTCCACGATTTCCTCGTTGCTCACCTTACGCGGCGTGACACCCTTCTTGGCGCGATATTTATCGAGCAGGTCGGTGATCAGAGGGTCGACAATGGGATCTCGCGAGCCAGGCTCGTAGCGGTACCACCCGGCGCCGGTCTTTTGGCCTAGCCTCCCCACTTCGCACAGCTCATCGCCGAAATTACTGTAGTCGTGGTCCGGAGATGCCGCAGCTCGCCGCTGCCGCGACGCGTAACCGATGTCGAGCCCCGCCAGATCGCTCATGCGAAACGGACCCATGGCCAAGCCGAAATCCTGCAGAGCGGCATCGACCTGTTGTGGCGACGCGCCCGCCATGACCATATCGTGGGCCGCGAATCCGTATCGCGCCACCATGCGATTGCCGATGAAACCATCGCAAACGCCGGCGACCACAGCGACCTTGCCCAGTTTCTTGGCGAGCTGCATGGCGGTAGCAAGTACGTCCTTCGCAGTCTTGGCACCCCGCACCACCTCGAGCAGCCGCATGATGTTGGCGGGACTGAAAAAATGCAGTCCGATCACCTCCTGCGGCCGCTTCGTAAATCCGGCAATTACATTGAGGTCCAGGGCAGAGGTATTGGAGGCGAGAATCGCGCCCTGTTTGATGACTTGATCCAGACGTTCAAAGACCTTTTGCTTCACCTCGATACTCTCGAACACGGCCTCAATCACCAAATCAACGTCGGCCAGATCGGCATAGTCCAAGGTCGGTTTGATCAACGACAAGCGTTTTTCGAAGGCGGCCTCCGTGAGCGTCCCCTTGCGTAGTGCGCCTTGGTAATTTCGACGAATGGTAGCTAGGCCTTTGTCGAGAGCCGCCTGACTCGTTTCCAGCAACACCACCGGCAACTCAGCGTTGATGAGCGCCATGGTGATGCCGCCGCCCATGGTGCCCGCGCCGATGACGCCCACCTTGCGCACGGGCCGTATTGGCGTGGCGTCGCCAATATCGGGAATGTGCGAAGCGCCGCGTTCGGCCTTGAAAATATGGCGCAGCGCCGCCGATTCGGGGGACATCATCAGCCCAGCGAACAATTCGCGCTCGAGCTTCAACCCCGCATCGAAGGGCTTTTGCACGGCTGCGGCCACTGCCTCGACGCAGGCCAGTGGTGCCGGATAGCGACGGGCGCCGCCGCCGGCCGCGGCCTTCACGCTATTTCGCGCGAATTGAAAGTAAGCTTCAGCCGCGGGCATATCGATGGTCAAATCGCGCACGCGCTTGGGTCCACCTCCTTCCGCAAGCAATTTGCCGGCGAAGTCCACGGCCGCCGCCGCGACATCGGAGTCGGCAAAGGCATCGAACAACGGAGTCTGGCGTAGCTTCTCGGACGCAACGGTGGCACCGGACACGATCATGTTCAGCGCCGTCTCGGCACCCAGCAGACGCGGCAGACGCTGCGTGCCGCCCGCGCCCGGCAGCAATCCCAGCTTCACTTCAGGCAACGCGATCTGCGCACCCGGCACCCCGACTCGGTAGTGGCAGGCCAGCGCCACTTCGAGGCCGCCGCCCATGCATACTCCGCTGATAGCGGCGACGATGGGCTTGCTATGCATCTCGATGGCGCGAATGACCGTACCAAGATTCGGCGAGGCCACGGCCTTGGGCGTACCGAATTCGCGAATATCGGCGCCGCCCGAAAAGCCCTTGCCGGAGCCCACCAGAACGACGGCTCGAATACCGGGGTCCACCTCCGCCCTCTCCAGCGCCTCGAGCAGGGCCTGTCGCAGTGCCAACCCGAAGCTATTCACCGGAGGATTGTCGAGTTTGAACACCGCGATGCCGCGCGCCGCCTCGGCCACTGTAAGCATGCCAATTCCCCTATTCCGTTCGTTCCCGAATGTAACAGGAGATGCGCCTAGCTTGAGCATATCGAGGTTAAGTTGGCGGCTGCGGCTAAAGTTGGCGGCTAAAGATAAAGCAAGGAAGCGGGGTGCGGGTGCAGAACACGACGGCGAACGTATACGCCGTCCGATTCCGGCCGCGGCGTTTTTTGGTCATACGTCGTCCACTCAGCAGTTTGTGTCGCCTCGACCGGGCGAGTTAGTTCACGTACCGCCTGACCAGGGCATAGAGAAAGTCGCGCCCGTCATAGAGCGACTGCACACGTATCCGTTCATTGAGGCCATGCACGTTGCTCTGATCGGGATCCAGGAACATTCCGCTCACACCATAACTCGGTATACCCGCGACAGCGATGTAGGCGGCATCGGTAGCCGCCGCCTGCATCACCGGTACCACGGGAATACCGGGATAGAACTGCCGCGTCACCTCTTCGATGGGTTGCATGACGTCCTTGCGCAGCGGCGGCGCGGCTACGACAGGATCCAGCGGCTCTATCACCCTGACGTGAACGCTTGGATCGCTCACGACCCGTTGCAATGTATCTCTCACGTTGTCGGCCGTGTCCCCCGGCAAGAGGCGGCAGTTGACGTTGGCGCGTGCGCGCTGCGGGAGGGCATTGGTGGCATGACCCGCCGTTAACATCGTTGCGACGCAGGTGGTGTGCAAAAGGGAGTTCAGCCGCGAGTCCTCCGACAGGCGAGCCGCCGCCGGCGCATCCTTCGAGTCAGCGACGAGCGTCCGCATGTCCCTACCCCGGTCGCCGCCCACGATATCGGCCATGCGCGTCAGATATAGGCGGGTCGTGTCATTGAGATCCACCGGGAAGCTGAAGTCGCTCAAGCGTTCCAGGGCGGCCGCCAGCGTGTAAATGGCGTTGCTCTTGACTGGGCGCGAACTATGACCACCCGGATTCGTGACTTCGAGTTCGTAGTTCAGCGAGGTTTTTTCGCCGATTTGCACCTCCATGGCTACCCGCTTGCCCTGTGCGTCGAGTACGCCCCAAGCAAACTCATTGAGCGCAAAATCGGCCTCGATGAGCTTCGGCTCTTTTGTCGCAAGATATTCGGCGCCCTCGAATCCCTCCGTACTCGTTTCCTCACCGCAGGTGAGCGCCATTTTGACGGTGCGCTTGGGATGAAATCCCTCGCGCTTGAACCGTATCAGGGTGTCCACCCAAACCGCGGCCATGCTCTTGTCGTCGAAGGTGCCCCGTCCATAGAAGTACCCGCCTTCCTCGAACAGAGTGAAAGGATCGCGAGTCCAATCCTCACGGCGCGCCTCGACCACATCGAGGTGCGCGAGCAACAATATCGCCTTGCGATGATCGGTCCCCGGGAGGATCGCAACCAGACCGCCATCTTTCGGATGTTCAGGCACGCCGAAGTAGTGCAAGTCTTGGTCTAGGTAGCCGGCAGCCTTCAGCCGCTCGCCCATTTTATGCGCGGCTTCCGTACAGCTTCCCGCGGAATGCGTGGTATTGGTCTCGATCAGCTCCTTGAAGATATCTCGAAACTCGGAGTAGTCCCGCTGTGGAGCCGCATGCGCGTGTGAGATGACGCACAAGAGGATCGATACGAGGCATAAAGGTCGCATCATAAAATCATTTCTCTCGCCGTAAGCCGGCGCAGCGCCTCGAGATCGCTTTGTAGTCCGGAGGTCGCTCGTATTCTGCCGAGTATGTCCGACTCGATGGCGAGAAACTGCGGAGACAATTTGAGATCCTGAGTGCGCTCCAGCGCCGGCGGCAAAGTAATACGCCAAATCGAGTCCACATGCCCAGGACCGGGCGCCAATACAATGACTCGGTCAGCGAGGTACACCGCCTCCTCCACGTCATGCGTCACGAAAAGAATGGTGCGTTGTTCTAGAGCGAGGATATGCAGAATCAAATCGTGCATGACTTCGCGGGTCTGCGCATCCAACGCTCCGAAAGGTTCATCCATCAAGAGTAACTGCGGCTTGGCCAACAACGCTCGGGCAATCGCCACCCGTTGTCGCATGCCTCCCGATAACTGGTGCGGGTGAGCATTGCGCACCTTCTCCAAGCCCATCAGTTCCAGCAGCAAAAGGGCGCGCTCTTCGCCACCCTGCCCGGCGACGCCCGAACCAGCAATGCTCGGAACCGCGACGCCCGGCGCGCCGCCGGACTTCGCGCTACGGTTCACCCGCAGATTCAAACTAAAGCGAATATTGTCCAGAACGGTGAGCCAGGGATACAGGCTGTAGTCTTGGAATACCATGGCCCGATCGCGGTCCGGACCCACGACGCCGCGGCCATCGACCAGCACCTCTCCCGTGGTCGCACTTTCTAAGCCCGCAATAATCCGGAGCAGGGTCGACTTGCCGCAACCCGACGCTCCCACGATAGCCACGAATTCCCCCGCTGCCACGTCGAAGGAAACGTCCGCTAGCGCCTCGACGGTCCTACCCCCTGCGTCGAAGCGCTTGCCCAAGGCCCGCGCAGCTAATTTCTCGCTCACGACCTCGCCCCCGCCCACGGAAAAATCCGTCGATGAATGAAGCGCAGCAGCTGATCGGTGCCCAGACCTATCAAGCCGATGACAATGATGCCGACGAATATCCGGTCGGTCTGCAGAAAGCGCTGTGCCTTTAAAATCGCATAACCCAGTCCGCTGTTGGCCGCGACCAACTCCGCCACCACGAGATAGGTCCACGCCCACCCCAACGTGATGCGCAGCGTGTCGAACATAGCCGGCATGGACGACCGAAGAAGTACCCGAGCGACGATCTCACCGCCCCCGGCGCCCAGGGTGCGTGCGGCCTCGATTTGCGGCAGCGGCACTCTCGTCACATCCTCTGACAGCATGATCACCATTTGGAAGAATGTACCGATCCAAATCACCATAATCTTCGACGACTCACCGATGCCCACCCACAAGAGCACCACCGGTACGAAAGCCACCGCGGGAAGGTATCGCGCGAATTCCAGCAAGGGTTCGAAAAAAGCGCGCACGGGCCGGTAGGCGCCTATGACCAATCCCAGCGGCAGAGCCATGACCGCCGACAACAGAAAACCCGCCGTGACGCGGAAAACGCTGATGCCGGCATCGGATAACAAGCTGCCATCCATGAGCCATCCCAACGAACGCCGCAGCACCGCCCCCGGCCCAGGCAGAAACAACGGATCGACCAGTTCGAGGGCCGTGACGGCCCACCACACCGCGATCCACAAGCAAAAGCTGAGCGTAGCGATCAGCAGATACAGGCGCCGGCTGAGCGGCCCGCGAACCACCCACAACGAGTGTTTCACGCGGACCAGGCAGCCACGACGGAATGGCTATCGAGAACGCGGCCGAGGATGCCGCCTTCACCGGCAATGCAACGGATCATGGCATCATGAACGCTCGGCTCGCCCGCGGCACAGGCATCCTCTACGGTGGTGCAATCGAAGCCGCGGTCGATAGCCTCACGTAACGTCGAATGCACGCATATGTCCGTGGTGACGCCGGCAATGGTCAACGCGGATATACCCGCCGCGCGCAGCATCAATTCCAGATCCGTCGCGAAAAATGCGCCGAAGCCCGGTTTATCCACGACGGCTTCGCCCGGCAGCGGTGCCACCTCCTCGATGATGGCATGGCCTTTCTCACCCCTGACCAACAAGCGCCCCAGCGGACCCACACTGCCAATGGCCGCGCCGGAGCCTGCCGCGCGTTGCCGCTTGAACTCCGTGAGATCGGACAAGTCCGGACGATGCCCTTCGCGCGTGTGGAACACCGGAATCTTGGCGGCGCGCGCCGCCACGAGCAGGCGCTGCACCGGGTCTATGGTTCGTCGCAGAATGCTGACGTCCACGCCGCTCTGCGCCACATACCCCAAGGGATCGAGGAAGTCGCGCTGCATGTCGATCACCAGCAACGCCATCCCCGGTGTGACCGCCACAGGTTTCAGACCGCGGTGAGAAAGGACACGCCCACGGCGCCCAGAAAACTGCCCGCACGATCACCGGTGGCGGACACGGTGCCATAGTCTTCCGCGAGCACCCGCGCCACACGATGACGATGATAGCTCGACACCAATTGGCGGCAGGTAATCACCTGCGGATCTCCCTCGCCGTACAGCGAGCGATGCAAGGTCGGCAGGCGGAACCACGGCACGCTTGGGCGTACATGGTGCGCATTGTGGTAGGGAAAATTCAGCACCAGCAGGTTCAACCATCCCCAGCGCTCGGCGACCAGATTCGAGTAGGTGTTCTCGTACTCGTAGCGCAGGTCGCGGCGCGGATCCGGCGCGGCCGCCGCCAACGAGGGCGAGGCAAACACTTCATAGGTGTGTTGAAACGCGTCCATGAAGCGCAGCACCGTCATGAACAGGACGTAGGCCAACGCGTATAAAAACACCGCCTTCAGCGAAATCACCGCCAGCGCCGCGAAGAAAGCCACGCGCAGCGCGAGCAGCGCCACGACCCGCACTCGCTCGGCGACGGTGCCGAAAGAAAATGGCGCCGCCACGATCATGCCGCGCATCACCAATTCCACCGCCGGGATGTAAGCCCACTCCAGCGCCAGCACGACCCGCCGGGCCCAAGTCGGCAAACCACGCAGCGCCGCCCGATAATCGAAGGTCACCACATCCAGGCGATCCGAATGATGCCGCAGGTGTTTCATCTTGAGGCGCGAATAATTTGCTAGACAAGCGCCGTTGATCCAACTCATGACCACGCCCAACCGGTCATTGCCCGAGCGGGTGGGAAAAATGGCGTGATGAGCGCAGTCGTGAATCAAGTAGGCCGAATAAATCAGCGTATGCGCGACCAGCAACACTCCCACGGCATTCATCCATCCTGAAGCGAGGGTCAGCATCCAAATGCCCACCGGCCATCCGAGCACGGTATAGGCCATTACCAGAAGGTTCGGCCACTCTCGGCCGGTTCGGGGTGCGGGTCGGCTCACGGTTAACCTCCGGGATTGGCTTGCACGGCGCTCACGAAACTGGCGTCGTAGGTGATCTCAGTCGGAGGAGAGGTGTCGATTTGTCCCTCGCGCTTGAGAATGTCGCCGATGACCTTACCACTGGCGTAGAAAGAGGGCAGCTCAGGCGTCTTCTTGAATACATCGCCGAGATTGGGCAGCGCCGGGTTTTCGATGTTGGGCAACTGCTCCGCCGCTTCGGCGGGAGTTATTTCCAGGGTCTTCGCAATAATGGCAACCGCCTTGGCAGGATCGGATTTCATGAAAGCCAGACCGTCCATGGTGCCGCGAATCAGACCATCCACCAGCTTGGGGTTCTTTGTGATGACGCTTTCCTTCAGCACCAACACATCGGTAATCATGCCGCGCGCCTCGCGCGAGGACATGAGCACGTGAAAGCGTTTGCCGCCGCCGGATTTGACCAGCACCGAGACATTGGGCTCGTAGGTCACTCCCACATCGGCCGAACCGCCCGCCATGATGCCCACCACACCCTCGGGGGTGGTGTTGACCGGCTGCACATCGCGTTCCGACATGCCATCCTTCGCCAAGGCATACCCTAATAAGAAATCCGACGGGGAGGCCGCCATGAACGCCACCTTGCGACCTCTCAGATCCTTGACGCTTTGAACTTTCGCGCCGGCGAGAATGGCGTCGCCGCCCACCGAATAATCCACCGGCATGACGACTTTGAGTTTCCAGCCTCGGGCATTCGAGGCAATCACCTGATCGTAGGTCATCGTGGTGGCGTCCAACTCGCCGCTTTGCACCGCTCCCGCCATGACGGAGTTGTCGCTGAAGTTAACCAACTTAACGTCCAGGCCATACTTTTTGTAATAACCATTGGCGGCGGCGCAATAAATGGGGCCGTAACCAATCCAAGTGACTACTCCCACGTTCACCGGCGTACCGGCCGCCGCCAATGTCGGCACCGCGAGCGCGGCCGCAAAAATAATGTGTCGCATGGGGTCGAATACTTAACGGAAACCCCGTGGGGTGCAACAGCTATCTTGCGGCGCGGGTTACCGCGAGGGCATACGCCGCAGCGAATACGGCGCAGCGAATAAATGGACTCAGGAAGCGCACCAGCCCGGTGCACTTTCCTTCAGCCAAGCACGTTTGTCGTGCACCGATAGCGTCATCAGCGAGTCAAATGAGCCGCACCAATTGCTTACCGAAATTCTCGCCTTTGAGCAGTCCCATGAAGGCCCGCGGCGCCGCAGCCAATCCATCGACGATGCTTTCCCGGTATTTGATTTTGCCCTCGCGCAAATGACCCGCGAGTTCTCCAAGCCCCTGCGGCCAGAGTTCCATGTGATCCGACACGATGAAGCCCTGCATTTTGAACCGCGCCGTGAGAAAGACACGAGGATTGAGAATGGCGCTCTTCGGCGTTTCGCCGTGCACCAGGCTGTAATCGACTATGAGTCCACAGATAGCCACTCTCGCAAAGGGATTCAACAGACTCATGACGGCGTTCAGCGCATCACCCCCGACATTTTCGAAGTGGCTGTCCACCCCACGCGGCGCGGCCGCGGCGATGAGCTTCGCCAATCCCTTGGCATCCTCGGCGGTCTTGTAGTCGATACAGGCATCGAAACCGAGTTCCTCGGTGACGTAACGGCATTTCTCGGGGCCTCCGGCAAGCCCAACCACATGCAGACCGGCGAGTCGGCCGAGTTGGCCCACCACACTGCCCACGGCTCCGCTGGCGGCGCTCACCACCAGCGTCTCGCCCGCCTTGGGTTCGAGAATTTTGTTCACCCCGTACCAGGCAGTCATGCCCGTCATTCCCAGCACCCCTAAATAGGCAGACAGGGGCACGCTCTTATCTACCTTCTCGAGACCGCCCGCGGCACTCACGCCGTATTCGGCCCAACCCAGCATGCCTCGCACGGTGTCGCCCACGGCGAATCGGCTATGCCGCGATTCGACGACCTCACCCACGGTACCGCCGCCCATGGTCTCGTTCAATTTCTGCGGCGTCGCATAGGACTTCGCATCGCTCATGCGGCCGCGCATATACGGATCCAACGACAGGAAGTGATTGCGCACGCGCACCTCGCCGTCGGCCAGCGGCGCCATGGCGGCTTCCTCGAGGCGAAAGTTGTCGGCAGTCACCGGACCGTTGGGTCGCGAGACGAGCACGATGCGCTGATAGGTTTCAGACACGATGGTTCTCCCACATGAATATTGTCCAGCGGCTTCAAGTATGCGCCGCTTGGCTCACCGTAGGCTGCAAATCAATTCGGCACATCGAGATCGCGGCCTCAGGGAACTGCCGCCTCTACCGGAACGACGTTCCAGCCGCGCAGTGCCACGCGGGCACAGTGGCCGGATTGAGCGGGGCATCGAATGTCGACCTGACGCGTCTCGCCCGGCAATAGGGTTACGTAATTGTCGCTGTAGTACACGGGCAGCACTCGCTTGCCTGCCTCGTCCAGCACCGTGACCTTGGCATTGAGCGCCGGCGCTCGACCCGAGTTCTTGAGCCGCAGCGTCACCACACCGCCCCCGGCTTCTTCATGGCGTGTCGCTCGGATTTCCACGGACTGGGCGGCGAGCGCCGTGAGCTTACGCTGGTCGGCCTCGCTACCGCCCTGCCAGTACACATTGTCGGATAACACGTGGCCATTGGGATCGGTGAGCGTCAGCTTCACGAGCACCAACCCCTCGCGAGCGATGGCGAGCGCGAGTTGCGCCGGCGGCGCCAGCGTCCGTACCGTATCCGCCGCCACATCCACGGCCTCCGTGCGCTCGGCCAGCACACGATTGTCCAGCGTCACCACGCGGCTATGGACCTGAAGATGCCGTTGGTCATCACGGGTGGTATTCACCACCTCGAGCTCGTATCCCGGGAGGTTCATTTGCACGTGCACCGGCTCACAGGCCTTCTTCACCGCGTAGTACGCAGCGCCGGTATCGTAATCGGAACTGTAGATCTGCCAGGTATTACTGGGCCAAGAGGGATGCGTCATCCACAAGAGCCGACCGCTGTTCTGAGTCCACAAATGCGCTTGAAAACCTTCGAATATGGCGCGGTACGAGACGTAATTCATTAGCTGCGCCTTGCGCTCGAAGTCCTCGATGCCGGTGCCTTCTCCATATTGTTCCGCCAGCGCCGCCATGAACGTGGCCACATCACCGTTACCGCCAAAATGCCAATCGTGATAGGCGTAAGTGTCGTTCAACGGCCACCAATCCGCCGCCGGTATGGATGCCTGCAGCGACTCCAGAGTCGACAGTGAGGGAGTACCCACCTCCACCGAAAAGCCGCGCGCCAACTCGGTGAAGTATTGTTCAGGCGGGCGGTAATTGTAGGGACCACTGCCTTGCAAATTGACCGAGTTCGAACTGCCGGTGTAGTAGCGGGTGCCGTCGAGAGTCGCGACCAGATCGGCCAATCCCTCGTTGATAATGGGCTGCGGCACCCCCTCGTTGCGGCCAAACCAGACAGCGATGGAGGGATGGTTTCGGTAGCGGCTAATCACATCGCGCGCGTTCGCCAGAAACAGCGCGGGATCTTCCGGCTCCATTTGGAAGTCCTGAGTGGACACCCAGAAATCATTGAGGATCAATAAGCCATACTCGTCGGCCAGGTCGTAGAACACCTCCTCGGTATCCTGCCCCAACCAATTGCGAATAATGTTGAGATGCGCATCCCGATGCAGCTGAAAATACGGTTCCAGGTGCTCGCGAGAAACCCTCTTGCGCGAGTCGTCCATACCCCAGCTGCCACCGCGCGCCGCAATGGCGACGCCATTCACGCGAATCGCGAGATAGGGACTCAAGGATGCATGCTCGCCCGGCCGCACCGCCGGCGAGGTTTCGCCGGCAAGCGTGAGACTCTCCGCCCAACCCGCCGGCGTGCGCTTAATGGCTTCGTGGCGCACGTCGATGAGGCGCTCACCGCGCAGGCTACCCAGCGTGGGATCCACGTCGACGCGCCGCAGCCTGCCGTCGTGATCGAACAAGGATAACTCGTAGGTGAGTTCGCGAATGCCAAAGCGCAGCGAGGCCGTATCCGACACCGTCTGCTGTGCACTCACCTCGAGATGCAGGGCGTATAGATTGGCGGCACCGTAGCCATTGGGCCACCACAGGCGCGGCGACGACAGATGCAGCTGCGGGAATTCACGGGGCTCGAGCTTCACCTCGGTAATGCCTGGAGCAAAGGTCATTTTCTTCGCGACAGACACGCCCTCGAACGCCGCCGACACGACTCCCTCGACCGACGTGGTGCTGTGATTCTCCACCGGAACAACAATGGAAATATCCGCCGTATCCGTGCGCGGCAAGGGCAGATGGGTGATGACATGCGCATCGCGCAGCTGCAGATCGCCCGTCTGCAACAAGTCCACTCCCTGCCAGAGGCCGGTATTGCGATCCCGGATGCCGGGAATCCAATCCCAACCCTCGGTGGCAATGAAGGTCGGACCATCAATGGCCATGGCCCCGCCGTTATTGCCGGGACCCGCGCTCACGGATTGTTCGTGAGGAATGCCCGGGTGCGGCGGCGGCGAGACTCTCACCGCAATGACATTGGGCCCGCCGGAATTGAGCATTCCCGTCACGTCGAAGCGCCCGCGCGTGAAGGCGCCGTGAATAGCCCCTAGGCGCCGACCGTTCAGCCAAACCTCCGCAGCGTAATTGATCCCCTTGAATTCCAACGTCAAATGACGTCCAGCCCGCGCCGACGCCGGCGTCGCGAACACACTGCGATACCAGTAGTCCTGACGGCTGAGGCTCTCCGGAATCGCCATGTTATTGAGGCCGTAGTCGGGGTCCGGATACACCCCGCGCGCAATCAAGGTGGTCAACACCGTACCGGGCACCACGGCCGCATACCAATCATGCTCGACATAGGAGGCCTGAGAAATGTGCTCACCGCTGGCCTCGATCCCCGGCGCAGCGGCAAGATGCCAATCCGTCATGGGCACGGTGTCGCTGTCGCCTGACCCAACGCCCGCACTCGCGCCTGCATTCGCGTCCGCACTCCCGCCCGCATTCGCCGGCGTGACCGTGCCAACACGCCCCGCCGCAACGCTTGCCACGGGCGCGTTCGGCCCCGCAGCCCCATGAGGTAAGGTCCAAGGATCCTGGGGTTCTTGCAACCCCCGCCAGGAATGCTCCTGCCACGGCCAACCCACCCCGATGGGATTGAAGACCAGCAGCGCGAAGTTTGGCCGAGCGGCCGCCTCGGACTGCACCGCCTGAGGAGCGCGCGCGCCCGGCGCCAAGGTGAACAACGCCAACGAGCCGCCAAAATGCCGAACACCGGCCCCCAGATTCTCAACCGGCGCCAATTCGAGAACAGGCTCCACCGCACCCGTCACCGCCTGCGCGGAGGCGACTTCGAGGCCATCGACGTACAGGCGTGCCCGATGTCCATCGTAGGTCGCCGCCACCGCGTACCAGTTTCCCGCGAGCAAAGGCACGCTCCCTCGCAAAGTCACGCCGGGAGCAATCGCTGCTCCGACCACTCCATCCGCCAGAAACAAGCCCCGCCACGCCGGCGAGCCCTTGCCCTCCGCCACGTCGACATTCGCCACCTTGCCCATCGCCGCGATCACGACGGTGCCTTCCTGGCGCCGAACAGGCTGCACCCACCCGCTCAAGGACCATGCCGCGCCGGCGGCAAACTCAGATCCCCCAGTGAGAGGTCGAGTAATCCCAATGCCACCTTCCAAGAAGGTGTCGTTGTAAGGGCCGCGATTCTGGGTCGGCGCTGTCTGCCCCACCGCGAGCCACGGCGCTCCGATCAAACCGAACAGGCACGCCAGGACGCATCGTCGAATCATTGTATTCAAGGAGCTTGGCTGGGTCGCGCCGTCGAATTGCGAACCACGAATTCGTAGTCCAACAAATGTCGTGGAATACGTTCCGGCCAATCATTGCGGCGCGGTTCGTGCCGGATAATCAAATCGGCCGCAATGCGCGCCATCTCGGCCACCGGTTGTCTGATCGTGGTCAGTTCCGGCCAGATCATGGTGGCCACCGGCGCGTCATCGAAGCCCGTGACCGACAATTGCCCCGGCAAGCTCAACCCAAATTTTCGCGCCATGGAGATGGCTGCGGCCGCCATGTCGTCGTTACTCGCGAAGATGGCAGTGGGCGGAGTCGCCGAGCGCAACATTCGCTCGGCGCAAACCAGGCCGTCGGCAAATTCAAAGTTACCGGTTTGCACCAGCGACATATCCACCGGCACCTGATGAGCACGCATCTCGTCAATGAACCCCAGGTAACGCTGCTCGGTCGCACCGTGATCCGGCCGTCCCAACATGAATCCAATGCGGCGGTGTCCAAGACTCAGCAAGTGCGCGGTGAGTTGCCGCGCGGCTGCATAGTCATCGATGCCCACCGAGGGCGACGTACTCAGATTCTTCTTGGGCGCGATGCGCACCACGGGTATGCCGGCGTCCTGCAACTTGGTGAGCACGAGCGTGTGATCGCTCAAGGGAGGCAGAAGAATGACGCCCTCCAGTCGCAATTGCCCGAGCAACGTATCGATTTGTTTTTCGATGAGCGGGCTGTGCAAACCTAACGGCTCGACCATCAAGTGCAGACTGGATTCGCGGCAGCGCTCGATGGCGCCCGCTTGGAACACGCTCAAGAAATCGCCAGGCCCGCTGCAAAACAAGCCGATCAGGAAGGAGCGGTTGCTCGCCAACCCGCGCGCATTCAGGTTGGGTCGATAATTGAGTTTCTCGATGGCTTCGAGGATGCGCTTGCGGGTGTCGGACCGCACTCGAGGCTCATTGTTGATGACCCTCGACACCGTCTTGGGAGAAACCTGCGCGAGGTCAGCCACTTCTTGGATCGTCACCGACGGGGGAACGGTTGTCATTGAGAAGCGCTAAACCTCGACTTTAACTTTTCATTTCACCGCCGCTCCCACCGCCGCGGGGCACGACACCTGCGCGCCCGACGCCTTGGCCACGAGCCTGGCCTCGGCAATGGTCACACCGAATTTGCCCGATGTCTCCAGCACCAGCGGAACTTCCACGGACGACAGATCCGCCCCCGTGGCCTTGAGACAAGACAGCGGAACCACCAAAGTGTTCCATGCACCGACCTTGGCCTCGATGAAAGCCTTCGTGACATCCAGGAGTGCCCCTCCGGGGGTTCCGCATAAAGGCAACGTGCACCTCACACCCAGCGCCACTCTTCCCGCGGGAGCCAAGTCCACACGATAGCGTAGCGTGATGGTATCTCCTTTCGCCGCCGACGGCCCCATATCGAGGGCGCGTCCCGTTACACGCATCATGCCGCTCTGAGTTCCGTCCCAAGAGACGGCTGCCCCCTCCCGGCCCAGGGTGGCGCTCACCGCCCCGTGCGGACTCGCCTGGTGCAGCGTGGTCACATGGACTTCGGCGTCCCCGTCGGCAACGAACAATGACCAGGGCGCCGTAGGGTGCGAGGCAAAAAACAAGCTGCCGCTGGGCGCCAAGAAATGGGCTGGAATCTTGGGGTCTTCGGATAGGGCGGTTTCCGGGCTCGCCGCGGACTTTTCGGCATAATCCAACCCATACCCATCCGGGTAAAGGGCGCCGCTCGCGACGCCTGCCGCATCGAAGCGCACCGGCATGGCGGTTTGCGGCCAGGAGAAGGACAACCTACCCGTGAAATCGAAGGGCGCCGAGCCGTCCGCCGCCCGGAACAGCACGTCCGCGATGCCCTCGCCCTCGCTGCCGGGCAGCCAGGCCGCGACGAAAGCATCCGAGGCATTGAGTTCCGGATTCACCCACATTGGGCGGCCGGAAATGAACACGCTGACCGTGGGAATTCCAGCCGCACGCAGACGGCGCAACAAAGCCAGATCGGATTTATTGCCCGGCGAATATTCCAAAGTCTCGCGATCGCCCTGAAATTCAGCATAGGGTTTTTCGCCGAAGACCACGATGGCCACGTCCGGCTTCTGCTGGTACTTCCCGTCGGCACTCAGTACCGCCGAACCGCCGGCGTGCGACACCGCGGCTTCGATGCCGGCATAGATGGAAGTCGACCCGATAAAGTCCGCATTGACGTTGTGATCGGCCTGCCAATCGATGGTCCAGCCACCGCTCTGTATCCCGATGTCATTCGCCGCGACTCCCGCCACGAGCACATGCGCCTTGGGGCTCAGCGGCAGCACATGCTGGGAATTCTTGAGCAGTACCAAGGATTTGCGCACGGCTTCCCGCGCAATCGCCCGATGTTGCGCACTACCCAATTGGTCGAAATGCCCGGCGTCGCTGCGCTGCTTGGGCGCCGGTCTCTTGAAGAGCCCCGCCGCGACTTTGACCCGTAGAATGCGGCGCACGGCATCATCTATGCGCTCTTTCGGAATCTCTCCGGATTGCGCCTGGGCCAAGGTGTTGCGATACAACTCCTGCCAACCATCGGGCGCCATCAGCATGTCCACCCCGGCCAGGATGGCGGCTGCGCAGTTCGATTTGGTGCATCCGGGTATTTCTTCCTGAGCATTCCAATCGCCGACCACGAAGCCGTTGAAGCGCATACGTCCTTTCAAGATGTCGGTAAGCAGATAGTGATTACCGTGCAGTTTGGCGCCATTCCAACTGTTGTAGGACGCCATGACGATCATCGCACCGGCGTCGATGGCCGGCGCGTACCCTGCCCCATGCACATGACTGAGCACCGCCTCGGTCACCACGGTATTGCCCTGATCGCGCCCCCCCAGGGTTCCGCCGTCGCCCAGAAAATGCTTCACCGACGACAAGGTGTGACCCGGCGCCATGAAGTCCGGCGTGCCGCGCTCGCCCTGCAACCCGGTTACCATCGCGGGCGCATATTGCTCCACGAGTTCAGGCATCTCCGAGTAGCTCTCATAAGAACGACCCCAACGGACATCGCGCGCCACCGCCACGGTGGGCGCAAAGGTCCAGTCCACGCCAATAGCGGAGACTTCCACGCCCGTGGCCTGGCCGATGCGACGAATCAAATCGGGATCATGCGCGGCTCCCAGGCCCACGTTGTGCGGGAAAATGGTGGCTCCCATGATCTTCGCGTTGCCATGCACGGCGTCGATGCCGAACAAGATGGGAATGGCTTGATGAGTACCGCCGGTTTCCAATGAGGCTTGATAGAAGTCGTTGGTTAAATCCAGCCAAGCCTGCGGCGTGGTGCGGACATTATTGCCCGGGGCGGCGTTGCCGCCGGCCAGGATGGAGCCCAGCTTGTACTGCCGCAGTTCCGCGGGGGTGATGGAGGCAATATCCGCCTGGATCATCTGCCCCACCTTTTCTTCCAAGGTCAGCTGCGACAGCAGCCGCTCGACAACGGGATCCACCGCGGCGGAGTCCACGGCCGCGTGTGCCGTGCTCGGCCAGAGCTTCGCATGTACACTTTGTGCGGGGATCGACGGGTTCTGGTCAGCCGCTGCAGCCACAGTTGCGCCGGCCACGACGCCGATTAACATAACAAAGAGTTTATGCATCATGAGTCAGATAACTACCTGTAATATATAGTTTTTATGGCGACTCCTTGCTCCAGGCCTACCAGCAAAAACGAACGCCGCCGCCGCATAGTAACCGAGTTACCGCTAAAGTGTCAGCGCTGTCACTCCGATCTGTCCGGGTGCCCATGACGCTGCGCCAGAGCCTCCATGCCGGGTAATTCTGCCTCGGTCGTTTTGAGCGCTTTCGACTGGACCGTCATCGCCACTTACGTGGGCGGTCTGGTGCTGCTCGGCCTGTTGATGTCGAGACGCAAGTTCGCGCCGGTGGATTTCTTCCTGGCTTCCCGCGCCACCCAATGGCCCGTCATCGGCCTGGCCCTCCTCGCCTCCAACATGTCATCGACGGCGCTGGTGGGTCTGGCGGGTGGCGCCTACGCCATGGGAATTTCCGTCTATGACTACGAGTGGACGGCAACGGTCATTCTTGTCTTCTTCTGTTTGTTCTTGTTGCCCTTCGTCATTCGCAGCGGCACCTACACCATGCCGGAGTTTCTCGAGCGGCGTTACGACGGTCGCGTGCGCCTCTTGTTTGCTCTGTTGACCCTGTTTCTGAATGTCTTCGTGGATTCCGCGGGAATCCTTTATAGCGGCTCATTGGTTTGCAAGCTCTTGTTCCCGGACCAGCCGCTATGGATGATTGCCTCGGCGTTGGCGGGCGCGGCGGGACTGTATGCCGCCTCAGGCGGCCTGCGCGCTGTGATTTATACGGAAGCCGTGCAGGGCGTCGTGTTGATGGCGGGTGCCTTGGTGATTTCCATCGGTGCGTTTAGCCGCGCCGGAGGCTGGCATGCCGTCATGTCCGGTGTCGACCCCGCCGCCATTTCTCTCATTCGTCCCATCGGCGACCCCAGTGTTCCTTGGCCCGGCCTGTTACTCGGCATTCCTTTGATGGGCTTTTATTATTGGTGCGCCAATCAATCCATCGTGCAGCGCCTGCTGTCGGCGAAGAACGTGGATCACGCGCGCTGGGGCGCCTTGTTCGCCGGCGCGCTGAAATTGCCGGTGTTATTTATCATTGTGCTGCCAGGGACTTGCGCGCTGCTGCTGTTCCCGCATTTGCCACGCGCCGACTTGGTGTATCCCAAGCTGATACTCGAACTATTGCCCTCTGGCCTCGTGGGGCTGGTGGTGGCGGGATTTTTTGCCGCCACCATGGTGTCCATCGCCTCCATTCTCAATTCCGCCTCGACGCTGATTACCATCGATGTCATCAGACCGTTCAAACCCCAGATGTCGAACTCCGACACCGTCCGAGTAGGCCGCTGGGTGACTACGGGGCTGCTCCTGGTTGCCGTCGGATGGGCACCCCAGTTGCACAATTTTGGCTCGCTGTGGCAATACCTGCAGGCGGTGCTGGCGTATGCCGTCCCGCCGGTGGTCGCCGTGTTTTTAACCGGCATGTTCTGGCGCGGCGCGAACGCCGATGGCGCCGCCACCACGATGGTGGCGGGTTCAATCTGCGGACTTATTCTATTTTTTTGTAACGTGGTAATCGGCTGGACTCATATACATTTCCTGTATGTGGCACCGATTCTTACGCTGATCGACACCGTTATTTTAGTGGCCGCCAGCGCCCGTCGTCCGACCGCCATCAGCGCCAAGAGCGATGCCACCATGTGGAAAACCGAGTTTCGGCAGGCCGAAAGCCTGCGGCTCGCTCGCACCCCGATTTGGCAGGATTATCGCTTCTTGGCCGCAGCTCTACTGGCACTGACATTCTGCTTGGTGGTGACCTTCCGCTAGGCCGAGAGGCCATTGAACAGTTGTTGAATATCGCCCGCGCAAGTTGCACGCGCACGCAGTACACTGAAGGCGACATGGCGACGCCGACCAGGCAGGGAGGACGGGGATGTTGGTCATTGACTACGCACCGGTCAGCGTCGATCGCCGGCAATACTGGCTGAGTATCCAGCGCATGCTCTGCGCTAGTTATCTTATCGACGTCGTAGTTCTGGAATCGCTCG
>Ga0302311_10002732_pt1 | contig 19768 bp, 22 predicted proteins | sample III_Palsa_N1_3_FD_200449 | JGI IMG/M metagenome (GOLD analysis project Ga0302311, IMG submission 200449) | Peat permafrost microbial communities from Stordalen Mire near Abisko, Sweden - III_Palsa_N1_3 | ecosystem: Environmental > Terrestrial > Soil > Palsa > Peat permafrost | place: Sweden... | reverse complement strand
CTGCGCTCCAGGTAAGGCATCAGCCCTGCCCGCGTGTAGTAATCCGTCACCACCCGCGATCCCGGCGCCAGCGACGTCTTCACCCAAGGCGGCATCGTCAGCCCAGCCTCAACTGCCTTCTTCGCCAGCAGCCCCGCTGCCACCATCACGTAAGGATTGCTCGTATTCGTGCAGCTCGTAATCGCCGCAATCACAATCGATCCATCGGTGAGATACTTCTCCGGATTAATCCCAAAGCGCCTCTCCACCGAGTGCATCGCGTCGTTGTCGCTCTCCTCTTCCAGCACCCCAACGGAACTCGAAAGCTCGCCACCCTTCGACGCATGCCCGCCCTCGCCCTCCCACCGCACCATCTGCCGTACGACGCTCTTGTTCGCGTTCGGACCCTGCAACTCCGGCAGCTTCGAAGCAAAACTCGCCGGCGTCTTCGACAGCAGCACCCGGTCCTGCGGCCGCTTCGGTCCCGCCACGCTAGGCTCCACTGTGCCCAAATCCAAACTCAACGTCGCCGAGTACTCCGCCTCCGGAGCACCCGCAGTATGGAACAATCCCTGCGCCTTGTAATAAGCCTCCACCAGCGCAATCTGCTCATCGCTCCGCCCCGTCAGCCGCAGATACTTCAACGTCTCCGCGTCCACCGGGAAGATCCCGCACGTCGCCCCATACTCCGGGGCCATGTTCGCAATTGTCGCGCGATCCGCCAGCGGCAGCTCGCTGATGCCAGGCCCGTAGAACTCCACAAACTTGCCCACCACGCCGTGCTTGCGCAACGCTTCTGTGACGGTAAGAACCAGGTCGGTGGCTGTCGTTCCTTCCTTCAGCTTGCCTTCCAGCCTGAACCCAACCACCTGCGGCACCAGCATGCTTACCGGCTGTCCCAACATTGCAGCCTCTGCCTCAATCCCACCAACGCCCCATCCCAGCACGCCCAGCCCATTGATCATCGTGGTGTGCGAATCCGTTCCCACCAACGTATCCGGATACGCCGTCACACTGCCGTCCGCCTCAGTCTTCGTAAACGTCACGCGCGCCAAATACTCCAAATTCACCTGGTGACAGATTCCCATCCCCGGTGGCACAGCCGAGAAATTATGGAACGCCGTCTGCCCCCACTTCAGAAACGCATACCGCTCGCGGTTCCGCGTAAACTCCAACGCCGCATTCAAGTCATACGAGTACGCACTCCCGTACTCATCCACCTGCACCGAGTGGTCAATCACCAGCTCGGCCGGCACCAGCGGATTAATCTTCTCAATCTCCGCCTGCCCGCCGCCCAGCGCCTTCATCGCGTCGCGCATCGCGGCCAGATCCACCACCGCGGGCACGCCCGTAAAATCCTGCATCAGCACGCGCGCGGGCATAAACGCAATCTCGCGCGACGGCTCCGCCTTCGGATCCCAGTTCGCCAGAAACCGAATGTCGTCCGCCGTCACCGTCTTCCCATCCTCGCAGCGCAAGAGGTTTTCCAGCAGAATCTTCAGCGAGTACGGCAGCCGCGCGAGGTTAACTCCCTCCAGCGCGCTCAGTTTGTAATAGCTCACCTTCTTCGCGCCGCACTCCAGCGTGGCAGCGGACTTAAAGCTGTTCGGGTGCGTAGTCTTCGCAAGCGTCGTGTTCGACATAACCTGTTCTCCTGTTGGCTGGAACGAATTTTATTTGCGTCGCGTTGGGTGGCGTAGCAGCGCACCGCAAAATCGCGCGCGGCTGGAATTCATCATGCGTGGGAGAGGGGTTCGCGCCCTGGAATTGCGCGATCTTAGCAGGAACGGCCGCGATCACGACGGCCCCGCAGAAACCGCTTCACCTTCCGTGATCGGGTCACGTCATACGCGCGCATCTGGGGGACGCTGTCTTGCATGCGTAGAATTTTACGCCCACACCTCCGCCTTTGGCATGGTCATCCGCCCCATTTCTACGCAAAATGTTGGCAGCAAACAGCCTCCGACCCAACTCCATGCATCTCAACGACAATGCGCGCCAGTAGAAACTTTTGCGCCGCGCCGGAGTTAGAACGACTATGAGAGACCGCACGATCCTACGTACGTTTGGCCTGATAAGCGCCTCCGCTTTGCTCGCCTTCACCTTTACCGGCTGCAAGAACAGCTCCACCAACGCCGCCAATACCGCGGCCATCAACGACGGTACCGCCCCCGCCAACGGTGACGCCGATCCCGCCGACGCCAATCTCGCGCCCGCTTCCAGCACCGCCCCCGCGTCCAACACCCAGGTTCTCGGCGCCAACTCTTCCTACACCCCCCAGCAGCAGGGTGAAACCTATCAGCAACAGCAGCAGCCCGATAATTACCAGCAACAGGCTCCCGCCCCCGTCGTCCAGGGCTATAACGATCAGGATCAGTCCGCGGAATACGCCGGCGAAGATGCCGTCGCCGAATACGCCGACCAACCCCCGCCCCCGCTACCCCAGTACGACCAGCCTCCCGCTCCCGAAGTCAATTACATGTGGACGCCCGGCTACTGGGCATGGGGCCCTGGTGGGTACTACTGGGTTCCCGGCGTATGGTGCCCGCCGCCCTATTACGGCGCTCTCTGGACCCCTCCCTACTGGGGCTACTACGGCGGCCGCTACGGCTTCCACAACGGCTATTGGGGCGCCCACATTGGCTACTACGGTGGTGTCGACTACGGCTTCGGCTACATCGGCATCGGCTACTTCGGCGGCTACTGGAACCACAACAACTTCTACTACAACCGCAGCGTCACCAACGTTGGCCGCACCACCTACGTCTATAACCGCACGGTTGTCTACAACAACGTCACCTACAACGGCCGCATCCAGAACAACGTGAGCTACAACGGTGGCCGCGGAGGCATCAACGTCCAGCCACGTCCTTCTGAATTGGCTGCCCGCCGCCAATTCCGTACCGCGCCTCTGCCAGAACAGCGTCAGGTCGCTCAGTCCGCGGCCCAGAACAAGCAACAGTTCTACTCCGCCAATCGTGGCCGACCGGCTGAGGTTGCCATGGTCAGGCCCATCGCCGCCACGCGTCCCATCGCAGCCACACCACCAGCCGTGGCCCGCGAACAACAGCAGGCCCAGATCACTCGTGAGAACCTGGCCCGTCCGGCCACCGGTGGCCAGCGCCCAGGTCAACCCGCGGTCCAACCTGCCAGGCCCTCACCCGGTCAGCCCGTGAACGAGCAGCGCCCGACGCCCACGACCAGGCCAGCACCGGGAACCCCGGAGCAACGCCCGGGCCAGCCCAACTCAGGTACGCGTCCCGAAACCCGGCCGGCTCCGCAGCCTCAAACGCGGCCGGCCCCACAACCGCAAACCCGGCCGGCTCCTCAACCACAGACTCGCCCGGCGCCGCAGCCGCAAACGCGCCCGGCACCGCAGCCTCAAACGCGCCCGGCTCCACAACCGCAATCCCGGCCGGCACCGCAGCCGCAAACTCGCCCGGCTCCTCAACCACAGACTCGCCCAGCACCGCAGCCGCAAACTCGCCCGGTGCCCGAAGCCCGTCCTGCGCCGCAGCCACAATCGCGCCCAGCGCCGCAGCCTCAGAGCCGCCCCGCACCGCAGCCGCAATCCCGGCCAGCGCCGCAGCAGCATCAGCAGCCTGCACCGCACCCGGAAAACAACAAGCCGCACTAATCCAACCCTCCAACCCAAACAAGAAGGGCTCGCCACCAAGGCGAGCCCTTCTTCTTCCTAATCCCTATCCCCCATCCCCCATCCCCTGTTCTTACCCCACCGCCATCTCCACCAGCAGCACCGCATTTAACGCCAGGATAATCCCCGCCACCGTCCATCCCGCAACCTTCATCCGCAGCCCGCTCCGAAAATCACCCATCACCCCCGCCTTATTCGTCAACATCAGCAGCGGAATCAGCGCTGCCGGCAGCGTAAAGCTCAGCAGCACCTGCGAGTCATTCAGAATCTTCAGCGGATCCCATCCCACCCCAATCACAATCAGCGCCGGAATCACCGTAATAAATCGCCGCAAAAATATCGGAAATTTAATATCCAGAAACCCTTCAATAATCACCTGCCCCGCCATCACCCCCACCGTCGAACTCGACAGCCCCGAGCACAGCAGCGCCACCGCAAACACCACCGCCGCGCCCCGCCCCAGCAGCGGCCCCAGCGTGTGAAACGCATCCTGAATCGTCGGGTAATACGTCGGCCCTTTGTACATCACCACCGCCGCCATAATGATCATCGCGGAGTTAATCAGCCACGCCCCATTCATCGCCACAAACACATCCACCAGCTCAAACCGCAGATACTTTCGCAGCATCCCCGGCCGCGCTTTCTTGCTCGCCGGCTCCAATTCATTCAGCCGCGGCTGCACCAGCGCCGAGTGCAAATAAATCACGTGCGGCATCACCGTCGCCCCCAGCATCCCCACCGCCGCAAACACGCTGCCCCTCAGTGCGAACGCCCCGTGATGCAGATCAAACGTCGGTAGAATCGTCGCCACAAACGCACGATGCCAGTCCGGATGCACCAGGAAAACCTCAAATCCGTAGCACAGCCCAATCACCCCAACGAACGCCATGATCCCGCGTTCCAGCCATTGAAATCCCATCAGATCCAGCGCCAGAATCCCCACCACCGCCACCGTCGCAATCAGCGCAGAAATAAACAGCCCGCCCGTCAGCGATATCCCATGCGCCAGCAGCGCCGGCCCAATCAACAGATCTAGCCCCAGCGCCGCGCCCAGAAACTCCGCCAGGTCCGTCGCCACCGCCGACACCTCAGCGCACAGCCACAGGCACACACTCGCCTTGCGCGAAAAATGTTTCCTGCAATTCTGCGGCAGCGTCTGCCCTGTCACAATCCCCAGCTTCGCCGCCAGGTATTGAATGATGATCGCCATCACATTCGACCACAACAGCACCCACAGCAGCCGATAGCCAAACTGACTGCCGCCTAGAATGTTGGTCGAGAAATTTCCTGGATCGATATACGCGACCGACGCCACAAACGCCGGCCCAAAGTAACTCCACACCTGGTCGCTGCGAAACGATCGCCGCCCTTCGCCGCCCGCTGTCAGCCCCGGAACCAGCCCCGATGTCCCCGCCGCTACCGCCGCCGGCGAGAGACTTGCCTCCCGCTCAGCATCCGGTACGTTTAGGGTTTCCTCATCAGGCATCTGCACTAAGTATAGGACGCCTCGAAAACCAGCGACGCTATACCCACGCTTCCGCCCGCCAGCGGCGGGAAACTCTTCACCCGCCGCTCCACGACTACCGCTCTACTTCAGGCCGACCGTCTTGTCCGCATCGTTCGCTGACACACGCATCAGCTCCTGGCCATGCACCTTCGTGTTCGTCTCGCTGTACACAAACACAGGGGTACCGACCGGCACATAGACGTGGATCGTCGAGATGCTCGCCATCGTATACCTCTTGTCTCCGATCACCAGCTCACGGTCCTGCACCGTGTTGTTCACAAACCTGATCGAGACGTCCGCCGCTTCCTGGTGGTGCATTCTGCTCAACGGATTGCTGTAGCTGTAGGCTGTCGTGGAGGCAACTGCGCTGACCGGCGCAGCAAGGGCAAGTGCAAAGATAAGTGAACGCATGGGACTCTCTCCGTGTTGCTGAATTTGAGAGGATCTCCGCCATGGTTCAGAGAGGCTCTTAGTGTCCAGTGATACGTGAGGCCCATCACAGCAGTTCCACAAAAAGATTGAAATTTCGTGAATCGAATCCGAAGAGTTTCGCGCGATACCCACGCAATTCCCGCGCCAAACCTAGCCTAAGCTCCCGTCGAACCAAACCCCGCAACCCCGCGCGGCGCCTCCGCCAGCATGTCCGTCTCTTCAAACGTCGCCTGGATCCTCTCCACAATTCGCAGTTGCGCAATCCGATGTCCCGGCGCCACCATCTGCGGCTCGCTCGTAAGATTCGTCAGCACAATCTTCAACTCCCCGCGATACCCCGGATCAATCACCCCCGCCAGCGTAGTAATCCCCCGCACCGCCAGCCCCGACCGGTCCTCCACCAGCGCCCCATGCGTCGACGGCAGCTCCATCGCCAACCCCGTCCTCACCGCCACCGTGGACCCAACCTCTCCCACCGGCGCCAAAGTAGCCGCCTCCGCAGCAAACAAGTCCGCCGCCAAATCCCCATAAGCTCCCGCATGCGCATACCGAGGCATCTGCGCCGCCGGCAACAACCTCTGCACCAATATCTTCGGACTCATCTTCGCCTCTTTCTAATCCCTAATCCCTGTTCCCTAATCCCTGCTTCTAGGACATCCACTTCAGCAACCGAATCACGCCCATCGGCGCCGCCTTCGAGTGTGCCGACACATCCGTCCGCGCATGAATCGCCTTCCGATTCTCGCTGTAGTACGAAAACGCCCGCAGCATCATCTCCTCATTCGTCAACGTAGGCGCCCACCCCAGCTCGCTCCGAATCCTCGACGTATCAAACACAAAACTCTCCGCAATCATCCGATAGTGATAAGGCCCCAGCGGCGAAACCCCCAGCCGATGCGCCAACTGCATCATCGCCACCGTGGGCTTCCGAGGCAGCGACGCCACGCGCGACTTACTCCCCGCCGCCCGGATCACGCTCTCGTACATCCCGCGCATCGTCGGCACATCATCGCTGCCAATATGAAATAAATTCGATTCCTCATACTCCAGACAAAGCAAACAAGCCGTAGCCAGATCCTGCGCATAAATAAATTGATACCGGCTCGACCCATCCCCCACCACCCAAACTTTCTTCCCGTCCTCAATAAACTCAAACAGGATCGCCAGCAGCCCCAGCCGCCCGCTATCAATAATCGTAGGACACCGCAGCGTCACGACTTTAAAATCCGGTCGCCTCTCCACGATCGCCGCCAGCTCTTTCTCCGCCTGCAGCTTCGACCGCCCATAAAGCTCCACCGGCGCTGGCACATCTGCCTCAGTCACCGGCCGCCCAAACCCCTCCGCCCACAAGCAGTTCGACGAAATATTCACCATGTGCGTTACGCCCGCCGCCAGCGCCGCCTCCGCCACCAGCCGCGTCCCATCCACATTCGAAGTCCAAAGCAGCGAGTCATCCTTCACGTCATGCGCCAGCATCGCCGCGCAATGAAACACCCCCTCAAACGTGTGCTCCCCAAACACGCGCGCCAGCAACTCCGCATCGCGAATGTCCCCCTGCACACTCGTCAACCCTTCAGCGCCAGCATTCTCATCCCGCACCAAATCAATATTCGTAACCGCGAACCCCTCCGCCAGCAGCCGCCGCTTCAGCACGCCGCCAAAGAACCCCGAAGCCCCAGTTACCAAAACCTCACGCCTCTGCATCACAACCCTCTGCTCTCTACCCGCTTCTCAGTCGACCGAAAAAGAAACACCGCAAGCACCGCAATCAACGGCTCCATCGGATGCCGAAACCGCGGCTGCACCGTCACCAGATAGTATGGCAGCGGTAGCAACAAAAAGATCGCCGCAAACAATCCTGCACCCTCCACATGCCGCCGCAGCATCAGCCCCAACCCAAGCAATCCGCACACGCTCAAAAAGCAATAACTCAACTGCCGCAGATACTCAGTCGCCAAATGCCCATTGGCGGCATGCGGCGTCCCATCCCAGAAAAACAGAAACCGATCCAGCGTCCACTTCGCCGTCCGCCATGGCCGCGCCCGAATCCGCGCCTTCGCCTGCTCCCCACGCATCGTCGCAAACGCAATCTCCCCCATCCGCACATACTGCCGATACTCCGGATCGCCCGTCCAAAGCGGCACCGTCGTCCCCCAGGGAAACCCATCGTTCCGCTCCAGCGTCGACTCATACAACTCCACCCCAAAATTATCTCGAGTCAACACCGGCGCCCCCATCACCCGCTCGTTCCGAACCACCCAAGGCGCCAGCACCGCCCCAAACGCCACGCAAGTCAGCATCGCCCCCACAACCGTCGACCGCCCCAACTTCCACCTACGCAACTCCGGCCAGGCAATCCAAATCATCAGCGCCGGCAGACAAAGCATCAGCGAAGCATTCGTAAGCGCAATCAACCCCCACAACACCCCCAGCACAAACCACAAAAGATACCTACGCTGCGCTCCAATCTCTCGCGACTCACCCGCTTGTGGCCCAGCTGCGAACAGGTACCCCGAGGCTTCAGCCTCGGGTCTCATTGGCTCTAAGAAGACCGGAGCTTTAGCCCCCGAGGTATGCCCTTTCTCACCCACGCCCCGCAGCCGCAACGCCACCACCACCGCCCAGCTAAACAAGCAAGCCGTAACCGACATCTCCCAAATCCAATGCACCGCATACTGCAGCGCCGCCGGATACACCGCCCAGATCCACGCCGACCAAACCGCCACCGGCGCCGCAATCTTCGCGCCCCGCCGCGCAATCCCCTGCTCATCAAAACACCGCGCCGCAATCTCATACACCGCCGGAACGACCGCCGCCGAAAGCGCGCTGTCTATCACCATTAAGGCGAGCGCCGCCCCCCGCGTATACACCCCAAACACCTTGAACACCCCCGCCATCAGCAGCGGATACAGAGGCGGCAGCCAAGCCGTCGGCCCGGACACGCCATTGAACGGATTCGCGTACCCCTGCCCCGTCACCAGCGACCGCGCAATCCTCCCCGCCTCAAACCCAAAATTAAAATCCCCCTGGTCCCCCCGAATCCGATAAGTATGCCCCACCAAGATCACCACCACCCGCACCGCAAACCCCACCCAGAAGATCATCCAAGGCCGCTGCCACCAAACCCGCTCCGACACCTCCACACCCAACTCACCCGAACGTTTCACCCGCTAAGTCTATCGCCCCCACTCCTCGCCCCCATCAACGCACCTCGCGTACGCTGTTGTCATGGCCGCCGCACCCAACACCTCGCACCAGCGCACCACCCGCCTGGCCATCCCCTCCACTCTCCTTGCCACGCTCCTCGCCGCCCTCGTCATCCTTCCCCTCCTCGGCCACAACCGTCTCACCGACTGGGACGAAGGCATCTACGCCCAGGTCTCCCGCCAGATGCTCCAGTCCGGCTGGCTCGTCCCTCACTGGAACCTCCAGCCCTGGCTCGAAAAACCTCCCCTCACCTTCTGGATCACCGCAGCCTTCTACAAGCTCTTCGGCGTCTCCGAACTCACCGCCCGCCTAGGCTCCGCCCTCGCCGGCATCGCTCTCGTCGCGCTCCTCCACGCATGGCTTCTTCGCACGCGCGACACCCTCACCGCCTGGCTCTCCACCGTCATCCTCCTCTCCACCTTCGGCTTCCTCCACGTCGCCCGTGTCGGCGAAACCGACACCCTCCTCTCCTTCGGCTGCCTCCTAGCCCTCATCGGCCTAACCGAAGTCCTCCGCAACTCTCACGACGCCTTCGACCCCGCCTCCAAATCCGTCGAGAGCCCCGCCTCCGACCTCGCCGACGACCTCGCCTCATCCAGGTACCCCGAGGCTTCAGCCTCGGGTTTCATGCATGCCGAGAAAATTGGGGCTTTAGCCCCTAAGGGCATACCCTCCCTCAACGGCTGGTACCTCTACTGGACAGGCTTCGCCATCGCCCTCATGAGCAAAGGAGCAGCCAGCGCCGGCCTCTTCCTCACCCTCCTCCTGCTCCTCTGTATCGACCCCGCTCTCCGCCGCCGCCTCCGCGGCCCCTTCCTCCACGGCCTCCTGCTCTTCCTCCTCCTCATCCTCCCCTGGCACCTCTACCTGCTCCACCGCTTCGGCCACCTCTTCATAGACGAGTACCTCAATCTCCACATCCTCGGCCGCGTCACCCACCAATACGACGGCCACATCACCCACTGGTGGTACTACTTCCGCGTCCTCCTCTTCTCCGCGCCGCCCTGGGTCCTCCTCTACCCCATCGCGATCTATAAAGCCCTCCGCCATCCGCGCCTCCGCCCCCTGGCCCTCTTCGCTCTCATCCAGCTCACCGCCTTCAGCTGCGTCCAGACCCGCCTGCCCCACTACATGGCCCCCATCTACGCCCCACTCTCAGCCCTGGTCGCCCTTTGGATCGCCACCCACATCCACTCCTACCTCCAATCCCACCCGTCGTCGCGCCCTAAAGTCTTCTACCTCCAGTTCGCAACCGCGCTCGCCGCCCTCTGGATCCTCACCGCGCTCCTCACCGCCCATCCCCGCAGCCAACTCCACTCCCCCCGCCTCCCCAATGGAGTCGTCACCCCCAACAACCGCGAAGTCACGGCCCTCCTCAAACAAGTCTTCCAACACCCTTCCCCCCTGGTCGCCTCTACCCCCGGCCCCCTCCTAGACGCACGCCCCGGCACCTACAACCCCATCCCCACCGTCCTCTTCTACGCCAACCGCCCCGTCCAGCAAGTCCAGCTCCAGCCCTTCCTCGCCGCCGGCCCCTCCAACGCAACCATGGACATCTACACCTACAACCCCGTCCCCCTCTCTCAGGCCGTAACCACCGAGTCCCGCCTCATCCTCCTCGCCCGCTCCCCAAACCCCCAAATCCCCGCGTCTTACACCTTCCAGCCGCTAGCCTCCTCCCCCACCCTCGAAGTCGGCCTTATCTCTCGCCACCCCTGACCGCCAGAAACCCCGCGGAAATGTTTGACCCCAACCCCGATTCCCGGTAAACTTACATAGTTTGGCGATGCGAAGGGATCTCTCCCTCTGCATGGGCAGGCGGAGAGCTACCAAGCGCACCTTACCTACCAGCTCCTTCCCCAGCCGGGCAGCCCCCCGACAAAACATCTTGCAAAGCCCTTTGCAGAACCTGCGAAGCCATTTTGCGGAAAATAGACCGGCATGTGCGTGGTTTTCCAGCGCCTGCCCTGAGGTTTCAAGCTATGTACGCAGTCATCAAGACCGGTGGGAAACAGTATCGCGTCGCCCCCGGCGACACCGTCCGCATCGAAAAGGCCGCCCACGAAGAGGGCGCCATCACCTTCTCCGACATCGTCGCCGTCTCCGGCGAAGAGGGCAAATTCGAGAGCGATCTCGGCGGCGCCAAGGTCGTTGCCGAAGTCGTCTCCGAAGGCCGCGGCGACAAGATCCTCGTCTTCCATTACAAGCGCAAGAAGCAGTACAAGAAGATGCAGGGCCACCGCCAGAGCTTCGTCGAAGTCAAAATCAACGAAATCGTCGTAGGCGGCAAAAGCTTCAAGTCCGAAAAGAAGTAGCCGACATCGAAGGGGCACGGCTTCAGCCGTGCCATTGAGCACTTAGTTTGACGTGGGGCTTTAGCCCCTGCACGAAAAGTTCCCGCCGTCCGCGCAGGACCGGCACGAAAGAGATAAACAGATGGCACATAAAAAAGGCTTAGGCTCCTCCAAGAACGGCCGCGACTCAAACGCCCAGCGGCTTGGCATCAAGCGCGGCGACGGCGAAACCGTTACCGGCGGCAGCATCCTCGTCCGCCAGCGCGGCACACCCCATAAAGCCGGCCTCAACGTCGGCCGCGGCTCCGACGACACCCTCTACGCCAAGGTCTCCGGCATCGTAAAGTTCCAGAACAAGGGCCAAAAGGGCCGCTTCGTCAACATCATCGCGACCGAAGTCTCCGCCTAACCCAAATCTTCGCTCTAAAGAAAAGCCCCGCGCCAGCGGGGCTTTTCTGCGTCCTATACCGTTGAGGGCCTATCGCCATGAGTCAGCGCTTGGACGGAATCAAATGGATCGTCCGACAGCGTGCCTTCTACGTGGCGATCCTCCTCTGGCTGCTTCTTTGCGGCGTTGGTCTCCTCATTTCACGACATACCCCGAGCTATAGAGGCTTAGTGATGGGATCGTCGAAATACCTTGTCCTGGTCGTGCTGATGTTCGGCCTGGTAGCCCTCCTCACGCGCAAGCGACCCGTAATCGACCTCGCCCAGCGTGCTCCTGAATCTTCCATCGCGCGCCGCGAGACGCTGGCCCTCTGGGCGTACGTCGCAATCGTGATGGTAGCCGGCCGCCTCATCGGACAGCACGTCTTTGGCGAAGGCATTGCCCTCCATCTCAACGGATCGCTCGTCGGAGCAACGCGCGTGCAGTCGCCAATGGAGGTATATACCTGGGCGACCTACAACGGCATCCTGTTCGCGCTGGTTCCCTACATCGCCTTTCGCCTGCGAGGCTACTCCAACCAACAACTCAACTTGAAGTCATCGAACCTCAAGAGCGACGTGCTCGTCATCGTCGTGGTGCTTGCCTTCAGCGCTGGCATAGACATGCTCGGTCCCAACATCTTTCAGCTCACTCCGCATCAGCAACTCGTTGGTGGGCTAATGTCCTTCTGGCTCCATCTCTTCGGGACCGACCTCCCCATCATGATCGTTCTCTACTCCATCTTGCTGCCCAGATACTTCAAGCTCTTCTCACCGATGACGGCGTACCTGCTGGGCGCGGTCAGTTACCCCACCATGCATATCTTTGAGTCAGGCACGCGCTACGACTCCCTTGCAGCCGCAGCCATGTCCCTCACGTTCGTCTACTTATTGTTCATTCCTGCTGGCTTAATGAAGTCGTTTCTAACCTGGCGGACCGGCAACGCCTGGGTCCATGTATGGGCCTATCACGCCATTTCGCCGCACGTCACAGTCGACACGCGCTTGATCGTCAGTGATTTCAAAATTAAGTGACTAGACATCCTTCCCCTCAAGCGGCCAGCTCAACCGATCAATCGTGAACGTATCCCGCGTCGTGCAATACCCGCCCGCGCCATGCATCCTCCCAATCAATTTCAGCTTCGACGGGTCCACATACAGCTTCGCCAAATTCGCAAACGCCGACTCGCGCACATGCGCATACACAATCCGCGCCAGCACAATCGTCCCCGTCCCTCCCGTCTCAACTACCTGGAACAGCTTGCACTCCAACCCCACCGGCGACCCCGCAATCCGCGGCACATCCACCACCTCGCACTGCGTCAGCTCCAACCCCGCAAGTTTGGTCTCGTCAGTCCCCCGCGGCGCATTCGTCGCCGTAATATTCATCGCCTGCGCCAACTCCTCCGGCACCAGGTTCACCACAAACTCTCCAAGCGCCTTGATATTCGTCAGCGTGTCTTTCCCCTCACGATCCGCCGCGCCCGAAAACCCAATCGCCACCAGCGGTGGGTCCGCCGACAAAATATTAAAGAACGAAAACGGCGCCGCATTCAACACGCCCTCCGCATCCCGCGACACCACCCACGCAATCGGCCGCGGCAAAATCACCGACGCCAACAGCTTGTACCCATCCGCCTTCGACATTGCCCCTAAATCAAAGCTCGCAAACTTCTCCGCCATCCAACTCTCCTAATCTTTTACGACTCACCACTCGTTACTCACTACCGGTTTGCCTCTATCACCCAACTCCACAAACGCCGCCGGCACCTGGTGATCATGCGTAAACAGCACCAGCCACTTCTCCGGAATCGCCCGCGCCCAAAACCTCTTCCGCTCTTCAATACACCGCAGCGGATCAAGATCATAGCCCATCACCCACGTAGCATCCAGGTGATGATGCGTCGGCACCAGGTCGCTCGCATAGCACGCATGCTCCGTCGCCCCACCAGGCGCCCGCGCCTCAATATGCACGCCCAGCAAACTAGCCGTATGCCCCGGCAGATTCTCCACCGTCACTCCCGGCACAATCTCCGCGCCCGTCTGGATCGTGACTGCCGGCAACTCCTCCGCACCCCGCAACCGCGCATCGTTCGGCGTAAACCCGCCCTTCCCCCCAAGATCAATCAGCGTAAGCTGCCCGCTAGCAATCAGCGGATCATAGTTCGGTGAAAGATAGCTCACCCGATCGCGCTCCAGCTGCAGCCGCCCATGCGCCAACTCCCCCGCTGCGGCAAAGTACCGCGCATTCGGAAACGTAGGCCGCGAAATCCCATCCGCCCCCAGCGTCGTATTCCATCCGCAGTGATCAAAGTGCAGATGCGTATTCACCACGTGCGTCACCTCTTCCAGCCGCACGCCAGCAGCCGCCAGCGACGCTGGCAGCCTCTCCTGATTCTGAAAGATCTCCCGCATCTTCGCCGTCTGCTTGTTCCCAATCCCGGTCTCGATCACCACCACCGCGCCGCCCGTCCGCACCACCACCGTATTCAGCCCCAGCAGGATCCGATTCTCCGCATCCGCCGGCGCCCGCTTCTCCCACATCGGCTTTGGCACCACGCCAAACATCGCGCCGCCATCCAGCAGATACGTCCCATCGCTACAAATAATCAGTTCCAGGTCGCCCAGCGCCCGCCGCGCCCGCACCAGTTCCCCATCGCTTGCCGTACTCGCCGGATGCTGTTTCAACCCCACCGCCTGCATCCCGCGAGTATACCGCCCGCCCCACAAACCACACCCCGCGCCCCGGCCAATCATCGCCCGGCTCGCGCGCTTTTCTCGTTCGACAAACCTTGCTCTACGAAGCCTTTGGACCGCTTGCCACGAGTTCCGCCGCCGCGTCGCTCTCCGCCATCAGCATCCCTGGCGTCTCGGCAATCATCTCCATCGTCGCGGCCGCAGACCCTGCTGCAGGAGCCAACACCGTCTCCGGATTCATCGCTCCATCCAGCGCCGCAGCCGCCGCCGCAACCTGCGCCGCCGGCGAGTCGAGATTCGCCGCCGCCGCCACGCCCGAAGGCACGCGCTTCATTTGGAAGCACGACCGGCACAGCACAGGACGTCCCTGCGTTGGTTTGAAAGGCACGGTCGTCTCAATCCCGCACGCCGAACACGACGTTCGTGTCTCGGTGCGCGAGAACGGCAGCGGTGTCGCTCCGCTTGCGCTCGCAGCTCTGCCCAACCCCGCTCGCTTGGCCTTGCATAACTTGCAGCGCTTGGGATCGTTCTTGAACTGTTTGTCGTAGAAGAAAATCTGTTCCCCGGCAGTGAAAACAAACTCGTTGCCACAGTCGGAGCACTTCAGCAACCGATCGTCGAATTGCATGGCGCCTTCTCCCAGTCATGCGGGATAAGGATGAATGGCAGCCGGTCCTTCAGCTGGCCCGGTATGCGCGTTCAAACCTGGTCTTGCATTTTCAGGGCCCGGTATTGCTGCTCCCGCCCGTTCTCTCGCTGCCGTCAGAGGAACGTTACGGTACGCGACGGGGGGAAAATGCTACCGTGCAGCATTCGCCCCCCGTCGCGTGTTTTCGTCTTCCGCCCGAAGCCAACTCAGCTCCACGGCGTAAATCCTTGCTGCAAACTCTACTCCTTGCGAAGTGAGTTAGTCCTGCTCTTTACGAACCTTTTTACGGTTCCGTTTGCGTGCGAGTGCTTCCTTCACGCGTTTCTTTTCGCCTGGTTTCAGGTAAAAGGAGTGGCGCTTGACCTCTTTGATAATGTCTTCCGTCTGCACCTTCCGCTTGAAACGACGAAGAGCATTCTCCAAAGGCTCGCCTTCTTGAACACGAACTTCTGCCAAGATTGAATACACCTCCCTACCTGCCAAAATGGCTATCCTCCCAGCATACCCCCAACCGTCCGGTTTTCGCACTAGAAAATCGGCCCAATTCAAGGAATTCCGCGCCTTACCCCCCTCGCTCTGTCCGCTCGGAATCCCCATCGCCGCACGACCCGTCGCCCACCCGCCACCCATCCACCTTTCGCCGTCCCGCCGCAGGAGCCGTCCAGCCTCAGCAAGATTCGAGGTACCCCAAGGCTTCAGCCTTGGGTCTCATGGCCTTGGACCCAAGACCTCTTCCTCGCTGCCGCAGGCCGGAGTGGAGCCGCAGGCGCAACGACCAAATTGCCCTTCGTCAGCCGCCACCATCCTCGCGCGCGCCCCGCCCACCCCTCGCCGCCCAGGACAATATACTGATCCCATGATCCGCCCCTACCGCGGCATTTCCCCCACCATCGCCGCCGGCTGCTACATCGACCCCTCCGCCCAGCTCATCGGCGACGTCCACCTCGGCCCCCAATCCTCCCTCTGGATGAACGCCGTCGTCCGTGGCGACACCAACTCGATCCGCATCGGCGCCCGCACCAACATCCAGGACTGCGCCGTACTCCACGGCATGCGCAACCTCCACCCGGTCATCATCGGCTCAGGCGTCAGCATCGGCCACAACGCCACCGTCCACGGCTGCACCATCAAGGACAACGTCCTCATCGGCATCGGCGCCACCATCCTCAACGGAGCCGTCATCGGCGCCACCTCCATCATCGCAGCCGGCGCCGTAGTCACCGAGCGCACCATCATCCCGCCCAACTCGCTAGTCACCGGCATCCCCGGCAAGATCCTCCGAGTAACAACCCCCGCCGACCTAGCCCTCATCGAAACCGCCGCCAACAACTACCTCGACTACATCCAATCCTACCTAGCCGAACCCACCCTTTAACTAACCGGCCCCTTCGTAATCACCACCGTCAACACCGCCGCATGCGTATTCCCCTGCGCGTCGCTTGCCGTCACCGGAACCGCGTATGTCCCCGGCGCCACCTGCACCAGCGGTATCGCTACGGTCGTGCATCCACTCGCACCCACAACCGTCGCCAACCCCACCATCATCACCAACCCCGACACCCACCTCCGCCTTCGCCGCCACATCGCCGGCCCCAGCATCACCATCGCCGCCAGCGCTCCATACCCCGAACCCCTCAGTCCTCTCGCCTGCGCCATCGGCGCCCTCCCCGCCGCCAGCCGCAGCACCACCGTCGCGTTTCCCCCCACCGCCAGCGTCACCGACCCTGGCGCAATCACGCCCTGCATCCCCACCGGCAACGCTCCCACACTCAGCGTCAACCCTCCCGCAAACTGTCCAATACTCGACAGCACCACCGTCACCTGTCCCTCACGTCCCTCACCCAGCGTGATCGTTGGCGGACTCAACGCAATGCTGAAATCACTCGCCAGGATCGTCACGGTCGCCGACGCCGACGCCGACGCATGCGTCCCATCGCCCGCAAACGTCGCCACAATCGTGTGCGTTCCCGCCGTCAGCGTGCTCACCGTCAGCGACGCATTCCCGCTCGCATTCGGCAACACTGTCCCCAACGGATTCCCATTGTCCGTCAACACAATCGGAGACGGCACGAACGACGCGTCCTGCGACCCCGCGATCACACTCAACGTCACAGCCTGCCCAACGTCCGCCGTCTGCGGCGATGCCGACAATTGCAGCGATGTCCCATACAGCATGAAGGGCAGCACCAGCTTCAACGACGTCGCCGGCGGATACGGCGCAGCCCCCGCATAGCTTGCCAGAAACTCATGCACACCCGCCGCCTTAACCGGCAGCGTCAGCGTCGCCATTCCAGCCGCGTTCGCCGCCGCCGTCGCAATCTGCACCCCATCTTCATAAACATCAATGTTCCCGTCCGGCACCCCCTCCGACGACGACAGTTGCGCCGTCAGCGTCACCGTCTGCGACACGATAATGTCGTAAGTCGAAGGAGTTAGCAGCAGACTCGTCGTCGTCCCGTCCACAATCCCCGGAAATTCATAAGCCCCCATATCCAGAATCGGATATCCCCGATTCGTCGCATCCACCGGCCGCACGTTGCCGTCATAATCTGTAGCCAGCGTGTATCCCAAAACCGCCAGTTGCGCCATCGCGCTGTTGTTGCCCGCATCAATCGCCGGCGACCCTTGCGTCAGATGAAAATCGGATCCCGCCGCATTGGCAAACTTCGGGTCCGCCATAATGTTCCCGGCATTCGTAATCTGCTGCCGGCAACTCGCATCGAACAACGGCTGCGAAGACACGCTGAACAAGTTGTGATCGAACTGCAGCGTGTCCTCCATCGCCGGTATAGAAGGACCATCGTTGTTGTCCATGCAAACAATGGTCGGCCCAGGTGCAGGCGTCGAAAAAATGTTATTCGCAAACACCATGCCATTGCCATCGTTCGCGCCTTCCTTAGTCAGCAATATTTGCGTAACCGAACAATCCCCCGGACATCCCGGTAACCCCGTATTATTCGCAAACGTGTTCTCGGCAACCACTGCCGTCAGACCATACGAAGGTTTCCCATCCACACTCAGAACAACATCGAACTGGTTCCCGTAGATCAGGTTTCCCACGACAATCGAATTCTGCCCCGCCGCGAGAATATAACCCGTGGTCGACTTCTCCGGTGGTGTGCTCTGAATCCCCTGGTTGTTCCGAATCACGTTTCGCTCAAAGATCATCGAGCAACCTTCAACCACACCCGACCCATACGTGTTGTTCTCAATCAAATTGTCGTGGACGTAGGTCGTGCCAGGCACGGGCTTGCACGCCTGCGCCGTGCCCGCCTGTATCGCCGAAAAATCCGGATCGACGGCTCCACTGAACCAGTTCCCCGCAATCTCCCCGCCCTCCGTGAAAATCGCGCGGCGTGATTCGTAAAAATGATTATTGGTAATGGTGGGCGTCGACTCAACGGCATACACCGTCCCATCTTTGTAATTGGAGTTATCGCCGCTCGCATCAATCGTGAAGCCATTCAAAACACTCCCCAACCCCTCCCCACTCACAAACGATGCAATCGGTGCGTTGCGCACCCCATCGACCAACACATTGGTATCCACCAGCACCGTCGCCGCCACCCTCGGATCGCTATAGCTCGTAGCCCCACTCGTGACCGTGATGGCCTTCCCTATGAAATCGATATTCTCGCTATACGTTCCTGCGGCCACCAGCACCGTGTCGCCATTATTCGCGGCGTTGATTCCAGCCTGGATCGTCGGCTGATCCTGCGGAACCCGAATCGTCGTCTGCGCAAGGCCCCCCACAGACAACAAAAAGCCCACAGGCGCAAACCTGAGCCATCGAAACCATCGACTCATCCGCTGCCACGAGCTTCGCATTTATTTTCCCCACAAAACGCACCCTTGCCGGATGAACCGCGAAGAAGAGGCGGCAGAAAAGGGGCGGAACGAGTCAAAGCTTCGCAGACAGACCGTCTACCCATCAATGTCGTTCGCGGAGAAATGTAATCTCGCCAGACCCCGCTGGTCAAACGTTTGTTTCTCTCACGCCACGCGAAACCTCCCGCCGTCCGCGTAGTACTGTCAAGCCCCCTAAACTACTTGCAATCGCCAAACCCCCTATAAACACTAGCGATAAATCTTTCCAAAACCTGGCATAGTTACCCCACCCAACTTGCTACACTTGAAGTAGCCCCCAATTCCAAGAAGAAGCTGCACCGGTACCGGCCGCTGCAGCTTTCACATTTAAACCCCTAACTCCAATAGAAGCAAATAGATACCCATAACCCGTTTAGAATGAGCCGTTTGAAAGCAGCTGTAACCCACTAACTCGCACATTCCAAATGACTTCGCTAACGAAAAGTGAAAGCAGGGGGAGGGGTCCCCAGCCCACCAAGCCACTGTTCTCCATCACCCCGCATCTCACCTAGGTCAACCCACTCTCACCCGAAAGCGAGCCGCACGATCATGCCGACGAAAGACACCACCTTCACCAAGAAACAGCTCATCGATCTCCTCAACGAAGACCTCCAGCGCGAATTCCAAGCCGTCATCGCCTACGTCAACTACTCCCAGGTCCTCAAGGGCGCGGCCTACATGAACATCGCCGGCGAACTCGAAGTCCACGCCAAGGAAGAGCTCGCCCACGCCCTCAAGCTCAGCTATTGGATTGACGTCCTCGGCGGCAACCCCGCCGTCACCGCCAAGCCCGTCAAGACCAGCGAGAAGGCCGAAGACATGCTCCGCTTCGACCTCGAGAACGAGAAGGAAACCATCCGCAACTACCGCCGTCGCGTCCGCCAGGTCGACACCCTCAACGAGTTCGCCCTCGGCGAAGACCTCCGCGAAATCCTCCGCGACGAGCAGGACCACCTCAACGCCCTCGCCACCGCCCTGGGCGAAGACACCCCCGATCCCGGTATCGCCGACTAGCCCTCAGTGCTTAAATCAAAAAGCCGCTCGCACACGCGAGC
>Ga0302311_10002729_pt1 | contig 19775 bp, 18 predicted proteins | sample III_Palsa_N1_3_FD_200449 | JGI IMG/M metagenome (GOLD analysis project Ga0302311, IMG submission 200449) | Peat permafrost microbial communities from Stordalen Mire near Abisko, Sweden - III_Palsa_N1_3 | ecosystem: Environmental > Terrestrial > Soil > Palsa > Peat permafrost | place: Sweden... | reverse complement strand
CGAAGGCGGTGGCAGGCCTGCACCGATCGCGCGAGTTAGAGGTATTAGGCTGGATCGAGGCGGTTTCGGAATTTGATGCCCGATGAGGCGCGGCGACGTGGTGACCGTTGCGGCAACTGGCGACCATGGCAAGCCGCGACCCGCAGTTATCGTGCAGACGGATGCTCTCCCCGCTGAGCACGCTTCAGTGGTGGTCTGCCAGATGACATCTGAATGCAGTGACGCACCGGATTTTCGGGTGACGATTGATCCGACCCAGAGCAACGGCTTGCGAGTGAGGTCACAGGTGATGACCGATAAGCCTGTGACGATTCGGCGCGAACGAATCGGACGGCAAGTCGGACATCTCGACGACAATGACATCTACCGACTCAACATCGCTTTGGCATTCGTCATGGGTCTGGCGGACTAATAGCAGCGCGCTGCCCGGGATGCACATCGATCGCAGGATTTCGGTCGCCCCGATGATGGATTGGACCGATCGGCATTGCCGCTATTTCCTGCGCGGCTACTCCCCGCGCGTACTGCTCTACACCGAAATGATTACGGCTGCGGCGATCGTCCACGGCGATCGCGAGCGGCTGCTGCGCTATTCGGCCGCCGAGCGGCCGCTGGCGCTGCAGCTCGGCGGCAGCGATCCGCAGCTGCTCGCAGCAGCCGCCCGCGCCGGTGCCGACAGTGGCTACGACGAGATCAACCTGAATTGCGGCTGTCCGAGCGAGCGCGTGCATACCGGTGCCTTTGGCGCCTGTCTGATGCGCACGCCTGAGCGCGTGGCCGAGTGCGTCGCGGCGATGCGAGCGGCGGTCGCGGTGCCGGTGAGCGTGAAGCTGCGTATCGGTCTTGCCATGGGGCCGGATGCGCGCGCGCAGATCGGCGTGTTCGATGAGCGGGACTATGAGCGCTTGCGGGCTTTTATCAGCACAGTTGCGCGCACGGGCTGTCGTCATTTCATCGTGCACGCGCGCAAGGCGGTGCTCGGCGGCCTGTCGCCGCGCGAGAACCGCGAAGTGCCGCCGCTGCGCTTTGATGTCGTGCGCCAACTCAAGCAGGACTTCCCGCTGCTTTGGATCGCAGTCAACGGCGGCCTGCGCACACTCGCGCAGAGCAGCGCGGCACTGGCCTGGTGCGACGCCGTGATGCTCGGCCGCGAGGTCTATCATCGTCCGGCGCTGCTCGCGCAGCTGCACGAGCAGGTCTTCAAGGATGACTGGCACTGTCCCGATCCGGTCAGGCTGCTCGAACGCATGGCAGGCTACGCCGAGCACGAAGTGGCGGCCGGCGAGCGCCTGGGCGCCATCACGCGGCACATGCTCGGGCTGTATGCGGGCCAACCCGGCGCGCGCCGCTTCCGCCAGTGGCTGTCTGAAGGCGCGCGAACCTTGGGTGCGGGTGCGGGCGCTGTCGCCCAGGTGGCGACCCTGATGCGCGAGGCCGCTGCGATTTGCGTATAATCTGCCACAGCCGCGCTAACTTAGACGGTCTTTCCGCCAAAGCGCCTGAGCGGCGTGCACTAAGGTCCGGAAAGCATGGGCAAAGACATCGAGCTTGCGATTCTCTTCGCCGACGTGGTCGGTTCGACACGCTTGTTCGAAGCCATGGGCGATCTGCGTGCACGCGACATGGTCTCCACCTGCATCGATGTGATGCGCGAAGCCACCGAACAGCACAACGGCACGGTGATCAAGACCATCGGCGATGAGGTGATGTCGACCTTTCCGACGGCGGACGATGCCCTGAATGCGGCCGGGCAGATGCAGAAGCAGATCGCCGCCCACGGTGAGCTGCGCGTCGAGGGTCAGCCGGTATCGATTCGCATCGGTTGTCATTTCGGGCCGGTCGTGCTCGAGAATCGCGATGTCTTTGGTGCCAGCGTACACACGGCCAATCGCATGACGAGTCAGGCCAAGGCGGGCCAGATCATTACTACTGCGGCCACGGTCGAGCGGCTCTCGCCGGAGTGGCGCGCCTCGGTGCGCCAGATCGACGTGGCGACCATCCGCGGTCAGGGCGGTGAAGTCGCGCTCTATGAAGTGCTGTGGCAGACCGAGGACGTCACCAGCATGCTGCCCGCGCTCGCGCTCAATGGCCGGGAGTTGCGCCGGCCACGGCGGCTGCGCCTATCGGTGCAGGATCGCGAGGTCGTGATGGATGAGCAGCGCCCTCAGGTTGCCATCGGGCGCGCCGAGGACAACGATATCGTGATCCGCGGCAATCTGATCTCGCGGCTGCATGCGCGCATCGAGTTCAGCCGCAATCGCTTCACGCTGACCGATCAAAGCACCAACGGCACATTCGTGCAGATCAGCGGTGAGGAGGAAGCCTTCGTACGGCGCGACAGCATGCCGATCAAGGGTGAGGGCCTGATTGGACTCGGACGCATCCCGGATCGTGACTCGCCCTTGACGATTCACTTCGTTTGCGAGGATGGCTGAGCGGCGCTCAGTCTCGCAGGCGGCGATTAAGGTCCTCGAGCTCGCTCAGCATCGCGGCGGGCAGGCGTGCGCCATAGCCGTGCAGATACTTGCGCAGGCGTCCAAGCTCCTCGCGCCAGGCCAGATGCGGCACGGCATTGAGCTCGGCCAGTGTCTCGGAGCTGATCTGCAGTCCCTCGGTATTCAGATCCTCGGGCCTTGGCAACAGGCCGATGGGTGTTTCATTCGCATTGACGCGTTCCTCGCAGCGATCCAGCACCCAGGCGAGTACCCGCAGATTCTCGCCAAAGCCCGGCCACAGGTAGGCGCCGGCCGCATTTTGGCGAAACCAGTTGACGTGAAAGATGCGCGGCGGTTTCTTGAGCGCTGCGCCGACCTTGAGCCAGTGAGCCCAGTAGTCGCCGAAGTTGTAGCCGCAGAACGGCTTCATCGCCATCGGGTCGCGGCGCACGACACCGGTCTGGCCCGTGGCCGCAGCGGTGGTCTCGGAGGCCACGGATGCGCCCACCAGAACTCCGTGCGCCCAGCTGCGCGCCTCGTAGACGAGTGGGGCGAGCTCGCGCCGGCGGCCGCCGAATATCAGCGCCGAGATCGGCACGCCGCGCGGATCCTCTGCGGCGCTGGAGTAGGCCGGATTGCGCTTGGCCGACACCGTGAAGCGCGAATTCGGATGGGCTGCCGGACCGCGCGCCGGATCGTAGGGTCTGCCTTGCCAGTCGGTGACGGGCGTGCCTTCGAGGCCTTCCCACCAGGGCTCGTTATTGGCCGTCAATGCGACATTGGTGAACAAAGTATCGCGGTGTATGGTCTCGTAGGCGTTGCGATTGGTCTTCGGGTTCGTGCCGGGCGCGACCCCAAAGAGGCCGGCTTCCGGATTGGTGGCCCAAAGCCGCCCGTCCGGGCCCGGATGCAGCCAGGCGATGTCGTCGCCGATGGTGGTGACTTTCCAGCCTGGCAGCGAGGCCGGCGGGATCAGCATCGCCAGATTGGTCTTGCCGCACGCCGACGGGAATGCCGCGGCGATGTAGTGGGTTTCGCCGCGAGGGTTCTGCAGTCCGACGATCAGCATGTGCTCGGCGAGCCAGCCCTCATCGCGCGCCTGCCAACTCGCGATGCGCAGTGCGTGGCACTTCTTGCCCAGCAGCGCATTGCCGCCGTAGCCCGAGCCGAAGCTCTCGATGGCGAGCTCCTCGGGGTAATGCATGATGAAACGGCGCGACGGATTAAGATCACCGGTCGAGTGCAGGCCGCGCACGAAGCTGCCTTCGGTGGCGATGCGCTCGAGCGCCGCGCGCCCCATGCGCGTCATGATCGCCATGTTCAGCACGACGTAGGCGCTGTCGGTGATCTCCACGCCGCAGCGCGAGTGGGGCGAGTCGAGCCCGCCCATGCAGTAGGGCACGACATAGAGCGTGCGCCCGCGCATGCAGCCTTGAAACAATTCGCGCATCTTGGTGTGCGCCTCGGTCGGCTCCATCCAGTGATTGTTGGGGCCGGCGTCCTCCTGCGAGCGCGAGCATATGAATGTCACGTGCTCAACACGCGCGACATCATTGGGATTGGAGCGATACAGAAAGCAGCCCGGAAAGCTCTCCTGGTTCAACTTGTGCAATTCATTGCGAGCGCTGAGCTCACCGCGCAGGCTCTGAAATTCCTGCTGCGAGCCGTCGCACCAGTAGATCTTTTCCGGCTGGGTCAGACGCGCGACGCTCTGGACCCAATCCGTCACATTTTTCGAGATCTCGGCGAGGGATGCGAGGCTGTGTGGGGCTGTAGCCATGACGTATGCTCCCGCGTGCTACAAGGCTGAGCCAAATTATAGCCTGTGGCGGGGACCTGCCGGCTCTATTGCATCGCAACAACGATCGGTTATGACAGCAATCGCGAATATATTTGCCGATGACGGGCCCCTGTCAGCGGCGCTGGCGGGCTTTCGCACCCGGCCGGCCCAGCAGCACATGGCGGCCCGTATCAGCGCCGCGCTGGCCCAGTCCGAATGCCTGCTGGTGGAGGCGGGCACGGGGACCGGCAAGACCTTCGCCTATCTGGTGCCGGCGCTGTTGTCCGGCCGGCGCGTGCTGATCTCGACTGGCACGCGCACGCTGCAGGATCAGCTGTTTCATCGCGATCTGCCCCTGCTCGCCGGCGCGCTGGGGCGGCCCGTGCGCGTGGCCCTGCTCAAAGGGCGCTCCAACTATCTGTGCCGCGCGCGGCTCGAGCAAAGCGCGCCGCTGCAGGCCGAGTTTCCAGCCCTGAGCGATGGGCTGCGCGAGCAGATCGGCAGCTGGTCGCGGCGCACGCGCAGCGGTGATCTGTCCGAGCTGCCGGAGCTTTCTGACTCGCACCCGCTGCGCGCACAGATCACCTCCACACGCGAGAACTGCGCGGGCTCGCGCTGCACGCAGTACGCGGCCTGTCATGTGTTCGAGGCGCGCCGCGCGGCGCTCGAGGCCGACATCGTCGTGGTCAATCATCACCTGTTGCTCGCCGATCTGGCGCTCAAGGAGGATGGCTTCGGGGATCTGCTGCCGAGCGTGGATGCCGTGATCCTCGATGAAGCTCATCAGCTGCCCGATCTTGCCAGCGAGTTCTTTGGGCTCAGCGCCAGCGGCCGTCAGGTCGAGCTGCTGATCGCCGATCTGCGCGCGGCCGGTAGCGAGGGGGACTGGCTCGCCGCGCTCGAGCAGGCGCTGGCGCAGACCTACGCGGCCTTCGGCTCGCAGGAGCGGCTGCTCGCGTGGCGCGAGCTCGAGCCCGCAGTCTTAAGCAGCATCGAGCAGCTCGAGGCGGCGCTGAGCACCTGTGCGACGCATCGCAGCGAGGACACGGCCGCCGCCCGCGCGCGCGCGATCGCTGCCACGCTCAGGCAATTGCTCGATGAATCCGGCCTTGAGGCCTGTGCCGGCGCGCGCACGGCCTTCGCGCACGAGCATGGCTTTCAATTACGGCTGCTGCCTTATGAGATCTCGACCCGCTTCAGCGCGCTGGTGTCGGCGCACCAGAGCGCGTGGATCTTTACCTCAGCGACGCTCGCGGTCGGTGAGGACTTCAGTCATTTTGCCAACCGCCTCGGACTGCAGAGCGCCGCGACGCTGCGAGTCGAGAGTCCATTCGACTATGAGCGCCAGGCGCTGCTGTATCTGCCGACAGGTCTGCCATCCCCCGCCAGTCCGGCATTTACCGCAGCTGTGGTCGCAACAGCACTGCCGTTGCTCGAGGCTGCCGGCGGCGGGGCTTTCCTGCTCTTCACGAGCCATCGCGCTTTGCGCGCCGCGGCGCTCATGCTCGAAGGACAACTGGGCACGCAATGGCCGTTGCTGGTGCAAGGCCGTGCGCCGCGCGAGCAATTATTGCGTCGATTTCGCGCCAGCGGTCGCTCGGTGCTGCTGGGCAGCGCGAGCTTCTGGGAGGGTGTGGACGTACAGGGCCCGGCGCTGCGTCTGGTACTGATCGACCGCTTGCCATTTGCCTCGCCCGAGGATCCCGTCGTCAAGGCGCGTATCGAGCATCTGCAGTCACAGGGAGTAAGCGCTTTCAAGGACTATCAGTTGCCCGAGGCCGTGCTGGCGCTCAAGCAGGGCGTTGGGCGACTGATTCGCAGCGAAGAGGACCGCGGTGTCGTGGTGATCTGCGATCCTCGTCTGAGCGAGCGCGGCTACGGGCGCGTGTTTCGCTCGAGCCTGCCGGCCATGTCGGTGGTGCGCGAACAGGCCCCCGTGCTGGCGCTGCTGCGTGAGCTGGCCGCTGAGTTGAACGCAGCGCCATTGCGCTCGCTGCCGGCGTGAAGCTGCTGGCTCTGGATACGGCGACCGAGCTGTGCTCGGCTGCATTGTGCATCGACGGTGTCTGCCAGACGCGCGAATGCGAGCGCGCGCGTGGCTCAGGCGAGCTGATTCTCGGCATGATCGAGCAGTTGCTGGCCGAGGCGGCGCTGCCGCTGAAGGACCTGGATGCAATCGCGTTTGGCTGCGGCCCGGGAGCCTTCACCGGTGTGAGACTGGCGCTCGCGGTCGCGCAGGGTCTTGCTCTGGCCGTCGGCTTGCCGTTGCTGCCGATTTCGGATTTGCGCGCGCTCGCGCTGCGGGCCCTGAGCACGCCGGGCGCGCCGGCGCGCGCGTTGATATGCCAGGATGCGCGCATGGGCGAGGTGTATTGGGCATGCTTTGAGCGCAGCGGGGAGTCTGTGCGCCCGGCTCCAGAGGCGGTAACTGCGCCAGGCGCAGTGCGATTGCCTCCGCACTGGCGCGGCGCCGGCGTCTGCGGGGCGGGCTCGGGCTTTGAGGTCTACGAGGCGCTCTCGAGCCGCCTCGAGCTGGCGCCGATCTGGGGGCACCTGCGCCCCAGGGCCCTGGAAGTGGCCCAATTGGGCGCCCTGGATGGCCTGGCGACGGCCGTACCGCCCGATGCGGCGCAGCCCGTGTATCTGCGCAATGATGTTGCGACGCCACAGTCGTGATCAAATATCCTCTCCCGCGTCATATCACTGCAACATGTGACCCTTAACGTGCCCAAAGGTGGTCGCAACAATATGACTTCAAAGCAGATTTTAATCGTCGAAGACGAGCGCCCGATCCGCGAGATGATCGCGTTCGGCCTGAAGCGCGCGGGCTTCGAGGTGCGTGAGGCCGAGGATTGCCGGGGGGCACGTGCGGCGCTGGCCGACCGTCGTCCCGACCTGATCTTGATCGATTGGATGCTGCCGGATACCAGCGGTCTGGAATTGACCCGCTCGCTCAAGCGTGAGCGCGAAACCCGCGATTTGCCGGTGATCATGCTGACGGCGCGCGCGGAAGAAGGCGACAAGGTCGCCGGTCTGGATGGCGGCGCGGACGACTACATGACCAAGCCGTTTTCCCCGCGCGAGCTGATCGCACGCGTCAATGCGGTACTGCGGCGCAGCGGCGGCCCTGACGAGAGCGAGCGCATCCAGTTTGGCGAGCTCAGCCTCGACCGTGCCGGACATCGCGTGATGGTCGCCGATCGCACCGTGCCGCTGGGCCCGACCGAATATCGGCTGCTCGAGTTCTTCATGACGCATCCGGAGCGCGTCTACAGTCGCGAGCAATTGCTCGACCGCGTCTGGGGTGGCAACGTCTATGTCGAGGAGCGCACAATCGACGTGCATGTGCGCCGATTGCGGCGCGCGCTCGAGGATTTTGGCTACGATCGACTGGTGCAGACGGTTCGCGGTGCAGGTTATCGATTCTCGGCTCGAACCGAACCCTGAAATTCGAGGATTCTGCCAGGGCGTGCGGCGAGCAATCCGGTACATTTGCTGCCGATGAACTCTTCCGGTTGGCTGTTCTTAAGCGTTCGCGTAGGCACGGCGATCGCGCTCGGGCTCGGGCTGGGTTTCCTTGCCCATGCCCCGTGGGCCGGGCTGGCCATCGCGCTGGGAATCTATCTCACCGCCCAGTTGACCGACCTGCTGCGCGTATTGCGCTGGCTGCGCGGTGATGAGCCCGAGCTTGCCCCCGACCTGGGCGGCCCCTGGGGCGATCTGGTGGTATTGGTCGTGCGGCTCTACCGGCGCAAGCAGTTTCACAAACAACGCCTGCTGCGCCTGCTGCGCGAGCTGCGACGCTCCACGGCCGCCATGCCCGATGGCGTCGTGGTGCTCAATCCGCAGGCCGAGATTCTCTGGTTCAACCGTACCGCCGCGCGGCTGCTGAATCTGCGCGGCAAGGGCGATATCGGCTTGCGACTGGAGAATCTGGTGCGCTCACCGGAGTTCGTACGCTACTTGCGCCGCGGTGAGTACGCCTTGCCCGTGATATTGCACTCGGCTCTCGGGCCCGAGCAGCAGTACCTGTCGCTGCAGATCGTGCCTTACGGGGCCGGACAACTGCTGGCGCTGGTGCGCGATGTGACGCGCCAGGCGCGGCTCGAGTCGATGCGCAAGGACTTCGTGGCCAACGCCTCGCACGAGCTGCGCTCCCCGCTGACCGTGATCTCGGGCTACCTCGAGACCCTGACGCAGGAGACCCATCTTGATCCGACGCTGGCCGCGCCGCTGCAGGAGATGCGCCGGCAGGCGTTGCGCATGAGCGGCATCGTGCAGGATCTGCTGGAGCTCTCGCAGTTGGAATCCTCCGACCGCGCGGCCCAGAGCGAGCTCATCGATGTCATCGCCCTCATGGCACAGCTGCGCCAGGACGTGCTGGCGCGCACGGTGCACCCGGCGCAAGTGCTGGTGCACGCCGAATCGAGCGTGAAGCTGCTCGGTGAGGACGCTCTGATCCACTCGGCCTTCACCAATCTGGTCGACAATGCCGCCAAGTACACCCCGCCCGAAGGCGCGGTGCATATACGCTGGTGGACGGACGCGAAGGGCGGACATTTCTCGGTGCAGGACACCGGTATCGGCATCGCTGCGGATCATATTCCGCGACTCACCGAGCGTTTCTACCGGGTCGATGCGGGCCGCAGCCGCGCGACCGGCGGCTCGGGGCTGGGTCTGGCCATCGTCAAGCACGTCCTGCAACGACACGGCGCCCAGCTCTCGATCGAGAGCGAGGAAGGTCGCGGCAGCACCTTCACCTGTCATTTTCCGCCCGAGCGCTTGCAGAGCGTGGCTTACGTCGCGGCAGGCGGCGCCGGTTAAAAAACTTCTGCAAGCTGCGACATTGATCGCGCGCACGCGCTTGACGCTTGCGTTATATTCGAGAAGCGATGCAAGCCGCTGATCTCTCGCACCACACGTCCACGCGTTTCAACGAGGAGCTCGAGCGCGTGCGCAGCAAAGTGCTCGCGATGGGCGGCTTCGTCGAAGAGCAGCTCGGTCGCAGCCTGACCGCGCTGGTCGAGGGCGACAGCGCACTCGGGCGCGCCGTAGCGCTCGATGATTACAAGGTCAATGGCATGGAACTGTCCATTGACGAGGAGTGCAGCCGCATCCTGGCCACGCGCGCCCCGGCGGCCGGCGACCTGCGCATGATCGTAGCGACGATCAAAGCCATCACCGACCTCGAGCGCATCGGCGATGAATGCGAAAAGATCGCCCTGATCGCCACGCGCCTGGCGACGCTCGAGCGGCCGCCCAACCGCTACCGCGAAGTGCGCCATCTGGGGCGTACCGTGCAGATCCTGGTTCACGATACGCTCGATGCCTTCGCGCGCCTCGATGCCGACACCGCGCTCAAGACTTGCCGGCAGGACCGCGTGGTCGACGAGGAGTACGAGGCGATCCAGCGCCAGTGCATCACCTTCATGATGGAGGATCCGCGTACGATCCGGCGCGCGCTTGACGTCATGTGGGTCGTGCGCTCACTCGAGCGCATCGGCGATCATGCCAAGAACATCTGCGAGTATGTGATCTACACGGTGCACGGCAAGGACGTACGCCATACCTCGCTCGACCATGTCGAGCGCGAACTGGCCGAGCGCGCCGCCGCCCGCGCCCGTTGATGCGTCGGCGTGTGCTCAACGGCCTGGGCCTGCTGGCCTGTGCCGCGATGCTCGCCTACGCCTGGTACGCGCAGGTCGTGCTCGGACTCGAGCCCTGCCCACTGTGCATCTTTCAACGCCTTGGTATCGGCGCCTGCGCTCTTTTATTTCTGCTCGTGACGCTGCAGAACCCGGCTCGAGTCGGCGCGCGCATCTATGGCGCGGTGTTGCTGCTGGCGGCGCTGGCGACGATGCTGGTCGCGGCCCGCCACCTGTGGATCCAGCATCTGCCCGAAGGCTCGGTGCCGGCCTGTGGGGCTAGCCTCGGCTACCTGCTCGAGGTCTTTCCGCTGACCGACGTCATACGCAAGGTCCTGAGCGGATCGGGCGAGTGCGCCCGCATCAACTGGAGCCTGCTTGGGCTGTCCATGCCCGGCTGGGTGCTGATTGCCGCGGCCGGCCTGGCCGCGCTGGCGCTGTATGCGAACTTTCCGGCGCGGCGGCGCCTCTGACGGCTCTAGCCGAGCAGATTGTGCAGCGTCGCGAGGTACATGGCATGCAGCCGATCGATATCCTCAATGCGCACCGATTCATTCACCTTATGAATGCTCGTATTGATGACGCCGAGCTCCACGACCTGCGCGCCCATCGGCGCGATGAAGCGGCCATCCGAGGTGCCCCCGCCAGTCGATAGCGCCGGAGATGCGCCTGTGATCGAGCGCACCGCATCGCTGACGGCCCGCGAGAGCACTCCGGGCAGGGTGTAGAAGGGCTCCCCCGAGACGTACCATTCGATCGTGTAGCGCACGTTGTGGCGTGTCAGGATCTGCTCGACCGTATGCTTGAGCGACTCGAGCGACTGCACCGGGGAATAACGCAGATTGAAGCGGGCCTTGAGCTCTCCGGGGATCACGTTGGGGGCGCCCGTGCCGGCTGTCAGGTTCGAAATCTGGAAGCTCGTGGGTTGAAAGTGCTCATCGCCCTGGTCCCAGACCCGGCTGACGAGCTCGGCAAGCGCCGGCGCGAAGCTGTGCACCGGATTGACCGCGAGCTGCGGGTAGGCGATGTGGCCTTGCACACCGTGCACGGTCAGACGGCCGGAAAGGGAGCCACGACGACCGATCTTGATCGTGTCGCCCAGGCGCTCTTCGCTGGAAGGCTCCCCGACGATGCACCAGTCGATGCGCTCGCCACGCTCACGCAGCGTCTCCACGACGCGCTTGGTGCCGTCCATCGACGGGCCTTCCTCATCACTCGTGATCAGAAACGCGATCGTGCCGCGATGCTCGGGATGCGCGCCCAGATAGGCCTCCACGGCCGTGACCATGGCGGCGAGCCCGCTCTTCATGTCCGCCGCGCCGCGGCCGAAGAGCAGCCCGTCGCGAACCGTCGGCGTGAACGGATGCGATAGCCACTCCTCCAGCGGCCCGGTCGGCACCACGTCCGTGTGGCCGGCGAAGCACAGGACCGGCCCATCCGCGCCATGCCGTGCCCAGAGATTATCCACACTGCCATAGCGCAGCCGCTCGACCTGAAAGCCCAGGGGCTCGAGCCGGCCTGCGAGCACTTCCTGACAGCCCTCATCGGCGGGCGTCACCGAGGCACGGGCGATCAGATCCTGGGTCAGCGCCAGCGTATCGGGCAAGTGACACGAATCTGTCATATGTAAACGTATAGCATGAACGTATGAGCACCGAGGGTTTGGGCCATCACATTTCGAGCCGCTACAACGAGGACCTCGAGCGGCTGCGCAGCAGCGTGCTGGAAATGGGAGGCATGGTCGAGCGGCAGTTGACCCAGGCAATCCGCGGCATCACCGAGCCGGACGCGAGCATGATCGGCCAGGTCGCGCAGGAAGAGCTGCGCATCAATCAGCTCGAGCGCTCGATCGATGAGGACTGCAGCCGCATTCTGGCCACGCGCGCACCGACGGCATCGGATCTGCGCTTGATCATCACGATCCTCAAGACCATCACAGACCTGGAGCGCATCGGTGATGAGGGCGAGAAGGTCGCGGCGATTGCCGCACGCCTGGCGATGCGCGAGCGGCCCGCGAATCGCTACCGGGAGCTGCGCAATCTCGGCGAAGTGGTCAATGAGATGCTGCACGATACGCTCGATGCCTTCGCGCGGCTCGACACTGAGCTGGCGCTCGCGGTGGTGCGGCGTGACCGCATCGTCGATGAGGAATATGAGGCCATACACCGGCAGAGCATCACGTTCATGATGGAGGATCCGCGCTCGATCCGCCGCGCGCTCGACGTCATGTGGGTCGTGCGCTCGCTCGAGCGCATCGGCGATCATGCCAAGAACGTCTGCGAATACCTGATTTACCTCGTGCACGGCAAGGATGTGCGGCATACCCGGATCGAGGAGATCGAGAGGGAGCTGCATGCGTCCAAGGGCTGAAGGATCCGGCGGCCTTCTGGTACTGTAACGGCGGGTAGCTATGGAAACAGTGGTGAAGGGCATGACCTCGGGTGAAGTGGGGGGCTTTCCGCCGGCGAGCGATATCGACACCGGCGTGATTCCGATTCGTGCCAGTGGGCGCGGCATGCTGCAGGTGGCTGTGGACGAGACGCGCCGCTCGGCGTTGGTCAATTCGCCCGTCAAGGCCCGCGTCGAGGCCTTGAGCTTCCACTACGGGCCGACCAGGGCGCTCGATGATCTCAACCTGGAGATCCGTGAGAAGCAGGTCACCGCGCTGATCGGGCCCTCGGGCTGCGGCAAGAGCACATTCCTGCGCTGCTTCAATCGCATGCACGACCTGACGGCGGGTGCACGCTATGAAGGCCGCATCATGCTGCTGCCCGAGCAGATGAATCTGATCGGGGCCGACATTGATCCGATCGAAGTGCGCATGCGCATCGGCATGGTGTTCCAGAAACCCAATCCGTTTCCCAAGTCGGTCTATGAGAATGTCGCCTACGGACTGCGTATCCGCGGCGTGCGCTCGCAGTTGCGGCTGCAGGAAGAAGTCGAGCGGGCGCTGCGAGGCGCGGCGCTCTGGGATGAGGTCAAGGATCGGCTGGCGGGCTCGGCGATGTCGCTCTCGGGTGGGCAGCAGCAGCGGCTGTGCATTGCCAGGGCGCTCGCGACCAGTCCGGAAATCCTGCTGTTCGATGAGCCGACCTCTGCGCTCGATCCGATCGCCACGGCGCGCATCGAGGAGCTCATTGCCGCCCTGCGCGAGCAGGTGACCGTGCTGATCGTGACGCACAACATGCAGCAGGCGGCGCGCGTGTCGGACTACACGGCCTTCATGTATCTGGGCAAGCTCATCGAGTTCGACGAGACCTCCGCGATCTTTACCAATCCCGCGAAGAAGGCCACGGAAGACTACATCACGGGCCGCTACGGCTGAGCCGCGTCGCGCAATAGCTCGTTGATTGAGGTCTTGGCGCGCGTCTGTGCGTCCACGCGCTTGACGATGACGGCGCAGTACAGACTGTGGCTGCCATCTGTTGCGGGCAGCGATCCGGCCACCACCACCGAGCCCGGGGGCACCTGTCCGCGCAGGATCTGGCCGCTGCTGCGATCGTAAATGCGTGTGCCCTGGCCGATGAATACGCCCATTGAGATCACCGAACCGGCCCCGATCACGACCCCCTCGACGATCTCGGAGCGCGCACCGATGAAGCAGTCATCCTCGATGATGGTCGGACCCGCCTGCAATGGCTCGAGCACCCCACCGATGCCGACCCCGCCCGACAGATGCACGTTGCGCCCGATCTGGGCGCAGGAGCCCACAGTTGCCCAGGTATCGACCATCGTGCCGGCCCCTACATGGGCGCCAATGTTGACGAAGCAGGGCATCAGTACCGCATTGGGACCGATGTAGGCGCCGCGGCGCACCAGCCCCTGCGCTACCACGCGCACGCCGGCACGCGCGAACTCGGCCGCATCGGTGAGCGCGTACTTGAGCGGGACTTTGTCGAAAAAGCGCGCGTAGCCCGCGTCCTGGACGGCATTGTCATGGGTGCGAAAATACAAAAGCACCGCCTGCTTGAGCCAGGCGTGCACGCTCCAGCGTCCCTCGAGTGGCTCGGCCACGCGGTACTGGCCGCGATCCAGCCCGTCGATGGCGGCATCAATGGCGGCTCGCGTCGCCTCATCGACGCTCGATGCCGACAGCTCGGCACGCCGCTCCCAGGCGGCCTCAATCCTCTGCTGCAGCTCATGCGTGTGCATATCGGTCAGCGTATTCTGACGATAGCGTCGCCGTCCAGATGACAGGCTTGGCCGAGCAGTCCTATAGCGTGGGTTCACGGGCGTTGGCTAGGGTTCATCATGAATGCGATTCAAGCGACCGGACTGGCTGGGCACGCCCTCTACCTCGACATCGACGGCACGATTGTCGAGATTGCCCAGAGCCCCGAGGTGGTCAGGGTGCCCGAATGGCTGCTGGCTTTGCTGGGCCGCTTATCGCTCAAGCTCGATGGCGCGCTGGCGTTTGTCAGCGGGCGCACGCTGGCGTCGATTGATGAGCTGTTCGCGCCGTTGAAATTGCCCGCAATCGCCTTGCATGGCGCGGAAGTGCGCTCCGATGACGAGCATGTGATCTTCGCCCAAGCTCTGGCGCTCGAGTTGCAGCGCGCACTGCCGCCACTGCTCGCAGCGCTCGAGGGAATGCGCGGCGTGCGTCTGGAGAACAAGGGCTCTGTGCTCGCCTTGCATTATCGCGGTGCCCCCGAGCGCGGACGCGATGTGCTCAAGCTCGCCGAGCTCACGCTGTGCGAGCTCGGTCCCGAGTTTGGCCTGCTGGTAGGCAAATGCGTGGTCGAGATCCGGCCGCGGCATCTGAATAAAGGCACGGCGCTGAGCCGCCTGATGGAGCAGCCGCCCTTTCGGGGCCGCATTCCCATTTTCGCCGGTGATGACAGCAGCGATGAAGATGCCTTCGCCGTGGTCAATCGTCTGGGCGGCATCAGCGTGCGCGTGGGTGCGCCGGGACCGAGCGCTGCGACCTACCGGCTCCCCGATCCGGACGCTCTGCGCGCGTGGCTCTGCGAGATCGCATAGGCGCCAGGCATGAGTGTGAATCGCCTGGTGGTCGTGTCGAACCGGGTCAGCATTCCGGGCCACTCGAGCTCGGCTGGCGGGCTCGCGGTCGGGGTGCTTGCGGCGCTGCGCCAGGCCGGCGGTCTCTGGTTCGGCTGGAGCGGCGCCACGCGCGAGGAGCCGGCCGCCGAGCCTGAGATCATCGAGAAGGAGGGCATTCGCTTTGTCACGATCGAGCTGCCCACCGCGCAGTTTCTGCGCTTCTACAACGGCTTCTGCAACGCCTCGCTCTGGCCTGTGCATCACTATTTCCCGGGAGCATTTCGCTACGATGCGCGCGACTACGAGGCTTACATGGACATCAACCGCGCCTTTGCCAGCGCGCTGATGAAACAGATCGCGCCCGGTGATCTGGTCTGGGTCCACGACTATCAGCTCATGCCGCTGGGCGGCTTGCTGCGTGCGCAAGGCGTACAGGCTCGCATCGGATTTTTCCTGCATATCCCTTATCCGAACATAGCGCTGCTGCGCGTGCTGCCGGTGTTTGCCGAGCTCGTACGCGACCTTTGCCAGTACGATCTGGTGGGTTTTCAGACCCAGGAGGATCTCGAGGGCTTTCAATCGGCGGTCAAGGCGGTGTTTAACGATGCGAGCATCAGCAACGATGCCATCGAGCTCGGGGGTCGGCGCATCGGCACCGGGGTATACCCGATCGGCGTGGACGTCGCTGCCATCGCCGCGCAGGCGGCCAGCGCCGCGCGCGAAGACGAGCAGGTCAAGCGCCTGATCGCCGGGCTGCTGGGACGCAAACTCCTGCTCAGTGTCGATCGGCTCGACTACAGCAAGGGGCTCGTGGAGCGCTTTGCCTCCTATCGCACGCTGCTCGAATCGAGCTCGGAGCTGCTCGGCAAAGTCACCTACATTCAGATCGCGCCGCTCAGCCGCACCGATGTGGCCGCCTACGCCGAGATTCGCGATGCGCTCGAGCACGCCGCAGGTCGGACCAATGGCCAGTATGCCGACACGGACTGGACCCCGGTGCGTTACCTCAATAAGGACTTTCCGCACGAAACGCTCACGGGCTTCCTGCGTGTCGCGAACGTCGGGGTCGTCACGCCGTTGCGCGACGGCATGAACCTCGTGGCCAAGGAGTTTGTGGCCGCGCAGGATCCAGAGGATCCGGGCGTGCTGGTGCTCTCGAGCATGGCCGGGGCAGCCCGCGAGCTCAACGATGCGCTGCTCGTGAACCCCTATGATCGCAGTGCCGTGGCGCTGGCTCTGCTCCAGGCGTTGTCGATGCCCTTGGCCGAGCGGCGCAGCCGCCATGCCGCCATGCTGCAGGTGCTGCGCCAGAACTCGATCAGCCGCTGGTACGGCAGCTTCGTCGAGCGCCTCGGCGCCGATCAGGGCTAAGCACCGGCAAGCGTCTCTACCCCCAGCGCTGCTCGAGTGCGTCAGTCAGGCGCGTGCGCAGGCGCTCGGAGGCGGCCTCATCCAGCGGTTGCTGCGCCCGGTCAGTGACGTAGAACACGTCTTCGGCGCGCTCCCCGAGCGTGCTGATTCGGGCGGCGTGCAGATCCACGCGCTCTTCCCAGAAGACCTTGCCGACGTCGCACAGCAGGCCGGGGCGATCGCCCGCCGTGAGCTCGAGCACGGAGCGGCGGTTGCGCTCATCCACGCTGATGCTGATCTGCGTCGCGGTCCTGAACACGCGCATCTGGCGGGTCTCGCGACGCGAGACCACCAATGGTGCCTCCTCGGGGCGCTGCAGTGAGCGCCATAACGCCTGCTCGATCTCGTGGCAGCGCTCGGCCTCTACCGCGGGCAGGCCGTCCTCCTCGAGCACGTGGTAGGAATCGAGCGAGAAGCCATTGCCGACCGGAGTAATCCGGGCCTCGAGGATGTTCAGGCCGAGCTGATCGAGCACCGCGGTGGCGCGCGCAAACCCGTGCCGGCGGTGCGGGGCATAGATCATGACAGCGGTCGTGCCGCGCTCGCTGTGGGGCTCGACCGACACCAGGGCCTCATCGGCGTTGGCCTCGCCCGCGGCCAACGCGCGCGTGTGGCGTGCGATCTCCTCGGGCGGATGGCGCAGAAAATAGACCGTTGGCAGGCGCGCCCAGGTGCTGTCGATCGCGCTGGGCTGCATGCCCGTGCCACACAGCAGCGCGCGCGCCCGGTCCTGGTTCTCACGCATGAGCTCATCCTGGTCGATCGGAGTCTCCAGGCCGCGGCGCAGCGCGCGCTTGACGTGATCGTAGAACTCCTGGAACAGCGAGGCCTTCCAGGAGTTCCATAATTTTGGATTCGTGGCACGCACATCGGCGCAGGTCAGCACGTACAGATAATCCAGATGCGTCTCATCGCCGACCTCGCGCGCGAATTCACTGATGACCTGCGGGTCGGCAATGTCGCGCTTCTGCGAGGTCATCGACAGCAGCAGGTGATTCTTGACCAGCCATGCGACCAGGCGCGCGTCGTAGCGCGACAGGCCCTGCTCGAGGCAGAAGGCCTCGGCATCGACGGCCCCGAGGTCGGAGTGATCCCCGCCGCGGCCTTTGGCGATGTCGTGAAAGAGCGCTCCGAGATAGACGATCTCCGGCTTGGGCAGCGCCTGCATGATCGCCGAGACCAACGGCAACTCATGATCAAACTCGCTCATGGCCAGCCGGCGCAGGTTACTGACCACGAACAGCGTGTGAGCATCGACCGTATAGGCGTGAAACAGATCGTACTGCATGCGCCCGACGATGCGGCCGAAGGCCGGGATGTAGCGGCCCAGCACGCCGTAGTCGTTCATGCGCCGCAACTCATGCGTGACGCTGCGCGGCGCGCGCAGGATCTCGAGGAACAGGCGGTGATTGCGCGGATTCTGGCGAAACTCCTCATCGATGAGCCACAGGTTGCGCGCCACGGCGCGCATCGTGGCCGCGCGTACGCCGCGGATCTGCGGGTTCTGCTGCAACAGCACGAATAATTCGAGCAATGCGGAGGGCTGGCGCGCGAAGACATCATCATTGATCGTCTCGAGGTAGTCGCTGCGCACCTGGAAGCGTGGATTGAGCGGCTGCGGGGGCGCCCGGTCGCTCAGGATGGCCTCGCGAAACAGCTGCAGCAGCAGCTCGTTGAGCAGCGTGACGTCCATGATCGTGCGGTAATAGCGCTGCATGAGCTGCTCGACCGCCAGGGTGTAGGTGCCGTCCTCGTAGCCGAAGCTCTGGGCGAGCTTGATCTGATAGTCGAACAGCAGCCGGTCTTCGTGCCGGCCCGTCAGGTGATGCAGGCCGAAGCGCACCTTCCAGAGGAACGACTGCGCCTGCTTGAGCCGTCGCAGCTCCGAGGGCGTCAGAAACCCGTGCGTGACGAGCTGGTCGAGCGACTCGGCGCCGAAATGCCGTTTCGCGACCCAGGCGATAGTCTGGATGTCGCGCAGACCGCCGGGTCCGATCTTGACGTTCGGCTCCAGATTGTAGGCCGTGTCGTTCGCCTTAAGGCGCCGCTCCTGCTGCTCGCGCACTTTGGCCTCGAAGAATTCACGCACTGGCCAGACGCGATCGGGCGCCAGCGCGATGCGCATCTCGGCAAGCAGCTCGGCCGAGCCGGCCAGCAGCCGCGATTCCATCAGCGTTGTCATCACGCCGACATCGGCGGCGCTCTCCTCGGCACATTCGGCCACGGTGCGCACGCTATGGCCGACCTCGAGGCCGGTGTCCCAAAGAAATGCCACCCATTGCTCGACGCTGACGCGCTCGCTCTCGCTCAGCGGCGCGGGCACCAGTACCAGGAAATCGATGTCGGAATGCGGGTGCAGCTCCCCGCGTCCGTAGCCGCCCACGGCCACGAGGGCCAGGCGCGCGGCCAGGTCTGGCGGCAGCCGTTGCTGCCATAGCGTGCGCAGCAGCACGTCGGTGAAGCAGGCGCGCGCGCGCACGAGCCCCTCGACCGGCTCCTCCTCGACGAAACGCGCCTGCAATTCATCCTGCGCCTCGCGCAACAACTTGCGGCAGGTTTCGACCTGTGCGGGCGGATCACCGAGCAAGGACGGCAGGGCATTGAGCAGCGGCCAGTCGAGCGGCGCGCTCGACTGACTCGGGGCATCCTCGAGCACCGTAGAATCGGAAAGCGCCATCAGCGCCTCAGTGCGCCGCGCGCGGGCTCAGGGTCAATACTTCATGACCGTTGGCCGTGACCAGGACCATGTGTTCCCATTGGGCCGAGATCGAATGATCTTTTGTCACCACCGTCCAACCGTCGGGCAACACGCGCACGAAGCGCTTGCCCGCGTTGATCATCGGCTCGATCGTGAAGACCATGCCCGCCTGGATCTCGAGGCCCGTGCCGGCCTCACCGTAGTGCAGGATCTGCGGATCTTCGTGGTACACGCGTCCTATGCCGTGGCCGCAGTATTCGCGCACGACTGAGTAGCCCTCCGCCTCGGCCATGTTCTGGATCGCATGCCCGATATCGCCCAGGTGAGCTCCGGGGCGCACCAGCTCGATGGCGCGCCACATCGCTTCCTTGCACACGTCGGTCAGCCGCTGGCCGAGCACGCTGGGCTTGCCGACGAAGTACATGCGGCTGGTATCGCCGTGGTAGCCGTCCTTGATGACCGCAACGTCGATGTTGAGGATGTCTCCGGCCTTGAGCAGCCGCTCGTTGGGAATGCCGTGGCAGACCACGTGATTGACCGAGGTGCAGATCGTCTTCGGGAAGCCGCGGTAACCGACGTTCGCCGGCACGGCCTTCTGTACGTTGACGATGTACTCGTTGCAGATGCGATCGAGCTCATCGGTGCTCACTCCGGGCGCCACGTGCTCGCCGATCATATCCAGAACGTCAGCCGCCATGGCGCCGGCGACGCGCAATTGCTGCTGCTCCTCGGGCGTTTTGAGCGAGATCTGGGTCAGGCGCAGCATAGGGGTTCTCAGGGGTGCTCAAAGCGTTGTCCGGACA
>Ga0302311_10002723_pt1 | contig 19807 bp, 10 predicted proteins | sample III_Palsa_N1_3_FD_200449 | JGI IMG/M metagenome (GOLD analysis project Ga0302311, IMG submission 200449) | Peat permafrost microbial communities from Stordalen Mire near Abisko, Sweden - III_Palsa_N1_3 | ecosystem: Environmental > Terrestrial > Soil > Palsa > Peat permafrost | place: Sweden... | reverse complement strand
TTTCCGCCTTCGGCGCTGTCGCGCGTCAGGTCAATTGTAGATTTCGAACAGGCCGGCGCCGCCTTGGCCGCCGCCGATGCACATGGTCACGACGCCGTAGCGCGCATTTCCACGACGACGTCCTTCCTGCAGGATGTGGCCGGTGAGCCGCGCGCCGGTCATGCCGAACGGGTGACCGATGGCGATCGAGCCGCCGTTGACGTTGTACTTCTCCGGATCGATGCCCAGCGTGTCGCGGGCGTAGAGGCACTGCGAGGCGAAGGCTTCGTTCAGTTCCCACAGGTCGATGTCGTCAACCTTCAGGCCATGACGCTCGAGCAGGCGCGGCACGGCGAACACCGGGCCGATGCCCATCTCGTCGGGCTCGCAGCCGGCGACGGCCCAGCCCATGAAACGGCCAAGCGGCGCCAGGCCACGGCGCTGGGCCTCCTTGGCTTCCATCAGCACCACGGCGGCGGCGCCGTCGGAGAGCTGCGAGGCGTTGCCGGCGGTGATGAAGTTGCCGGGGCCTTTTACCGGCTCGAGCTTGGCGAGGCCTTCCGCCGTCGTGTCGGGGCGATTGCACTCGTCGCGATCGACCACATAGTCGACGACGCTTTCTTCCTTCGTCTCCTTGTTGACCACCTTCATCTTGGTCTTCATCGGGACGATCTCGTCCTTGAACTTGCCGGCTTGCTGGGCAGCCGCCATGCGGCGCTGCGATTCCAGCGAATACTCGTCCTGGTACTCGCGGCTGACCTTGTAGCGCGAGGCGACGATGTCCGCGGTGTCGATCATCGCCATGTGGATCGCCGGCGCGATGCGCAGCAACTCGGGATCGTTGTTTTCACGCGCGCCGCCGCCGCCGGGGAAGCTGATCGACTCCACGCCGCCGGCCACGACCACGTCGGCGCCGTCATCGACGACGTAGCGCGAGGCCATGGCGATCGACTGCAGGCCCGAGGAGCAGAAGCGGTTGATGGTGACGCCGCCGGTGGTGATCGGCAGGCCGGCCAGCAGCGCGGCGTTGCGGCCCAGGTTCTGTGCGCCGTGGGCGACGTTGCCCATGAAGCAGTCCTCGACCGCTTCCTTCTCGATGCCGGCCTTGGCGACGGCGTGCTTCACCGCGTGCGCCGCCATGCTGACTGTGGGGGTGATATTGAACCCGCCGCGGCCTGATTTGGCCAGCCCCGTGCGAGCATAGGAAACGACTACAGCTTCACGCATTTACGTGATCCTCCCAAACAAGCGTTCGATTAATTCCAAACTTATTTAGTCCCGCCGCCGCCGAAAAGCGACTCGGGAAGTTGGGCGGGAATCAGGCCGCTTCGGCGACCGGCGCGCGGGCGATCCAGACCTGGTGGCTCTTGGCCAGAAGCTCGCCATCCGGCGTGAAAAGCGCGGTGCCGGAGATCAGTTTGCGACCGCTGTGCTCGATCGGCCAAGCCAGCACGATGCAGGTTTCGCCGACGGCCGGGCGGCGGATCAGTTCGGCGGTCATGGTGCCGAGCATGCCGTGGCCCCCGCCGGTGACGACCCAGGAGACGACGCCTGGGCAATCCAGCGCGGCCCAGATCACCTCGGCGGGGACCAATCCTTCGGCGTCGGCGAAGACCGGGTTCGGCGTCCAGGGACCGGCGACAACGCCCGCCGCCGCCCCGGCCAGCTGGCCGACGAAGACGCGCAGGCCGACGCCCTCGGCCACCTCGTCGCCGCAGCAGAAGCAGACCGGATGGAACGGGCCGTGCAGGCCCGGAAACCCGGAACCCGCGGCGATCGCGGCGGCGAGCGAAGGGACAAGCGGCGGCGCGGGAATCGCGCCGGCGTCGGCAGTCCTGGCCTCGCCGATCAGATCGCCGGCCTGGCTTTCGAGGCGCACGCCGCCATCGGCCTGGATCATCACGATCGGCGTGTCGAGTGGCGGCGGCCCGCGCAGCACGGCGGTGAACGCGCCGACGATCATCCGGCCCATCACCCCGCAGGCATAGCCGCCGTTGACGGAGTTGGGCGGGCCGCGAAACTGCGCGGCCACGCTGATCGTCGTACGCACCAAAACTCCCCCGAAAATCAGGCGCCAAAGGCGAGGATTGAAATCTGGCCGGCTGATTGCCGTGCCGGGGCTAGCCCGTCAAGCGCTAGGCCGTCAGGGCGATCGGCCGCGGCGACAGGGCTTCGTCGGCGGCGTCGAGCCGGCCGAGCAGCGCCTCGTATTCGTCCCACAGCGTCTGCGGCAGGCGCTCGCCGAAGCGTTCGTAGAAGGCCGGGATGAGCGCCGCTTCCTCGCGCCAGACAGCGGTGTCGACGCAGCCCAGCAGCTTGGCGGCGTCGGCCGACAGGTTGAGGCCGCTGAGGTCCAGCGCGCCCGCCGCCGGCACGCGGCCGATGGCGGTGTCTTCCGCCGCCGCCGCGCCTTCGAGGCGCTCGACGATCCACTTCAGTACGCGCGCGTTCTCGCCAAAGCCCGGCCAGACGAACTTGCCGGCGGCGTCCTTGCGGAACCAGTTGACCGAATAGATGCGCGGCAGCTTGGCCGGATCAGCGGACCCGGCGCCGACCTTTAACCAATGGCCGAAGTAGTCGCCCATGTTGTAGCCACAGAAAGGCAGCATGGCGAAGGGATCGCGGCGAAGTTCGCCGACCTTGGTCTCCGCCGCGGCGGTCCCTTCGGACGCGACGTTCGAGGCCAGGAATACGCCGTGCGCCCAATCGAACGCCTCGGTCACCAGCGGCACGGCGCTGGCGCGGCGGCCGCCGAACAGGATGGCCGAAATCGGTACGCCGATCGGGTCTTCCCATTCCGGCGCGATCACCGGGCACTGGCTGGCCGGCGCGGTGAAGCGGGCGTTGGGATGAGCGGCCGGCGCGCCGCCGGGCGACCAGGCATTGCCCTGCCAGTCGGTCAGGCCCCGCGGCGGCGCGTCGGTCAGGCCCTCCCACCAGACGTCGCCGTCATCGGTCAGCGCCACATTGGTGAAAATGGTGTTCTTGGAGAGCGCGGCGATGGCGTTGGCGTTGGTCTTCAGGCCGGTGCCCGGCGCGACGCCGAAGAAGCCGGCCTCCGGGTTGATCGCATAGAGCCGGCCGTCGTCGCCGTAGCGCATCCAGCAGATGTCGTCGCCGATAGTCTCGGCCATCCAGCCCGGCAGCGTCGGTTGCAGCATGGCCAGGTTGGTCTTGCCGCAGGCGCTGGGGAAGGCGGCGGCGATGTAGTGCGCCCTGCCCTGCGGCGACGTCAGCTTGAGGATCAGCATGTGCTCGGCGAGCCAGCCGCCGTCGCGGGCCATCACCGAGGCAATGCGCAGGGCGTAGCACTTCTTCCCCAGCAGCGCGTTGCCGCCGTAGCCGGAGCCATAGGACCAGATCTCGCGATCCTCCGGGAAATGGACGATGTACTTGATCTCGTTGCAGGGCCACGGAACGTCCTGCTCGCCGGCGGCCAGCGGCTTGCCGACCGTGTGCACGGCGGGGACGAAGAAACCGTCGTCGCCCAGCTGATCCAGCGCGGCCTTGCCCATCCGGGTCATGATCTTCATCGAAACCACGACGTAGGGGCTGTCGGTAATCTCGACGCCGAGCGCGCTGATCTTGGAGCCGATCGGGCCCATGCAGAACGGCACCACATACATGGCGCGGCCGCACATGGCGCCGTCGAACAGGCCCTGCAGGTCCGCACGCATTTCGCTCGGGTCGAGCCAATTATTGGTCGGGCCGGCGTCGGCCGGGTCCTTGGAGCAGATGAAGGTGCGGCTCTCGACGCGGGCGACGTCCTTGGGATCGGAGGCGGCGTAGAACGAGTTCGGACGTTTCTCGGGATTGAGCCGTTTCAGCGTGCCGGCGGCCACCAGCTCGACGGTCAGACGTTCCCACTCTTCCTCGGAGCCATCGCACCAGACGACGCGGTCGGGCTTGGTGAGGGCGGCGATCTCAGCAACCCATTCCACCAGGCGGCGATGCTTTGTCGGCGCCGGATAGAGACCCGGAATCGATTTCACCACCGCCACGTCGCGTACGCCCTGCATCGCCACACCCTTATTGTTACGCCTTGAAGCTTAGGAGCCAGTGCTATGCAAGCCCCGTTCCCAAGCTTGGCTTTTAGCTATCGCAGCGAGTCGTTTATTGCAGCAAGAGCCGCGGAACCGGGCACTAGTTCCTGGTCAGTAAGCTGATTCAGCGGCTTATGAACTGTGTGAAGGTGGTCGTGAAGATCGCCGGCCTCGGGATCAACATAGAGTAGTCCCGTGACGATCTCGCCGCGCGCCTGGTGCATCTGCAAATGGCCCATCGCGGAAATTCGGTCGGTCGGCTCGTAGTCGGGGGCGATCTTGCGCAGCCGCAGGACCGAGCCGTCGTGCTGCACCACCAGCTCCACCTCGCCCGGGGCGTAGTCGGCGGTGATCTCGGCGCGGGGTTCGATGAAGTCGAGCCGGTTCATAGCCGCGTTGTGCTCGCGGACGTAGTCGAAGCTCTTGGTCGAGCCGACGTGGTTGTTGAACTGCACGCACGGACTGATCACGTCGATAAACGCCGCGCCCTTGTGCGCCAGCGCCGCCTTCACCAGCGGGACCAGCTGATCCTTGTCGCCGGAGAAGCTGCGGGCGACGAAGCTGGCGCCCAGTTGCAGCGCCAGACCCACGAGGTCGATCGACTGATCGTGGTTGACCACGCCGCGCTTCGACTTCGAGCCGGGATCCGAAGTGGCGGAGAACTGGCCCTTGGTCAGGCCGTACACACCGTTGTTCTCGACGATGTAGGTCATGTTGACGCCGCGCCGGATCGAGTGGGCGAACTGGCCGAGCCCGATCGAGGCTGAATCACCGTCGCCGGAGACGCCGAGATAGATCAGGTCGCGGTTGGCGACGTTGGCGCCAGTGAGCACCGACGGCATCCGTCCGTGCACGGAATTGAACCCGTGCGAATTGCCGAGGAAGTAGTCCGGGGTCTTCGAGGAACAGCCGATGCCGGAGAGCTTGGCCAGCCGGTGTGGCGGCAGGTCGAGCTCGTAGGCCGCCTGGATGATCGCCGCGGAGATCGAGTCGTGCCCACAGCCGGCGCAGAGCGTCGAGACCTTGCCCTCGTAGTCTCGGCGGGTGAAGCCGAGCCCATTGGGCTGCAGCAGCGGGTGGTGCAGGCGAGGCTTGGTTATGTAGGTCATTCGGCCACCAGGGGCGCCGGCGTTCGGGTCAGCCCGCGCAGTCGCTTGGAAATCTCGTCGGTGATGAAGCGGGCGGTGATCGGCGAGCCGTCGTAGCCCAGGATCGCGATCAGCTTGGCCGGGTCGACCCCGCCCTCGACCATCAGTAGGGTGCGCAACTGGGCGTCACGGTTCTGCTCGACCACGAACACCGTCTCGTGCGCGGCGATGAAGTCGAGCACCTGATTGTTGAACGGGAAGCCGCGCACGCGCAGACCATCGACCAGCACGCCTTGGTCGTCGAGATGTTCCAGCGCCTCGTGCATCGCCGGCGTGGTCGAGCCGAAGTAGATTACCCCATGCGGCGTGCGGCGCTTGGCTGGCCGTGCGACCGGCGCGGGGATCAGCGATTTGGCGGTTTCGAACTTCTCCAGCAGCCGCTCCATGTTGCCAACATAGACCGAGCCTTCCTCGCTGTAGCGGGCGTAGGGATCGCGCGAGGTGCCACGGGTGAAATAGGCGCCGCGCTCAGGGTGAACGCCCGGCAGCGTGCGGTAGGCGATGCCGTCGCCGTCGACGTCGAGATAGCGGCCGAAGTCCTTGCCGGCCTCCAGTTCGTCGTAGGTCATCACCTTGCCGCGATCGAGCTTGCGGTTGTCATCCCACTTGAAGGGCCGGCAAAGCCACTCGTTCATGCCGATGTCGAGGTCGAGCATGACGAAGATGGTGGTCTGCAGCCGGTCGGCGAGATCGAACGCGAGCGCACCGAAATCGAAGCACTCGGCCGGGTCCTCGGGAAACAGCAGCGGGTGCTTGGTGTCGCCGTGCGAGGCATAGGCGGCCACCAGGATGTCCGACTGCTGGGTACGGGTCGGCATGCCGGTAGAAGGCCCGCCGCGCTGCACATCGAAGATCACCGCCGGGATCTCGGCGAAGTAGGACAGGCCGATGAACTCCTGCATCAACGAGATGCCGGGGCCGGAGGTGCAGGTGAAGGCGCGCGCGCCGTTCCAGCCGGCGCCGACGACGATGCCGATCGAGGCGATCTCGTCCTCGGCCTGGATGATGCCGAACTTGGCTTCCCCGGTCGCCGGATCGACGCGCAGCTTCTGGCAATGCTCGGTGAAGGCCTCCGCCAGCGAGGTCGAGGGCGTGATCGGGTACCAGGCGCAGACCGTGGCGCCGCCATAGACCGCCCCCAGCGCAGCGGCGGTGTTGCCCTCGACGTAGATCCGGTCGCCGACCTTGTCCGCGCGGCGCATCTGCAGCCCAATCGGCGCGCCCAGCATCTGCGCGGCGCCGTCTCGGCCAAGTCCAAGCGCGTGCAGATTGGCGTCGATCAGCTTGGGTTTTGAGCCGAACTCTTCCCGCACCAGCGTGTCCAGCACCTCGGTCTCGATGCCGATCAGGTAGGCCAGGGCGCCGACGTAGATGATGTTCTTGAACAGCTGGCGCTGGCGCGGGTCGGTATAGGCCGCGTTGCAGATCGCCGTCAGCGGCAGACCGATGATCTCGATGTCGGCCCTGAACTTCGACGGCGGCAGCGGCTTGGTCGAGTCGTAGAACAGATAGCCGCCCGGCTCGATCGAGGCGACGTCCTGATCCCAGGTCTGCGGGTTCATCGCCACCATCAGATCGACGCCGCCGCGCCGGCCGAGCTTGCCTGACTCGCTGATCCGCACCTCGTACCAGGTCGGCAGGCCCTGGATATTGGAGGGGAAGATGTTGCGGGCCGCGACCGGCACGCCCATGCGCAGGATCGCCTTGGCGAACATGCCGTTGGCGCTGGCCGAGCCAGAACCGTTGACGTTGGCGAACTTGACCACGAAGTCGTTCACAGCGGAGAGGCTCATTCGGCGGCGATCCGTTCCGGGGGCGGATGCACGCCGTCGGCCTGGGTTAGCTCCAGCAGGAACTTGCGCATATCCCAGGCGCCGGTCGGGCACCGCTCGGCGCAGAGCCCGCAATGCAGGCAGACGTCCTCGTCCTTCACCATCACCCGGCCGGTCGGCAGGATGGTGGAGACGTAGAGGTCCTGGGTGAGATTCAACGCCGGCGCCTTCAGTCGGCCGCGCAGGTCGGCTTCCTCGCCGTTCTCGGTGAAGGTGATGCAGTCTACCGGGCAGATGTCGACGCAAGCGTCGCACTCGATGCACAGCGGGGTGGTGAACACTGTCTCGGCGTCGCAGTTGAGGCAGCGCTGCGCCTCCTGATAGCCGACGCCACGGTCGAAGCCGAGTTCGACCTCCAGCCGGACGTTGCTAAGCGCCTCGGCCTTGTCCCGTAGCGGCACGCGGAAGCGCATGTCGTTGGAGATGTCGTTGTCGTAGCTCCACTCGTGGATGCCCATCTTCTGGGAGGCGAGCGTCACGCCGGGCGCCGGACGATCGGCCGGATCCTCGCCGATCAGCAGCTTGTGGATCGAGACCGCGGCTTCGTGGCCGTGCGCGACGGCCCAGATGATGTTCTTGGGTCCGAACGCGGAGTCGCCGCCGAAGAAGATCTTCGGGTGGGTCGATCCCATGGTGATCGGGTTGATCACCGGCATGTCCCACTTGTCGAACTCGAGGCCGATGTCGCGCTCGATCCAGGGGAAGGCGTTCTCCTGGCCGACCGCCACCAGCACGTCGTCGCACGCGATATGCTGGTCCGGCTCGCCTGTGGGAGAGAGCGAGCGGCGTCCCTTGTCGTCGTAGCTGGCTGCGACCTTTTCGAAGATCACGCCGGTCAGCTTGCCGCTGACGTGGGTGAATTCCTTCGGGACCAGGAAGTTGAGGATCGGGATGTCCTCATGCATCGCGTCTTCCTTCTCCCAGGGAGACGCCTTCATCTCGTCGAAGCCTGAGCGCACGATCACCTTCACGTCCTCGCCGCCGAGCCTGCGGGAGGTGCGGCAGCAGTCCATCGCGGTGTTGCCGCCGCCCAGCACGATCACGCGCTTGCCGATCTTGTCGACGTGGCCGAACGAGACGCTCGAGAGCCAGTCGATGCCGATGTGGATGTTGGCGCCGGCTTCCTGGCGGCCCGGGATGTCGAGTTCGCGGCCGCGCGGCGCGCCGGAGCCGACGAAGATGGCGTCGTAGCCCTCGGCCATCAGCGCCTTGAGGCTGTCGACCCGCTCGCCCTGGCGCAGTGTCATGCCGAGGCCGGTGATGTAGCCGACTTCCTCGTCGATCACCGATTCTGGCAGGCGGAAGCGCGGAATCTGGCTGCGGATCATGCCGCCCGGCTGCGGGTCGGCGTCGATCAGCGTCAGCTCATAGCCCATTGGGGCCAGGTCGCGCGCGACGGTGAGCGAGGCCGGACCCGCGCCGACCAGGGCGATGCGCTTGCCGTTGCTCAGCTTGGCCGGCGACGGCAGACGGCCGGTGATGTCGGTCTTGTTGTCGGCGGCCACGCGCTTGAGCCGGCAGATCGCCACCGGTTCGGCTTCCACGCGCCCACGCCGGCAAGCCGGCTCGCACGGACGGTCGCAAGTCCGCCCGAGTATTCCCGGGAAGACGTTGGACTTCCAATTGATCATGTAGGCGTCGGCGTACCGCCCCTCGGCGATCAACCGAATGTACTCCGGCACCGGCGTGTGCGCCGGGCATGCCCACTGACAATCGACGACCTTGTGGAAGTACTCTGGCGCCTCGGTATCCGTAGGCTCCAACCTTAAATCCTTTCCTGACGCCCCCTCCGAAGTCTCCCGCACGAGGCGGCGGCGCCGGCCCGCGCCGGCCATCGTCACAGGGACTATTGAGTCCAGGTTCTAGGCCCCTTGGCCTGCCAAGGCCAGTCTTTATGCCCCTTTGACCGCTTCGTTGACACGTTCCGCTAGGGCAGGCGCCTCCGGTTTGGCCGAACGACTTCCGCAAGGCCGCGCGCCTTCCGTAACCGAAACCGTGCGCCGGCCATGCCCGAATGCGCCTCGCCGGAATTCACAAAATCAAGCACAAGGGATAGATGGCGGGGGACAGCGCAGTCCGCGCTTCGTTTCAGTTCAAGTCCCAGGTGTTGCGAGGCCGAAGCGGTCTGTCATTTTGCGGTTCGATTGGAACTTCAAAGTGAAGCTGCAGTTGGGCACAAGGCGGCCACCTGCGAGCGGTGTGTTGAGACCGCGATCCTCGGAGAACGGATGAGCCAAACCATCCAGCCCACTGCTGGCCCTGCGTCTCGCCCCAGACGTCGCCGAACTTGGCGCACCCTGCTCGGAATCATTCTCGTCGTGGCCTTGGCCCTCGGCGTCGGCTTGCTGCTCTCGAAGTGCGCCGGGGGGGGCCAACCGGCCAGCCCGTTCGGCCCCGGCGGGCGGCCGACGGTCACCGTCGGCACGGCCCAGGCCACGCTGGGCGACGTGCCGATCACCGTCACCGCGCTGGGCACGGTGACGCCTGAAGCGACCGTCTCGGTGATCTCGCGGGTGACCGGCGAGCTGCAGCAGGTGCGGTTCGTAGAAGGCCAAATGGTCAGGAAGGGCGACATCCTCGCAGTGGTAGATCCGGCGCCGTTCCAGGCAGCGCTCAGCCAGGCGCAAGGCTCGTTGGCGCACGACGAGGCCCTGCTCGTCGACGCGCGGCTGGATCTGCAGCGCTACAACACCCTGGTCGCCCAGAATTCCATCGCCACCCAGACCCGCGACACCCAGGCGGCGCTGGTGAAGCAGGACGAGGGCCTGGTCGCCTCCGACAGGGGCGCGGTCGAAACCGCCAGGCTCAATCTGCAATGGAGCCGGATCGTTTCGCCTGTCGCCGGACGGGTCGGCATTCGCCAGATCGACGCCGGCAACCAGATCTCCGCCAACGGCGCCACCCCGATCGCGGTGGTGACCCAGATCGATCCGATCGACGTGATCTTCGCAGTGCCGGAGGACGCCATCCCGTCCATCGCCAAGCATCCGAACTTCGGCGCCGGGCTGCCGGTCACCGCCTACGACCGCACCGGCGGCGCGGCGATCGGGACCGGAAGTCTGGCCACCCTCGACAACGTGGTCGACACCACCACCGGCACGGTCAAGGGTAAGGCCCGCTTCGGCAATCCCGGCGGCGCGCTGTTTCCTAACCAGTTCGTCAACATCACCGTGCTGGTCGACACGCTGAAGAACCAGGTTATCGTCCCCACCACCGCGATCCGGCACGGGCCGAACGGCGATTTCGTCTGGGTGGCGCAGGCGCAGACCGGCGGGAAGGCCAACCAGGCGACTGTGAAGTCGACGCCGGTCACCACCGGTCCCGGGACCGGTGAGACCACCTCGATCGCTTCCGGGCTCAAAGCCGGCGAGACGGTGATCACCGACGGCGGCGACCGGCTCCGCGACGGCGCCACCGTCACCTTGCCTCGCCCCGTAGGCCCAAGCGGCGGCAAGGGGCGCCGCGGCGGAGCCCAGGGCGGCGGGGGAGCTGACGCGGCCGGCTTTGGCGGGGTGGGCGCTTGATCTCGCACGTCACACACAAGGGTCGCCGCGCGCCCCTCCGCCGATGAGCCCGTCACGCCCCTTCATCGAGCGTCCGGTGGCGACGTCGCTGCTGATGGCGGCCATCCTGTTGGCAGGGCTGGTCGCGTTCCACTTCCTGTCGCTCTCGGCCCTGCCCGAAGTCGACTACCCGACGATCCAGGTGCAGACCTCCTATCCCGGCGGCAGCCCGGAGGTGATGGCCCAGACCGTCACCGCGCCGCTCGAGCGCCAGTTCGGCCAGATGGCCGACCTCAACCGGATGTCGTCGGTCTCGTCCGGCGGCTCGTCGGTGATCACGCTGCAGTTCAACCTCGACCTCTCGCTCGACGTGGCCGAGCAGGAGGTGCAGGCGTCGATCAACGCGGCCGGCAACCTGCTGCCGGTCGATCTGCCCGCACCGCCGATCTACGCCAAGGTCAATCCCGCCGACGCGCCGATCATCACCCTGGCGCTGACGTCGAAGACCATGCCTCTGACCGACATTCAGAGTCTGGCTGAAACGCAGCTGGGGCAGAAGATCTCGCAGATCGCCGGCGTCGGGCTGGTCACCATCGCCGGCGGCCAGCGGCCGGCGGTGCGGATCCAGGTCAACACCCGGGCGCTGGCGTCCTACGGCATGACGCTGGAGAGCCTGCGCTCGACCGTCGCCGCGGCCAACGCCAACCAGGCAAAGGGCTCGTTCGACGGCCCGACCCGGGCCTACGCCATCAACGGCAACGACCAGCTGCTTTCCGCCAACGACTATGCCAACCAGATCATCGCCTACAAGAACGGCGATGCGATCCGGCTGAAGGACGTCGCGACCATCATCTCGGGGGCCGAGAACGACAAGCTCGGCGCCTACTACGACGTCGGCGCGACCAAGCAGGCGCCTGCCGCGCTCGAGCCCGGCATCATCCTCAACATCCAGCGCCAGCCGGGCGCCAACGTCATCACCACGGTCGACAAGATCAAGGCCGAGCTGCCTGAGCTGACCTCGAGCATGCCCGCGGGCCTCAACGTCACGGTGGTCACCGACCGCACCACCGGCATCCGCGCTTCGGTCAACGACGTCGAGTTCGAGCTGGTGCTGGCCATCGTGCTGGTGGTGGCGGTGATCTTCCTGTTCCTGCGCTCGCTGCCGGCCACCTTCATCGCCGGGGTCGCCGCGCCGCTGTCGATCGTCGGCACGTTCGGGGTGATGTACCTGCTGGGCTATTCGCTCAACAACCTGACCTTGATGTCGCTGACCATCGCGACCGGCTTCGTCGTCGACGACGCTATCGTCATGATCGAGAACATCGCCCGCTACATCGAGGTCGGCGAAAGCCCGCTGGTGGCGGCGCTGAAAGGCGCCGAGCAGATCGGCTTCACCATCATCTCGCTGACCGTCTCGCTGATCGCGGTGCTGATCCCGCTGCTGTTCATGGGCGACGTGGTCGGCCGCCTGTTCCGCGAGTTCGCGGTCACCCTGGCGGTAACGATTGTGATCTCCGCCTTCATCTCGCTGACCCTCACGCCGACGTTGGCGGCGCTGTGGCTGAAGCCGCACAGCGAAACCCGGGAGAGCGGGTTCTCCCGGCGCGCCGCCGCGTTCATCGACAATACGATCGAGCGTTACGGCGTGGCGCTGGACTGGGTGCTCGCCCGCCAGACCGCGACCCTGCTGGTTGCGCTGGGCACGCTAGCGCTGACCGTGCTGCTCTACATCCTGATCCCCAAGGGCCTGTTCCCGACCCAGGACACCGGCCTGGTGCAGGGCGTCACCGTGGCCGGCCAGTCGGTGTCTTACCAGCGGATGGGCGAGCTGCAGCAGCAGGTGGCCGCGGCGCTGATCAAGGACCCCGACGTCGAGAGCCTGACCAGCTACATCGGCGTCGACGGGACCAACACCACCCAGAACACCGGCCGCTATTTGATCAACCTCAAGCCGCTGGGCGAGCGTACGTCGTCCCAGGCCGCAACGTTGCAGCGGCTGCGCGACGACGCGGCGTCGGTGGCCGGCATGACGCTCTACGTCCAGCCGGTGCAGGACCTGACCATCGACGCGAACGTCAGCCGCACCCAGTACGAGTTCTCGCTAGAGGGGCCGGACCAGGTCACCATCAACACCTGGGCCGCCAACGTGGTCGCCCAGCTGGCCAGGGACCCAAAGCTGCGCAACGTCGGCGCCGATGTGCAGGACCAGGGTTTGTCGGCTTTCGTCGCCATCGACCGCGACACCGCCGCGCGGCTGGCGATCACACCTTCGACGGTCGACGACGCCCTCTACGACGCCTTCGGGCAGCGCATCATCTCGACCATCTTCACCGAGTCCGACCAGTACCGGGTGATCCTCGAGGCGGCGCCGGGGGATATCGACACACCGCAGGGCCTGGCCGACCTCTACATGAACTCCGCGGGCGGCGCCCCGACCCCGCTAGGCGCTATCTCCCAGATCCAGACCAAGCTGGCGCCGCTGCAGATCAACCACGTGGCGCAGTTTCCCGCCGCGAACATCTCGTTCGACACCGCCCCCGGCGTGTCGCTCGGCGACGCGGTCAGCGCGATTCGGGCGGACGAGGTCAAGGCCAAGATCCCGCCGGTGGTCACCACCACCTTCCTCGGCGCCGCCAACGCCTACCAGGCGTCGCTGTCGAACGAGCTGTGGCTGATCCTGGCGGCGATCATCTGCGTCTACATCGTGCTGGGCGTGCTCTATGAGAGCTACATCCACCCGATCACCATCCTCTCCACCCTGCCCTCGGCCGGCGTGGGCGCGTTGCTGGCGCTGATGATCTCCGGCTCCGACCTCGGCGTGATCGGCATTATCGGCATCATCCTGTTGATCGGCATCGTGAAGAAAAACGCGATCATGATGATCGACTTCGCCCTCGACGCCGAGCGCAACGAGGGTAAGCCGCCGCTGGAGGCGATCCGCCAGGCGGCGCTGCTGCGCTTCCGGCCGATCATCATGACGACGCTCGCCGCCCTGTTCGCCGCCCTGCCGCTGATGCTGGGCTGGGGCGAAGGCTCGGAACTGCGTCGGCCGCTCGGCGTCAGTATCTTCGGCGGCCTGATCGTCAGCCAGGCGCTGACGCTGTTCACCACGCCGGTGATCTATCTGTGGTTCGACCGGCTGGGGCAGCGTTTCGGCATCGGCCGCAACCTGCGTAAGGGCGAGTCCAACCCGCGCCTCGACGAAGCCCAGCCTGAAGGCGGGCCGGCGGTATGAACCTTTCCGGCCCCTTCGTTCGACGCCCGATCGGCACGGTCCTGCTGACCATCGGCATCGCGCTGGCCGGCATCGGGGCCTTTTTCAACCTGCCCGTCTCGCCCCTGCCCGAAGTGGATATCCCGACCATTTCGGTCCAGGCGCAGTTGCCTGGCGCCAGTCCCGAGACGATGGCGACCAGCGTCGCCACCCCGCTCGAGCGGCACCTCGGCGTGATCGCCGACGTCACCGAGATGACCTCGTCGAGCCGGGTCGGCTCGAGCAACATCACCCTGCAGTTCGGCCTCGACCGCGACATCGACGGCGCCGCCCGCGACGTGCAGGCCGCCATCAACGCCGCCCGGATCGACCTGCCGGCGACGCTGAAGACCAATCCCACCTATCGCAAGGTCAATCCGGCCGACGCGCCGATCCTGGTGCTGGCGCTGACCTCGGCGACCCGGACGCCGGGCCAGATCTACGACACCGCCTCCAACATCGTGCAGCAGCAGCTCAGCCAGGTGAAGGGCGTCGGCGACGTCGAGGTGGGGGGGGCCTCGCTGCCGGCGGTGCGGGTGGAGCTCAACCCGCTGCAGCTGGCGCACTACGGCATCGGCCTAGAGGATGTGCGCGCCGCCCTCGCCTCGGCCAACGCCAACCGGCCCAAGGGCGTGATCGACGACGGCGCGCTGCGGCTGCAGGTCTACACCAACGACGCCGGCACCAAGGCCGCCGACTATGCGCCGCTGCTGGTGGCCTACCGCAACGGCTCGGCCGTGCGGCTCTCCGACATCGCCCAGGTCAACGACAGCGTCGAGGACGTCCACAACCTCGGCGTCTTCGTCAACACGGCCGACGGCAAGACCACGACCTCGTCGGCGGTGATCGTGACTGTCAGCCGCCAGCCGGGCGCCAACATCATCTCCACCGTCGATCAGGTGAAGGCGCGGCTGCCGGCCGTACAGGAGGCGCTGCCGCAGGACATCAAGATGAGCGTCGCGGTCGACCGCACCAACACCATCCGCTCGTCGCTGGGCGATGTGGAGCGCACCGTGATCATCGCCATCGTGCTGGTGGTGGCCGTGGTCGCGTTCTTCCTGATGAACGGTAAGGCGGTCCTGATCCCCAGCGTCGCGGTGACGGTCTCGCTGTTGGGCACGCTGGGGGTGATGTTCCTGCTCGGCTTCTCGCTCGACAACCTCTCCCTGATGGCCCTGACCATCTCCACCGGCTTCGTGGTCGACGACGCCATCGTGGTGCTGGAAAACGTCACCCGTCACGTCGAGGCCGGCATGGGCCGCTTCGATGCCGCGCTGAAGGGGGCCCAGGAGGTCGGCTTCACCGTCCTCTCGATCAGTATCTCGCTGATCGCGGTGTTTATCCCGATTCTGCTGATGGGCGGCATATACGGCCGCATCTTCCGCGAGTTCGCGATCACCCTGTCGGTCGCCGTGCTGATCTCGCTGGCGGTCTCGCTGACGACGACGCCGATGATGGCGGCGTTTCTGGTCGACAAGCCGAAGCCGCTGGCCGAGCGGGGCTGGTTCGGGCGGTTCGCCGAGGGCACGGTCGATGGCATGCGGCGCGGCTACGAGTGGGCGCTCGACCTGGCGCTGGACTCAGGGCCCGTTGTGCTGGTGGTGTTGGTCGCCACCATCGCGCTCAACTTCTACCTCTACACGGTCGTCCCCAAGGGCTTCTTCCCCGAGGAGGACACCGGCCTGATGATTGGCGGCCTGCAGGCCGACCAGTCGAGCTCGTTCCAGATCACCCAGACCCGGCTGCAGCAGTTCGTGAAGATCATCGGCGCCGACCCTGACGTGCAGACCGTGGTCGCCTTCGTCGGCGGCGGCGGCGGCCGCGGCGCGGCCAGCGCCTTCATGATCACCTCGCTGAAACCGAAGTCGCAGCGCCACAACAGCGCCGAACAGGTGATGGCGGTGCTGCGGCCCAAGCTCGCCCACGTCACCGGCGCCAGCCTGTTCCTGGCCCCGGTGCAGGACCTGCGCATCGGTGGCCGGCAGTCCAACGCCACCTACCAGTACACGCTGGAGGCCGACAATCTGGCCGACCTGAAGACCTGGGCGACCAAGCTCACCGCCGCGATGAACTCGCAATGGGAGCTGGAGGACGTCAATAGCGACCAGCAGGACCATGGCCTGCAGAGCTTCGTCACCATCGACCAGGACAAGGCCGCGGGCCTCGGCCTCACCAACACCTCGATCGACAACGTGCTCTACGACGCCTACGGCCAGCGCGACGTCTCGAACATCTACGAGGACGTCAACCAGTACCACGTGGTGATGGAGGTCGACCCGAAGTTCGGCCAGGATCCGACGGCGCTGAACGGCATCTATGTTTCGTCAGGACGCGGGGCGCCGCCACCGACCGGCGCGGCCGCGATCGCTGGCCAGACTCCGATCGGGATCGCCATTCCCGCCGCCAACGTCACGACGCTGACCACGGCGCAGGGTCTGACCTCGCAGGGCCTGGTCAACGCGCCGGCCGCCAACGTGACGGCGCTCACCAAGGCCTACGCCGCCGGCACCGGCGGGTTCGGCGCGGTGACCAATGCGCCCGCCGCCGGCGCGGCCACCGCCGCGACGGCCGTATCCGGTCCCTCCGCGCCGCCCGCCCTCGCGGCCTCGACCGGCGTCGCCGTCTCCAGCACGAGAGAATCCGAGGTTCCGCTCTCGGCCTTCGCCAGCTGGGCGGATTCTTCGACGCCGACCTCGGTCAACCACCAGGACACTCAGCCGGCGACCACCATCTCGTTCAACCTCGCCGAGGGCCAGTCGCTGAGCGACGCCACCGCGGCGATCCAGCGGGCGCAGGCTTCGATCGGCCTGCCGGTGACCATCCACGGCCATTACGCCGGCAACGCACTGGCGTTCCAGCAGCTGCTCGGCACCCTGCTGCCGCTGATCGCCGCCGCCATCGTGGCGATCTACCTGGTGCTCGGCATGCTCTACGAGAGCTACATCCACCCGCTGACCGTGCTCTCGACCCTGCCCTCCGCCGGCGTTGGCGCCTTCATCGCGCTGATCGTCTTCAAGATCGAGTTTTCGCTGATCGCCTTCATCGGCATCATCCTGCTGATTGGGATCGTGAAGAAGAACGCGATCATGATGATCGACTTCGCCCTGGTGGCGGAGCGCGAGGAGGGGCTCGCGCCGCGCGAGGCGATCCGCCGGGCGGCGCTGACCCGCTTCCGCCCGATCATGATGACCACCTTCGCCGCCATCCTGGGCGCGGTACCGCTGGCCGTGGGCTGGGGCGAAGGCGCCGAACTGCGCACCCCGCTCGGCGTCACCGTGATCGGCGGCCTGCTGGTCAGCCAAGTGATCACCCTTTTGACCACGCCGGTGGTCTACCTCTATCTCGACAGCTTCCGGCGGCGAGAGCCGCGCCACAACCTGGGCCCCGGCCCGGCGGCGCACCCCCTGCCGGCCGAATAAGAGTAAAGACGCCAATGCCTCAAGCCCGCCTCCCCGTCCGCCTGCTTCCCCTCCTGCTCGCCGCCAGCGCGCTCAGCGCCTGCGAAGTCGGGCCGAACTACCATCAGCCCACCGCGCCGACGACGCCGGCCTACAAGGAGATCGCCGGCTGGAGCGCCGCCCAGCCCTCCGACGCCGCCGACCGCGCCGACTGGTGGACCGTGTTCAACGATCCGGTGCTGAACGACCTCGAGCAGAAGGTGGCCACCTCCAACCAGACGCTCGCGGCGGCGGAGGCGGCCTACCGGCAGGCCCGCGCGATCGTCTCGGAGCAACGCGCCGCACTCTGGCCCAGCGTCAGCGCCAACGGCTCGGCCAGCGTCTCTAAATCCGGCGCTGGCGGCAGCGTCGTGGGCGGGACAGTGATCAGCGGCGGCAGCCGCGGCGTGGTGCAGGACTATAACCTGCAGCTCGGCGCCACCTGGGAGCCGGACATCTGGGGCAAGGTGCGCCGTACGATCGAAAACGCCAAGGCCACCGCCGAGGCCATCGAAGCCGAACTCGTCAACACCCGCCTCTCGGCGCAGATGGAGCTGGCAGCCGACTACATCACCCTGCGCCAGCTCGACGAAGAGAAGCGTTTGGACGACGACACGGTGAAGGCCTACGACGAATCCCTCACCATCACCCGCAACAAGTACAACGCCGGCAACGCCGCGCTCAGCGATGTCGATGCGGCCGAAACCCAGTTGCACAACGCCAAGGCGGCGGACATCGCGCTCGGCCAGCAGAGGGCCCAGACGGAGCACGCGATCGCCATCCTCACCGGCCAGCCGCCGGCGGCCGTCACCATCACCCCCGCGGCCTGGACGCTGCAACCGGTGGCGATCCCGCCTGGCGTGCCCTCGACCCTGTTGCAACGCAGGCCCGATGTTGCGACGGCCGAGCGCCAAGCGGCGGCGGCCAGCGCCAGCATCGGCGTCGCGGTCGCCGGCTACTATCCGAACATCACCCTCACCGGCACGGGCGGGACCGAGACCCAGAGCATCGGCGAGCTGTTCAGCCCGCAGACCTTCTTCTGGAACGCCGGCGTCTCGGCGGCCGAGACCATCTTCAACGGCGGCCTGACCCACGCCCAGGTCCAGGCGGCCCGCGCCGGCTACGACCAGTCTGTCGCCAACTACCGCCAGGCGGTGCTGACCGCGTTCGGCCAGGTGGAAGACAACCTCGCCGCCCAGCGCGTGCTGGCGCAGGAGCAGCCGGAGTTGCAGGCTGCGGTCAACTCCGCCGACCAGGACCTGCGCATCGTGCAGAACCAGTACAAGTCCGGCACGGTCGACTACACCAGCGTCGTCGTCGCCCAGACGGCGGACTACTCGGCCCATAACGCCGAACTGGCCCTGGAAGCGAGCCGCCTGACCACCACCGTCGACCTGATCGTCGCCCTCGGCGGCGGCTGGAACGCGGGCCAGCTGAAGGGGAAGTAGGGGCCGCGGCTCCGGCTCCAGCCTCGCCCCCATCCCCAACCTCGGTCATCCCCAGGCTGAACACGTAAGTCCGGGTGACCCAAGAACGCAGCCCGGCGGATGGCCGCGCGCGGCGCGGCCCATTGCGCTTCCGATGTCCTTGGATGGCCGGGACTTTCGCCCGGCCATGACCGAGAGGGATGAGCGATCCCGCGTCGCTGTCAGTTTTCCTGAACTCTCGACAGCGCCCGCACGGCAGCGATGTTTCACGTGAAGCCGCAAACGACGCTTAATAACGGCGCCCAAATTGGGGCGACGCCACGGCGGCGCCCCAGATTTCCTGCTACTCACGATATCAAAGACCGGGCGCTCCGAGAGCGTCGGGTCAGTGATCTACGCGGATGAGTCGTCGTCCAGTCCAGCGGACGCGGATGAACGCCCCAATGCTGCTCTAGTGTTTCAGCGTGATCGTGACGCCCCCCGCGCCAAGCGTCAGTTGCAAGCCCGATGAGGTCGAGGAGGCGCGAATCTCGACCCCATTTCCATTGGTCATGTCGATGCCGCCGGCGCCTGCGCCTGCCGTCGCCGAGGCCTCACCGGCGGCATAGCTGCCCTCGATGTCGGACAGGCGGTGCAGGTTGTAGACCCTGCCGACGACGTCGTAGCTGTTGACGCCGATGGTCCCCACTTTCAGGCCGCTCACGTCGATCGGGTAATTCACGCCGCGGTACCTGACGACGCCACTGGCGCCCCCAACCCCGACGATGAAGCCCACCGAGCCGCCGTGGAAATGGATGGTGGTCACGGGAACCGGCGCCGGGTGATGGCGGGGCTTGGCGATCGCCGGCGATGACAGGGCGCCGACCAGCACGACAGCGGCGGCGCGAAGAAGGATTTTCATGACGACAGACTCCGGGTCGTTGCTGGAAAGCGAGGGTGGCGCCAAAGGTTTGCGCCTGCCGACGTCCTGGAACGCTGAAGACAGAGGGATCGGGTCACCGGTATTTGTCAAGCGAGCGATGGCGGCTCCCGCGGTCCGGCAGGTAATCAATCCCACCGCGCCGCCAGCTTTCCGGGCTCCGGTCGAGAAGATCATCGCCGATGCCGCATCGTAGTTTGCCACGCTGGCCGGCTTCAGACCGACGTCCGCTTCGGGGCGCAACGCCAGCGGCAGATTCCGACCGA
>Ga0302311_10002722_pt1 | contig 19811 bp, 17 predicted proteins | sample III_Palsa_N1_3_FD_200449 | JGI IMG/M metagenome (GOLD analysis project Ga0302311, IMG submission 200449) | Peat permafrost microbial communities from Stordalen Mire near Abisko, Sweden - III_Palsa_N1_3 | ecosystem: Environmental > Terrestrial > Soil > Palsa > Peat permafrost | place: Sweden... | reverse complement strand
CAATCCATTGATGCGTTCGATTTCGGCAAGGATGGCCTGTGGATGGCCAATGCCGACCAACTCGCGTTCTACCGTTTTAGCGGGAAGGGTGTGGCGCTGGATCGTCGGATTGACGCGGCACACGGATGGCCCTCGGTCAACGTGACCGATCTGCGGGTGGATACGCTCGGCCGCGTCTGGGTCTTCGGTCATGACGGCTTGTGGTATTTCGATCCGCGCACCGGACACTTCCGCTCGTTCGGCCTGCAGGACGGTCTGACCAATGGCGAGTTCGCGCGCGGCTACGCCTACATGCCCAGCGGCTATATCTACGCCGCCACTCTGGGTGGTGTGGCGGCGTTCGACCCGGACTGGATGAGTCCACAGGCCGACGAGCCGCAGTTGTCGATCACCCGGGTCAGTGTGCGTCGCCATGGGGTGACGGAGGTGTTGCCGATCGGAGCGAAGCCGCTGGAAATCAGCTGGCGGGACAGCCAGCTCGAGGTTGAGGCGCGGGTGTTTTCCTATGTCAATCCGTCCGCCAATCATTACCGGTTCCGGCTGAGCGGTTTTGACAGCAGTTGGGTCGACACCGACGATCGCGGTGAGCGCGATTTCACAGGGTTGGGTGCCGGTAACTACACGTTGGACGTGATGGCCTCTGGTGCGCGTGGTACCTGGACGCATCGTGCCGCACAGCTGCGCATTCATGTGCAGGCACCGCCATGGGCGCGTTGGTGGGCGTGGCTGATCTATGCCGTGCTGGTGGCGCTGCTGGCGTGGCTGCTGCTGCTGGCGTGGCGGCGCCGGCTGGCGCATCGGCACCAGATCCAGCTGGCCGAGCAGCGCCGTAGCCTGGCCGAACAGGCCAGCGCAGCGAAAACCCAGTTCCTGGCCACGCTCAGCCACGAGATACGTACACCGATGACCGGTGTGATGGGCATGGCCGAATTGCTGCTGAGCACACCGCTCAACCAGCAACAGCACGAATACACCGATGCCATGCAGCGTTCCGGCAGCATGCTGTTGAAGCTGCTAAACGATGCGCTGGATCTGGCGCGCATCGAGGCCGGCAGGCTGGAGCTGGAGCCGGCGCCGTTTGATCCGCGCCAACTGGTGAAGGAGGTGGCGCAGCTGGAACGTGGCTTGGCGCAGTCAAGACATGTTCGCTTCGAGCTGGAGATTGCCGACGATCTGCCGATGCTGGTGGTCGGCGATGTGCTGCGGATCAAGCAGGTATTGCTGAACCTGGCGAACAATGCGTTGAAGTTTACCGAACGCGGCCGCGTGACGCTGCGCGTGCAGCGGATGGATGAGGATCTGCAGTTCAGTGTCAGCGATACCGGTCCGGGCATTTCCGAAGCGAGCCAGGCCCGGCTGTTTGAGCGTTTCGAGCAGGAGGATGGCCCGCAGCGACGCGCCGGCAGCGGCTTGGGGCTGGCAATCTGTCGCGAGCTGGTGGGCATGATGGGCGGCAGTATCGAGCTGCAGTCGCAGCTGGGGCATGGCAGCACGTTTCATGTGCGCCTGCCGCTGGCCGAGCCGATGCCGGTCGAGCCGTCGTCGTCGAAGGATGCAGGCGAAGACCGCAGTTACTGCCTGCTACTGGTGGAAGACGACACGATCGTGGCAGCGGTCATCAGTGGTCTGCTGGAACGACAGGGGCATGCGGTGGTGCATGTCATCAATGGACTGGCTGCATTGGCCGAACTGGCGCAGGTGCGTTTCGATGCGGTGCTGCTGGATCTGGACCTGCCAGGCGTGGATGGCTTCCAGATCGCCCGACTGATCCGCCAGCGCGAGCAGGCTGGACCGCACTTGCCGATCATTGCCGTGACTGCGCGTTCGGGCAGCGAGGATGAAACGCGCGCGCATGCGGCAGGCATGGATGGCTTTCTGCGCAAGCCACTCACCGGCGAACAGCTGGCTGCTGCGCTGGCACAGGTTCTGGTCGCCACAGTGCCGGTGGCAACCGACCTCGCCTGAGCCTACATGTCGTTCTTGTGCAGCTCGAAACCGCGTTGCTGGTATTCGCGCCAGCGCGTGCGCGAGCCGTCGCGCTCGGCCGGGTCGGCGGCGACCACTTCCAGCACGCGCTGGCAGTGTCCGTCAGGGCAGGTCTCGCGCAGGTTGATCACCAGAGGCCGGTCGGCGCTGTCGATGCCCGGCGGCACGATCAGTACGGCGGTCTGCGCATCGTCATCGTCGCCGGCCAGCTGATGCGGAATCAACGTGTCCTCGTCGAACGCCCACAGCAGTTCATCGAGCGCTTCGGCCTGGGCGTAATCGCGGGTCAGGATCAGCGTCGGCTGCTGCGTCGCAAACGCCTTCTTCGCCAGTTCGCACACCAGCAACAACGGCTGCTCGCGAAAGCGTGGCTTGTCGATCAGGTAGAAATCGGCACGGGGCATTGAGGGTCGGTTCCGGCGCGTCAGCCAGCGCGATCCAGCAGCCACTGCGCCAGCAGCGCTACCGGTCGCCCAGTGGCGAGGCCCTTGCGGCCTTCGTCCCAGGCGGTGCCGGCGATGTCCAGGTGCGCCCAGCGCTGGCCGTCGGTGAAGCGTGACAGGAAGCAGGCGGCAGTGATTGCACCAGCGCTCTTGCCGCCGATGTTGGCGACGTCGGCGAAGCCGGAATCGAGCTGCGCCTGGTAGTCGTCCCACAACGGCAGGCGCCAGGCGCGGTCAAGCGTCTCTTCGCCAGCGGCGAGCAGCTCGGCGGCGAGGTCGTCGTGTTTGCTCATCAGGCCGCTGGCATGCTTGCCGAGCGCGATCACACAGGCGCCAGTGAGGGTGGCAGCGTCGATCAGGGTGTGCGGGTGGAAGGTCTGCGCGGTGTAGGTGAGCGCATCGCACAGGATCAGTCGGCCTTCGGCGTCGGTGTTCAACACCTCGATGGTCAAGCCGGACAAGCTGGTCAGCACATCGCTGGGGCGGTAGCTGTCGCCGTCGGGCATGTTCTCCACGCTCGGTACCACGCAGACCAGGTTGAGCTTGAGGCCCATCTTCACCGCAGCGACAAAGGCGCCGAGCACGCCGGCCGCGCCGCCCATGTCGAACTTCATTTCTTCCATGCCGGCGCCGGGCTTCAGACTGATGCCGCCGGAGTCGAAGGTGACGCCCTTGCCGACAAAAGCGTACGGCTTGTCACCCTCTTTACCGCCCTTGTATTCCAGCACGATCAGCCGTGGCTTGTTGACCGAGCCGCGGCCTACTGCCAGCAGCGAGCCGAAGCCGAGCTTGCCCATCTCGACTTCGTCGAGCACGTTGCAGCTGACCTTGTCGCTGCCTTCGGCAAAGGCTTGTGCCTGCCCAGCGATATACGCAGGGGTGCAGATGTTCGGCGGCAGGTTGGCCAGGTCGCGGGCGAAGCGCACGCCTTCGGCAATCGCTCGGGCCTGGTCAAGGCCGTGTTGCGCATCGTCGCCGGCGGCAAAAGTAATGGCGTTGAGCTCTGGCTGCTTGCTCTTGTCGCGTGGCTTGAACGTAGCGGTGTAACGATAGGCGGCGTGATCACTCGCGAGCGCGGCAACGCGCACGCGCCAGGCATTGCTGCGGCCCGGCACTTCGACTTCGGTCAGATACGACACTGCTTCCGTGAGCGGCAACTTGCCCATGGCACGCGCCGCCTCGATGCTGACCTTCTGGAAGCGGGCCGCGTCGAATGACTTCTGCGAACCCAGCCCGACCACCAGCACGCGCTTCGCGGTGATACCGGTCGGCGCGAACAGCAGGGTGGTGCTGCCGGCTTTGCCGCTGATGTCGCCACTTTCCACCTGGCGCTTGATCAGGCCATCGGTGGCGCTGTCCACCCGGGCGGCAGCGCTGGTCAGCATGCCGTGTTCATACACGCCGACCAGCACGCAGGCGGCGTCAACGGTTTCCGGAGCGGCGGTGCCGAGGCTGAACTGGAGGGTCATCGGGGTGGTTCCTGCATGAGCCCGGCGATGGCCGGACAGGCTAGACTTAGGGTTTGTCGGCCCGATCGGGTCAACGGGTAAGCGGACAAGTTTATCGCATGCTGAGCATTCTCGACCGCTATTTCCTGCGCGAGCTGGGGCAGACCATGCTGGCCACCGCGATTGTGCTGCTGGCGATCATGTCCGGCACCACCTTCGCGCAGGTGCTGAAGCAGGTGGCCAACGGCAGCTTCCCGGCCAGCGTGATGTTCCAGGTGCTGGGCCTGAACATGATCGAAGGGCTGCCCACCTTGCTGCCGCTCTCGGCCTTCCTTGGCGTGCTGTACGGTCTCGGCCGCATGTACCGCGAAAGCGAGATGCACGTGCTGGCTTCTTCCGGCATGGGGGCGGGTGGCCTGCTGCGGCCGATGACGCTGCTGGCGGTGCTGGTGTCGGTGCTGGTGGCGGTGGTATCGCTGTGGCTGGGACCATGGGCATACCGCACTTCCGACGCGCTGGTGTCTGCAGCGAACCGTTCGGTGATCGCCGCCGGCCTGGATGCCGGCCGCTTCACGCCGCTGCCGAGCAAGGGCGGCATCATCTTTGTCGATACCCTGAGCCGTGATGGCAGCGTACTCGGCAATACCTTCATTGCCGCCGAGCGCATCGACAAGGATGGTTCCCGCAAGATCAAGCTGATCACCGGCAAGCACGGTCAGATGTATCAGGAAAGCAGCGGTACCGATCGCTTCCTGGCGCTCTACAACGGCTGGCAGTACGAGATTCCATTGGGCGCCGACAACTGGCGCAAGATGCAGTACGAGCGCAACGACACCTCGCTGTCCAATGTGCAGTCCGACGCCACGACCGAGGATCCTGCGGCGAGCCTGGATACCTTGACGCTATGGGGTGCCGACAACGCCGATGCACGCGCGGAATTCGCCTGGCGCACCATTGCGCCGGCGATGAGCCTGGTATTGCTGATGCTGGCGCTGCCGTTGTCGCGGCAGACTCCGCGCGAACCGCGTTTCGGCCGCCTGCTGCTGGCGGTACTCAGCTTCTATGTGTATTACCTGCTGCTGGCGCTCTGTCGCGGGCAAATTGCCAAGGGCCACTGGCATCATGCCGGTCCGATGTGGTTCGTTAGCCTGTTGGTATTCGGGTTTGCCGCATGGATGTTCCGCGACCAGTACGTTGAGCGCAAACCGCGCAAGGCGGCGGCCCGATGAGTGTCATGCAGATCAAGCGGGTCGACTGGCTGGTCAGCATCACCGTGCTCAGTTCGTTGCTGATGGTCTGGCTGGTGCTGACCGGTTTCGACGCTGTGCTGCATTTTCTGCAGCAGCTCGGCAATATCGGCAAGAACGGCTACACCTTGACCGATGCCATCGTGTACGTGCTGGTGACCACCCCGCGCCGGCTATACGAAATGTTCGGCAATGCGGCGCTGATCGGCGGTCTGCTGGGACTGGGTGGCCTTGCTTCCACCGGCGAGCTGACTGCATTGCGTGCCACCGGCATGTCCAAGCTGCGTATCGCGACATCCGCCGTCGGCATCGTGGCGGTGCTGATGGTCGGAGTGGTGATTCTGGGCGAAACCGCTGCGCCATGGGGCGACCAGCAGGCGCAGGCGATGGACCTTCGGCTGAAATCGTCAGGCAGTATCGGTTCGACCAGCAGTGGCTTGTGGGCACGCGACGGCAATCGCTTCATCAATGCCAAGAGCAGCCTGCTGCGACCGGTGAATGGACATAGTTCGGTACAGCTGGCGGACGTTCGCGTGTTCACCCTGACGCCCGACGGGCAGTTGAGCCGTTTCGACTGGGCCAAGACGGCCGAACACGATGGCAAGCAATGGGTGTTCGATGAAGTGCGCAGCACCACGCTGGACGACCAGGGTACGCACACCACCACGGCAGTCAACGAGCGTTGGGAATCGCGGCTCGATCCGAATGTGCTGGAACAGTCATTGATCCAGCCGCAATATCTGGCCATGCGCGACCTGCGTCGCAACATGACCTATCTGGAGACCAATGGCGAAAGCCCGGGCGTTTATGCGATTGCGTTCTGGGGGCGTGCGCTGTACCCGCTGAACGTGCTGGTGCTGGTGCTCTGCGCGATGCCATTCGCGTTTGGTGCCTTGCGTTCGGGCGGCCTGGGCAAGCGCATGTTCCTGGGCATGCTGCTGGCGATCGGCTGGTATTTCCTGCAGAAGGCGATGGTCAGCTTCGGTACGGTCTACGGTATCCCGCCGCTGGTTGCCAATCTGCTGCCGGCCATGGTCCTGGCCCTGGCGGCGTGGCTGTATTTCCGCAAGCACGCCTGACGGTTCCGGGCGGGCTCGCTGCGGCAACCTAATCCAGCATCGCGAGTGATTCAGCGGTTTCGACGTCGATATCGGTGATCGCCTGCGCATCCGATGTGAACTTGCCGCCCTGGGCCAGTTGTGCGAACAGGCCACCCTGTGCGATCAGCTCATCGAAACGGCCCTGTTCCACCAATTGTCCCTGATCCAGCACCAGGATCAGGTCGGCATTGCGCACGGTGGACAGCCGATGCGCGATCACGAAGGTGGTGCGGCCCTGGGTCAGCGTGTCGAGTGCGCGCTGGATGCGTGCCTCGGTGGCGTTGTCCAGCGCGCTGGTGGCCTCGTCTAGTACCAGGATCGGCGCATCCTTCAGCATGGCGCGGGCGATCGCCAGACGCTGGCGCTCGCCGCCGGACAGTGAGCGGCCGCGTTCGGCGACCAGGGTCTCCAGTCCTTCGGGCTTGTTGGCGATGAACGTGGCTGCCTCGGCCGCGGCGACGGCCTTCTCGATCTCGATGAGGTCGGCGTCCGGCTTGCCGACACGCAGGTTGTCGAGGATCGAGCGGTAGAACATGCCAGGATCCTGGAACACCACGCCAATATTCTGGCGCAATGAATCGAGCGTGACGGCGCGGATATCGTGGCCGTCGATGCTGATGTGTCCCTCGGATGGATCGTAGGCGCGATAGAGCAGGCTGAGCGCAGTGGTCTTGCCGGCGCCGGTCGGGCCGACCAGCGCAATCGTGCTGCCGGCGGCGGCGCGAAAGCTCAGCCCATGCAGTGCCGGCTGCACCGGGTCATAGCCGAAGCTGACCTGGTCGAATACCACCTCGCCACGCACGCGTGGCAGCACCATCGCGCCAGCCGCTTCAACGATCGCCGGATGCTGGTCGAGCACCGCGAAGTAGTCGTACAGCGACTGGGTCTGGAAGAACAGGCCGGAGATGAAGCTGGCGAACTGTTCGAGCCGACCGATCAGCATCATCGAGAAACCCACGAAGCTGACGATGCCACCCACCGTCACCTCGCCGCGCGCATGCAGTGAAGTGCCGAGCGCGAAGATCGCGACAATGGTCAGCGTGCTGGCTGCGCGGTTCAGCACCGACAGGATCGCCCAGCCGCGCAGCACCGGATACTGCGCCGCCAGCACGCGCATCATCATCTCCTTCAGTGCGGCGGCTTCGGCGCTGAGACGAGTGAAGCTCTGCACCACGGTGACGTTGCCGAATACGTCGCCGGCGCGGGTGGCGATCTCGTGATGCAGTTCTTCCACCTCGCCCTGTGCCTTGTGCGTACGCTGCACGGCGATCGCATTGGAGACCGCGAAGATGATCATCAGCGCGATCATCAGCAGCGCCAGCTTCCAGTTCATCACCAGTGCGACCGGGATCATCACGAAGATCGACAGCAGCGTGGCGAGGTGTTCGCGGAAGAAGCTCAGCCAGAGGTTGAACAGGTTGCTGACACCGTTGTTCATGATGCGCGCGAGCCGGCCGGTGTGATGCTCGCCGTGGAACGCCAGCGGCAGTGCCGCGGCATGTTCGAAGAACGCGGCGATCGCGGCCAGCCGGCGTCGGTGCGCGAGACGATCGGCATGCAGCGACACCCACACGCTCGCTATCACGCCGCCGAAGCCGGCCAGTGCCCACAGCGCGATCAGTCGCGGTGCGTGGCTCGGACCGGGTGCCGCCAGTGCGTCGACCACGCGGCCGAACAGCATCGGTTCGAGGAAGTACACGCCAGCCAGGGCGAGATTCGCCAGTGCCAGCGTGATCGCCAGTCGCCGTTCGGGCGCGAGCAGCCCGAGTACGCGCAGATAGAGACGCAGGATCGACACGACGACAGGACCCCTTGGGTGCGTCACTGCGCACCATGAATTTGGTCATGCTACTACTGGAGCTCAGCTCACTGATCGGCTGCTTGCTGAGGCGATGGCTTGCTCGCATCCGCCTGACCGATCAAGCTGATGGGGTTTCCTGACAAGAGGGTATGCCGTGGATGTGATCGACCTGCGCAGTGACACCGTGACCCGCCCAACCGCTGCGATGCGTGAGGCGATGTTGGCTGCCGAGGTCGGTGACGACGTCTACGGCGAGGACCCCACGGTCAATGCGCTGCAGCAGCGGATGGCTGATGAGCTCGGTTTCGATGCTGGGTTGTTTGTGCCCAGCGGCACGCAGTCCAACCTGCTGGCATTGCTTGCACATTGCGAGCGTGGCGATGAATACCTGGTCGGCATGGATGCGCACACCTACAAGTTCGAGGGCGGTGGCGCGGCGGTGCTCGGCTCGATCCAGCCGCAGCCGATCGTGCAGTCGGCAGATGGCACGTTGCCGCTGCAGAGCATCGAGGCGGCGATCAAGCCGATCGACCCGCACTTCGCACGTACCCGCCTGCTGGCACTGGAAAATACCTGGCATGGCCGGCCGCTGCCGCTTGAGTACCTGACCGCTGTGCACGACGTGGCGCGTGCGCACGGACTCGGCCTGCACCTGGATGGCGCGCGCCTGTACAACGCCGCGGTGGCCTGCGGTGTGCCGGCGCGGGAGATCGCGCGGCATTTCGATACGGTATCCATCTGCCTGTCGAAGGGGCTTGGCGCACCGGTCGGTTCGGTGCTGGTTGGCTCGCATGCGCTGGTCGACAAGGCGCGGCGCTGGCGCAAGGTCACCGGCGGCGGCTGGCGCCAGGCCGGTATCCTTGCAGCAGCAGGCATGTATGCGCTGGATCATCATGTGGCGCGGCTGGCCGATGATCATCGTCGCGCGGCGTATCTGGCCGGTCGCCTGCGTGAGATTGCCGGCATCGACCTGCTCGGGCAGTACACCAACATGGTCTTCATCGACGTGCCAGCTGAACGGTTGCGCGAACTGGACGTCCATCTGCGCGCTGCCGGCATCCGCATCAGCATCGGTTATCTGCCCACGCTGCGACTGGTAATGCACCTTGATATTGACGACGATGGCGTGGCGCGCACGGTCGCGGCATTCGCAGCTTTCTTCCAGCGGAACTGAAGCAGTGGTGCAGTGTGTGGCGCGCGGTTAGCGCGCTCAGTGGAACATCAGGTTGATCGCGACCAGGGTGACGACGAGCACCAGCAGGGTCAGCGGTATGCCGACGCGCAAAAAGTCCTTGCTGCGATAGCCGCCCGGGCCGGTGACCATCATCAGCGCGGGGTGACCGGAGCTGAGCAGGAAGGTGTTGGACGAGGACACCGCTACGATCAAGGCATACGCCGACGGGTTGCCGCCGGTGGCGACCGCCACGCTGATCGCGATCGGCACCATCATCACGGTGGCACCGACATTCGACATCACCTGCGAGAACAGCAGGGTCAGGATTGCCAGCACCAGTTGCAGCAGCCAGTGCGAATGGCCACCCAGATGTTGCAACACCTCCTGCGCCACCCACGCAGCGGTGCCGGTGGAATCCATCGACCAGCCCAGCGGAATCAGGCAGGCGGTCACGAAAATCGTCTTCCAGTTGATCGCCCTGTACGCCTCATCCATGTTCAACACGCCGGTCAGCAGCATGCCGATCGCGCCGGTCATCATCGCCACCGACAGGTCGAGGTTGGTAAACAGCGCCAGACACTTGGCCATTACGAAGAAGCCCACCGCCTGCCAGATCTTGCCGGGGCGCTGTTCCTCCTTCGGGATGTCGGTGACGACGACGAGATCCTTGTCTTCCGCTGCCAGCGACAGGTCGCGCCAGTTGCTGTGCAGCACCACCGTGTCGCCGGCGCGCAGAGTCACCCCGCGCACGTCGTCGCGGAATACATGCTCGCCACGGGTCACCGCCAGCACCGAAATACCGAAACGCTTGCGCAGACGCAGCTCGCCCACGGTCTGCTTGATGAAGCGCGAAACCGGCGGAATTACCACTTCGGAAATGCCGGCTCGGCTCGGGTTGAACAGCTCGCCGAGCTGGCGCATGCGGGTCGACAGCCGGCACAGCTGGTTGTTGGCGAACTGGGTCAGTTGATCGCGCGGGCCGAGCACGCCGAGCACCGAGCCGACCCAGATCACGTGATCAGCCGGTGGCGCCATGCGTGCGTCGTTGCCGCTCTTGATCGCCAGGATCATCGGCGCGCCGTGCAGTTGCTCGACCTCGCCGATGCTCATGCCGACCAGCGGACTTTCCGCGGTGACGGTGAGTTCGGCGGTCTCGCCGCCGATGCCGTAGGTCTCGGCGAAGTAGCTCTCGGTGCGCCCGGGCGTCACCTTTAGCCGTTCGTCCTCGTGACCGGGAAGCAGCTTGCGGCCGAAGAAATAGAAGTACGCCACGCCGAGGAGGGCCAGCGCCAGGCCGATCGGGGTGACGCTGAACAGGCCGAACTTCGGGATCGTGTGCGCGCCCGGTGGCAGGTTCACGTTGGCGCTGGCAATCAGGTCGTTCAGCACGATCAATGGCGAGTTCGCGATCAGCGTGGTGTTGGTTGCAGTGAGGATGCAGAACGCCATCGGCAGCAGCAGCCGCGACAGCGGCACGCCGGTACGCGCGGACAGGCGGCTGCTGACCGGGATCATCAACGCGGCCAGCGCCTGGCTGGGAATCACTGCGCTGAACAGGCTGGCGACCAGGTTGATCACCAGGCCGAGGCGCGATTCCACGCCACGTGCCATGCGCATCACGAAACGTGCGGTGAGGTTGAGTACGCCGGCGCGATCCAGTCCCTCGCCCATGATCATGATCGCCATGATCGCGATCACCGCGTTGCCGGCGAAACCGTTGAACACGCGGTCGGACGGGATCAGTCCGGTCAGGCCGATCGCCACCACCACCAGCAGCGCCACCATGTCGGCGCGGATCCACTCCAGCACCAGCATCAGCATGGTGAAGCCCACCAGCCCGAGTACCAGGATCATTTCGGGGGTGAGCGAGAGTCCCACTAGCTGACGTCCGGCAGAGGCGGCTGGCTACGGTGGTTACGGCGGGGCAGTGGAAGCTTCACGCTGCGTCGATTCGTCCCTGGATGGATTGCCGCAGTATAAGCGTGCCGATGCGGCCGCTGGTGAACCCCCATTACATGGAGGCATGCTCAGGTTCGGCGATAAAGCAGATCCCACACGCCATGACCAAGCTTCAGGCCGCGTCGCTCGAAGTGCGTCTCGATGCGCCACGCGGGCTTCTCGGCGTACTGGCCAGGGCCGATCGTGTTGCGCCAGCCCGGCGCGGCTTCCATCACCTCGAGCATGTGCTCTGCATACGGCTGCCAGTCGGTGGCCAGATGCAGCAGGCCATCCGGCGCCATGCGTGAGGCGAGCAGGGCGACGAACTCCGGCTGGATCAGCCGGCGCTTGTTGTGACGTTTCTTGTGCCAAGGGTCGGGGAACCAGATGCGCGCCTCGGCCAGCATGCCCGGTGCGATCTCGTGTTCGAGCACTTCCACCGCGTCGTGCTTGTACAGCCGCACATTGCCGGCGTCGCGTGCGGCCAGCGAATTCATCAGCCGCCCGACGCCGGGGCCATGCACCTCGATGCCGAGGAAGTCGCGCGCCAGGTCGTGCTCGCTGGCCCAAGCCAGTGCTTCGCCGTTACCGAAACCGATCTCCATCACCAGCGGCGCGTACCGGTCGAAGTTCGCGTGGAAGTCGTGCGGGGTGCCGTGATAGTCGATGCCGTAGCGCGACCACAACGTGTCGAACGCGCGCTGCTGCGCCTGCGTCATGCGGCCTTCGCGCAGCACGAAACTACGGATGCGGCGCATGTATTCCGGCGCAGTGTCGTCGTGGTCGTGTTGTTCGCTCATGTCCGCTCAGCCAATGGTGCCGTCGATCGGGCTGGACGCCGAGGCATAGCGTTTGCGCGGGATGCGTCCGGCACGAAACGCGGCGCGGCCAGCCTGGATCGCCAGCTTCATCGCGTGCGCCATCAGCACCGGATCCTTCGCGCCGGCGATCGCGGTATTCATCAGCACGCCATCGCAGCCCAGTTCCATCGCGATCGCGGCGTCGGAGGCGGTGCCCACGCCGGCGTCGACGATGATCGGTACCTTGGCGTTCTCGATGATCTCCAGCAGGTTGTAGCGGTTCTGGATGCCCAGGCCCGAGCCGATCGGTGCGGCCAGCGGCATCACCGCGACGCAGCCGATCTCCTCGAGACGCTTGGCCAGGATCGGGTCATCACTGGTATAGACCATCACCTCGAAGCCGTCGGCGACCAGGATCTCGGCAGCCTTCAGCGTTTCCACCACGTCGGGGAACAGTGTGCGCTGGTCGCCCAGCACTTCGAGCTTCACCAGCTGGTGGCCGTCGAGCAGCTCGCGTGCCAGCTTGCAGGTGCGTACCGCATCGACTGCGTTGTAGCAGCCGGCGGTGTTCGGCAGCAGGGTGAACTGGTCCGGCGGCAGTGCCTCGAGCAGGTTCGGCTGGCCGGCATCCTGGCCGATGTTCACGCGGCGGATCGCCACGGTAACGATCTCGGCGCCTGCGGCCAGTGAGGCCGCACGGGTCTCGTCGAAATCCTTGTACTTGCCGGTGCCGGTGAGCAGCCGTGAGCCGTAGCTCTTGCCAGCAATGATCAGTGGATCGGTGATATCGGTGGTCTTGCGATTCATGGCGATGCCTGGGGTGCGGGCGGGTGTGGCGATGGGCGGCGAAGCGACGGAAACTCAGCCGCCGCCGATGGCGTGGACGATTTCAAGTTGGTCGCCGTCGGCCAGGATGTGACTGGCGTGCAGGCTGCGCGGCACGATCTCGTGGTTGAGCTCCACCGCCACGCGGCGGCCGCCGTAACCGGCCTGTTCCAGCAGCTGGGCAACGGTGGTGGCAGGAGCGCAGTCGCGCGGTTGACCATTGAGCGTAATGTGCATCCGGCCATTGTAGCGGCTGTGACGGCGAGTACCGATTTGCGACGGCATGGGCTGGCCTCAGTTACGGCCGCAGCCTTCGGTGATTCATGCGGCGTTGGGTTGGCACTCGTCGCACGGCCAGGTGCGGCGATGGGGAGGGCCGGTAGTTCCAACCGCAGGAGTCCCGGGTTACCATCCGCAGGCCCAGGCGGGTGTAGCTCAATGGTAGAGCTGTAGCTTCCCAAGCTACTGACGAGGGTTCGATTCCCTTCACCCGCTCCAATCCCCGATCCCCACCGAGCAATCCCGAATCCACATGGCAGATCTGATCAACACAGATCTGATCAACAGAGATCTGGTCACTCTGGGTTGGCGCGAGCGACTGGCCTTGCCACAGCTTGGCATCGGCATGCTCAAGGCCAAGCTCGATACCGGTGCGCGCAGCAGTTCGCTGCATGTCGATACTCTAGAGGCTTTCCAGCGCGACGGCGTGACCTGGTTGCGCTTCACCATGCATGTCGGCCGGCGTCAGCCGGTGCCTGTGTGCTGCGAGGCGCCGGCACTGGATCGGCGCGCGGTGACTGACACGGGTGGTCGTCGCACCGAACGCTGGTTCATCCGCAGTGATGTACAACTGGCCGGCCAGCATTTCAGTGTCGACATCAACCTGACCGATCGGCGGCATATGCTGTTTCCGCTGTTGCTCGGCCGCACTGCCCTGAGCGGGCGTTTTGCGGTGGATCCGGCACGTTCCTATACCCAGTCACGGCCGCTGCTGGTCGCGGACCCTTCATGACGGCCCTTGTATGAAAATTGCGATCCTCTCGCGCAACACGCGCCTGTATTCGACCAAGCGGCTTGTCGAGGCGGGGCGCGAGCGTGGCCACGTGGTGCGCGTGCTCGACCCCTTGCGCTGCTATGTACGCATCGCGCCGGGCGCCGTGGCGATCCGCTACAAGGGGAGAGAGGTGCGCGACATCGATGCGGTGATCCCGCGCATCGGCACCACCAGCACGTTCTATGGCACTGCCGTGTTGCGTCAGCTGGAAATGATGGGTGTGTACACGCCCAATCCCTCCGATGCCGTGCTGCGCGCGCGCGACAAGCTGCGTTGCCTGCAGATACTCGCGGCTCAAGGCATCGACATGCCGATCACGGTGTTCGGCGACAACCCGGACGACACCGCCGACGTGCTGGCCCTGCTGGGCGATCCGCCGCATGTGATCAAGCTCAACGAAGGCAGCCAGGGCACCGGTGTGGTGCTGGCCGAGAAGCGCAGCGCGTCACAGAGCGTGATCGAGGCGTTCCGTGGCCTGTACGCGAACTTCCTGGTGCAGGAGTTCATCGCCGAGGCGAAGGGTAGCGACCTGCGTTGTTTCGTGGTCGGCAAGAAAGTGGTGGCGGCCATGCAGCGCGATGCCAGCCCGGGCGAGTTCCGCGCCAACCTGCATCGCGGCGGCACGGCGATGGCCGCGACGCTGAGCGCTGAGGAAAAGCGTATCGCGATACGTGCGGCAGGGGCGTTGGGGCTGGGTATCGCCGGTGTCGATTTGCTGCGCTCAAACCGCGGGCCGCTGCTGCTCGAGGTGAACTCCTCGCCCGGTTTGGAGGGTATCGAGGCCGCCACTGGCGTCGATGTGGCTGGTGCGATCATGGACCTGTTGCTTGCACAGGCCGGTGACACGGTGCGGGGCGCACGCATGCGCCGGAGTACATTACGAAGCGTTTAGTACGAACATCTTCGTTGACAGGGCTTGGCCGGCTGACCTAGCATCCATTGCAGGATGATCGGGTGTGGGGTGTTCCTTAGGAGCGCGGCCTGGTCTGGGGAGAGTGGGGCATGAAACAGAAGTTCTGGCTGGTGAGTGCGGTTGTGGGCGTGGCGCTGCTGCAGGCGAGTGCTGTTTACGCCTACAAGACGGAAGTCATTGTGAAGGCCGAGAACAAGGGTGACTTTACTGCCGTGGTTGCGGCCGTGCATCAACAGATGCAACCTGGCGGGCGCTATGAATTCGTGCAACAAGGTGAGCGCGACAAGCTCGAGACGAACTTCACCGAAATGCAATCGCTGTTCGACAAGTACGGGACTGTTGCGCAGATGGACCAGAGCAGCAAAGTCCAGCTGTTCAACGATCAGGAAGCGGTCAACGCGATCCTGACGCGCCGTGACGACAAGCGGCTGGTATGCGAGTCAGTGGAGCCGATAGGTTCCCACATACCGAGGACGACCTGCCGCACCTATCGCGAAATCGAGTTGGAGCAGCGTAATGCCCAGGACTTTCAACACCAGCTGCTGCAGTCAAATCAGCCTTCGGGCAGTTCTCTCTCTCCTCACAGCGGGCACTAGCCGCATAATGCCGAGAACGGCAGAAATGCGTGCCTGGCCTCGAGTGAGGATTTGATATGAAACTGCCACCAGACAATGATCCGAAGCCGACCGGGGCGGAGCTGGAGATTCTCCACGTCCTTTGGCTGCGTGATGGATGCACCGTACGTGAAGTGCACGATGTACTCCGTCCCAGTGACAGCACCGGTTACACCACGACGCTGAAATTGATGCAGTTGATGCACGCCAAGGGGCTGGTTGAGCGTGACGATGCACAGCGTGCACATGTTTACCGGCCAACGGTGAGCAAGGAGCGCACCCAGAAACGGTTTCTGCTTGATCTGGTACAGCGGGTGTTCGACGGCTCATCTTCGCAACTGGTACTGCATGCGCTCGGCAGCCAGCATGCCAGCCGCGAGGAGTTGCGCGCGATCCGCACCCTGTTGAACAAGCTTGACAAGGACGCATCCTGATGGACGTATTGCCGTTGGTGCTTGCGAGTGTCCGGGTGGTCGGCTGGGTATTGCTGCATTTTGTCTGGCAGGGGGTATTGCTGGGATTGCTGTATGTGGTGGCGCGTGCGGTGCTGCCTCGTGGCGAGGCGCGTTACCGATTTGGCATGGCCATCCTGGTGGCGCTTGCCCTGTGTCCTTTGCTGACCCTGTGGCGGTTGCTGGAAGCACTGCCACAGGTAATACCGGCAGACGCTGGGCTGGTGGCTCCGGTGGCGACGGGTTACGGTGCGGCAGCCGTTGCGACGACCTGGGCATGGGATGCCGATCTGGACGCACTTTTGCCCTGGCTCGTGTTGACGTGGTCACTCGGTGTATTGCTGTTGTCACTGCGGGCATGGCGACAATGGCGCGGACTGAAGGCCCTCGTGCGGATGGCCGGGCTGATCCCGGAATGGCAGGATCAAGTCGTCGCGATGGCTGATCGTTTCGGTTTGCGTCGACGCGTCACCGTACTGTGCAGCAAGGTCATTGCCGCACCGGCCGTGGTTGGCTGGATGCGGCCGGTGATCCTGCTGCCGATGGCGGTGGTGTGCAATTTCCCGGCGACACAGATCGAACTGATCCTTGCCCACGAGTTGGCGCATTTGCGGCGCTGGGATCCGCTCGCCAACCTATTCCAGGTCGTTCTCGAGACGCTGTGTTTCTATCATCCGGTGGTGCATTGGATTTCGCGCGATGTGCGCAATGAGCGCGAGATCTGCTGCGACGAACTGGCGCTTTCAATCAGTGGCGGCAGCCGGCATGCCTTCGTAACGGCGTTGGCCGAGCTCGGTGAATTGCGTGAACGGCATGGCTCGTTGCTGCTGGCGGCCAGTGGTGGTGTGCTGCTGGATCGCGTGCAGCAGATGATCACGCCGGAGCGTGAAGGTGCATTGCTGCGCACGCCGGCCCGCTTTGTGGCGGTGTTGCTCGGTGCTGCGCTGGTGGCGCTCACGTTGCGACTCGAATGGAAGCAGAACCATCTGCAGCAAAACCTGACGGGCGCGATCGCACAACTGCAGTCGGTGTGGATTCCATCGATATTGCCGTTGGCGTTGGCTGATGTGCCGTGGCACCCGGCCGATCTGGCCTTGAGGCATGTCGAGGCACTGCGGCCGATCGAGAGTGCGGCGCGGGTGCCGGACCATACCGACCCGGGTGTCGCTGTGTTGCCGGTTGAATCGACTGGTGTGATGCTGCCGCAGGTGGCTTCGTTGCGGGTTGCTGATCTGGCGCCGGTTCGTCATGACGAGCCGATAGTGGTTGTGGCCGAGCCGGCTGTTCCCGCTGCTTCATCCAGGGCGCTGGCGCCGACACCAATTCAGATTCGCCAGCCGGTCTATCCGCATGCAGCGCTTGTGCAAGGTGTGGAAGGACAAGTGGTGATCGAGTTTGGCTTGTCTGCCGGTGGTGGCGTGCGGGATCCGCGTGTCATCAGTGCCCAGCCTGCGGGTGTGTTCGACCAGGCGGCGATCGACGCGATGCGTGCATGGAAGTATGCATTGCCGGAAACGGGCGCAACTTCACAACGGTATCGTCAGACGCTGGCTTTCACGCTGAATACGGGCCGCAGCGGAAATGTGACATCTCATTCGCAGGCCGATCAGAAAATCCGGGCTCGGGCCAGCTGTCAGATCGTCACGGGAACGCATATCTGTCGTGAACCGGATGATGCGCGTGCGGGTGGTTGATTCCATGGGCACGGTCTTGAGTTGATATCGTCGATATCTCATCGTGATGGTGGTGTGGAACTGCACGGCACGTTTAACGGCGAAGTGAGTACCGGTTAACTGCACCGTAACCCGGGACCCCCTATAAAGATGACACTGTTTTTTGCATGGCACTCCAACCGCTGAGGGCGGGTGACGGCAGATGATGGTATCGGGGCAATAGCTTGGGCCCAGGTGTGGCGACGGCGAGTCGTCCATCTGGGCCTTTTTATTGCCCGCACGAAGGCGCGTTCAGCTTTGCGTCGCAAGCGGCGCGCTTCGTTCACACAAGCTTTTGTTAAGCTTGCACCCTCAGCCGTCCCGTGTGTCGGCTGCGCAGGAGTGACACATGCGCGTTCTGGTGATTGAAGACAATAGCGATATCGCGACCAATATCGGCGACTATCTGGAAGATCGTGGCCACGTGGTGGATTTCGCCGGCGATGGCGTCACTGGCCTGCATCTGGCCGTGGTGCATGATTTCGACGTAATCGTGCTGGATCTCACGTTGCCGGGCATGGATGGTCTGGAAGTGGCGCGCAAGCTGCGTCACGAGGCGCACAAGCAGACGCCTATCCTGATGCTGACCGCGCGCGATGCGCTGGAGCAGAAGCTGACCGGCTTCGAATCCGGCGCCGACGACTACATGACCAAGCCGTTCGCGCTGCAGGAATTGTCCGCACGGCTGGAAGTGCTGGCGCGCCGCGGCAAGGGTCCGCAGAGCCGCGTGTTGAAGGTGGCCGACCTCACCTTCAATCTGGATACGCTCACGGTGAATCGCGAGGGCAAGTCGATCCAGTTGAACCCGATCGGCCTGAAGCTGCTGCAGGCACTGATGGAAGCAAGCCCGTCGGTGGTCACGCGGCAGGATCTGGAGCAGCGCGTATGGGGCGAAGAGCTGCCCGACAGCGATTCGCTGCGCGTGCATATTCACGGCCTGCGCGCGGCCATCGACAAACCGTTCGAGAAGCCGCTGATCCATACGCGGCATGGCATTGGCTATCGAATGGTCGAGCCGGATGCAGTCCAGGCGTAAGCTTCGGTTTCGATTGATCGTCTCTTTCGCGCTGTTCGGTTTCGGCCTCAGCGCGTTGTTTGCCGTGGCTGCGTTGTACGTTCGCGCCAAGGTGGAGGATCAGCTGGTGGTGTCCTCGTTGCAGGAGGATGCAGACAGCTATGTGAAGCAGATGCACGAGTCACCGGGGCAGCCGTTCTATTCCAAGCTGATGACCGGTTGGGGTTGGAGTGATCGAACCATTTACAAGGCACCCCTAGCCTGGCAGCAATTATCCAGTGGCGTGCATGACATCTACGAAACCGACGAGGATGGACATCCACGACACTATAAGCTCGCAGTAAGTCGCGAGTACGGCTTGATTGCATTCGTTAAATACGACGTCAGTCGTGACGACCTTGGCAAACGGCAGCTGCTGATAAGCGTGATTGGCGCAGTGTTCCTGTTCGGCCTGCTCTCGCTGGTGCTTGGCATGTGGCTTTCCCGCAAGGTACTCAAGCCGGTCAGTGAGCTGGCCAATCGCCTGCGCGACTTTCGCAAGGTTGGCAAGGCTGAGCCGCTGGCGCAGTATTTCGCCGACGACGAGGTGGGTGAACTGGCGCGTGCGCTGGATGAGTATTCGGTACGGCTCACCGCGATGGTCGAGCGGGATCGCGAGTTCAATTCTGACGTCAGCCATGAGCTGCGCACACCGCTGGCGGTGATTGCCAGTACCACCGAACTGCTGCAAGGCTCGCCCGATCTCACCGAAAAACTGAGCGAGCGGCTGAAGCGCATCGAGCGCGCCTCGCGTCAGGCGACCGAGCTGATTGAGGCATTGCTGCTGCTGTCGCGCGCGGAGCGGCGTGGCCCGACTCGCGGTGAAACCACCGAGGTCGGCAAGGTCGCGGGGGACGTGATCGAAAGCCAGCGTCCGCAGATGCGCGGCAAGCCACTGACCATCGAACTGACGGTCATCGAACCCGTGAGCATTAATGCACCGGCATCGGTATTGTCGGTGGCGCTGACCAACCTGATCGGCAATGCGATCAAGTACACGCTCGAGGGCAGTGTGCGGGTGGAGGTCGGGCAGGGTCGCATCGAGGTGATCGATACTGGCCCCGGGATTAAGCAGGAGGATGCCGAGCGCTTGTTCCAGCGTGGCGTGCGCGGTGAGGGGGCCGGCGGCAGCGGTGCCGGTCTCGGTCTGGCAATCGTGCGACGCTTGTGCGAATTGTATGGCTGGGATGTTTCGATGCGTCCACGCAGCGATGCGAATGGCGCGATTGCCAGCATCGTATTCGGATGAT
>Ga0302311_10002717_pt1 | contig 19835 bp, 15 predicted proteins | sample III_Palsa_N1_3_FD_200449 | JGI IMG/M metagenome (GOLD analysis project Ga0302311, IMG submission 200449) | Peat permafrost microbial communities from Stordalen Mire near Abisko, Sweden - III_Palsa_N1_3 | ecosystem: Environmental > Terrestrial > Soil > Palsa > Peat permafrost | place: Sweden... | reverse complement strand
TTACCCACGCATCCCACTTGGATCAACATGGTTCGAAGATACCCATCGCCGCAAAAGCTACCAACAATTCTCGTAGCTTGTTGGTAGCACCGGCGGTCAAATGGTATGGCGCAGTCCGTTACATCCATGAATGACGACGTCTGCGAAAACCAGTAGAGTCAAAGACTTAGAACCGCAAATGGTCGGTCGGCAAATACAGTCGTTCCAGGTAGTGACTGGACCTATCTAAATAAAATAATCAAATGGAATCAATGTGTTAGACAGGAAATTGTGCGTTGCACCCATGATGGATTGGACCGACAGGCACTGCCGGTACCTGCACCGGCTGTATGCCCCGCACGCGTTGCTGTACACGGAAATGCTGGTATCGGCGGCGCTGGTGCGCGGAAACGCGGGTCGGCTGTTGGAATTCGATGCGGCGGAGCATCCCATCGCGTTGCAGCTGGGCGGCTGCGACCCCGAGGAACTGGCCCGCGCCGCTCGCATTGGCGAGGCCGCCGGCTACTCGGAAATCAATCTCAACGTGGGCTGTCCCAGCGATCGCGTGAAGAACGGGTCATTCGGCGCGTGTCTCATGTTGAAACCCGCCTTGGTGGCCGAGTGCGTCAAACGCATGCGCGACGCGGTGCGCGTGCCGGTGACGGTTAAGTGCCGGATCGGCATTGACGACCGCGATGATTACGAGTTTTTCTCGCAATTCGTGGATGTCGTGGTGGCCGCGGGAGTGGATGCATTGATCGTACACGCGCGGGCCGCCATTCTTGGCGGGCTGTCACCGGCCGGCCTATCGCGTCCGGGGCTTTCGCCCAAGGAAAACCGGGAAATTCCGCCTCTCAAGTACGACTACGTGCACCGTCTGAAAAGCGAGCGGCCCTCGCTACCGCTGGTCATCAACGGCGGCTTCGTCGCGGCGTCAGCGGCGCGGGCGCAGCTGGAGGCCGGCCTCGACGGGGTGATGTTGGGCCGTGCGGCCTACCATGACCCCAAGATCTTGGCGGAACTGGAGTCCACTGTCGTGGACCCCGACTGGAAGGTGCCGGAGCCCCGGGAAATCGTCGAGCGGGTGGTGTCTTACGCCCGGCGGCAGGCAGCGCGCGGGGTGCGCCTGCACTCCATCACCCGCCACATGCATGGCGTCATGGCCGGCCGCGAGGGCGCCCGAGCCTGGCGTAGGTTCCTTTCCGAGGTCGCTGCCCGACCGGATGCGAGGCCGGAAACGCTGATTTCTGCGCTACCCATCGTGAATCAGGGTCTCGCCGCATAAACGGCTGAAGCGCGGGCCGCCAGGTTAAGTATAATTTGGCGGCTCTATGGGTAAAGAAATCGAAGTAGCCATTGTATTTGCCGACGTCGTCGGCAGCACCAAGCTGTATGAATTGCTGGGCGATCTGCGCGCGCGAGACATGGTGGGCATTTGCATCGACGTCATGCGTGGGGCGACCGAGCAAAACCACGGTACGGTCATCAAGACCATGGGCGATGAGGTGATGGCCACCTTTCCAACGGCGGACGACGCCTTGAACGCCGCCGCCCAAATGCAGAAGCAAATCGTGACCCACCCGGCACTGCAGGTCGACGAGCAGACCGTGGCTATTCGTATCGGCTGCAATTTTGGCCCGGTGGTACTCGAGAACCGGGACATCTTCGGGTCCGCCGTCCATACCGCCAACCGCATGACCAGCCAGGCCAAGGCGGGCCAGATCATCACCACGGCCACCATGGTGGAGCGGCTGTCGAGCGAGTGGCGAGCTTCAGTACGGCAAATCGATATCGCCACTCTGAAGGGGCGCAGCAGTGAAGTCGCGTTGTTCGAGGTGCTGTGGCAGACCGAGGACATCACCAGCATGGTGCCGGCCATTGCCATTACCTCGCGTGAACGTTCCAACAAGGGCTTACGTCTGCGGCTGCGCTTCCAGGGTCAGGAGGTGCTGGTGGAGGACGGCCATGCCAACATCACCATGGGCCGTGCCGAAGAAAATGACCTGGTCATCAAGGGCACGCTGATTTCGAGATTGCACGCGCGGGTCGAGTTCAACCGCAACAAATTCATCCTGGTCGATCAGAGCACGAACGGGACTTTCGTGGTCGGCAAGGATGGCGAGGAAGCCTTCGTGCGGCGCGACTCCATGCAAATTCGCGGCGAAGGCTTGATTGGCCTCGGGAAAGCGCCGGACAGCAACTCTTCGCAGGTGATTCGCTACTCCTGCGAAGAGTAATTTTTCCAGCTACTGCGCCGCGGCGACTCGAGCCATGGCGGCGGCGAGTTCAGCCTCCAGAGCCTTCGGCACGCGCGCGCCGAATTCGTCCATATAGTCTGCGATTCCCCGGAACTCGGTCTGCCACGCGGCAGCGTCGACGCGGAGGAGTTCCTCCAGCGCGGCCGGCGCGATATCCAATCCCTGCGTATCCAATTCCTGTGCATGCGGTAGGTGCCCGATGGCGGTGTCGCGTGCCTTCGCCTTGCCGCTGCAGCGATCGATAATCCAGCGCAGCACCCGCAGGTTGTCGCCGAAACCGGGCCACAGGAACTTGCCCGCGTCATCCTGGCGGAACCAGTTGACGTGGAAAATCTGCGGCGGCGTCTTCAGTTTGGCGCCCACGTTGATCCAGTGGGACCAGTAGTCGGCGAAGTTGTAGCCGGCAAAGGGCTTCATGGCCATGGGATCGCGGCGTACCACGCCGACGGTGCCCGTCGCCGCCGCCGTGGTTTCCGAGGCGACGCCGGCGCCGACGAGTACGCCGTGCACCCAGTCGCGAGCCTGATAGACCAAGGGCGCCAAGGTACGACGGCGTCCGCCGAACACAATGGCGGAAATGGGCACGCCGCCCGGCGCATCGGCCAGCTTCGAATAGGCGGGATTCTGTTTGGCCGCCACGGTGAAGCGCGAGTTCGGATGCGCGGCCGGACCCCGGGTCGGGTCATAAGGACGGCCCTGCCAGTCGACGACCGGCTCGCCGTCGGACAGGCCTTCCCACCAGGGTTCGTTTTCCGCGGTCATCGCGACATTGGTGAAAATCGTGTCCTTGCGGATGGTCTCGTAGGCGTTGCGGTTGGTCTTGGGGTTGGTTCCCGGCACCACGCCGAAATAGCCAGACTCCGGGTTGATGGCGTACAGGCGGCCATCCTTGCCGGGATGCAGCCAGGCAATGTCGTCGCCCACGGTCCATACCTTCCAGCCCTTGTAGGTGGCGGGCGGAATGAGCATGGCCAGGTTCGTTTTACCGCAGGCGGAGGGGAAGGCGCAGGCCAGGTAATGGATTTCGCCCTGGGGATTTTCGATGCCCACGATGAGCATGTGCTCGGCGAGCCAGCCCTCGGTGCGCGCCTGGTAACTGGCGATGCGCAGCGCGTGGCACTTCTTGCCCAGTAGCGCGTTGCCGCCGTAGCCCGAGCCAAAGCTCTTGATGGAAAGCTCTTCGGGGAATTGCATGATGAAACGCCGATCAGGGTCCAACTCACCCGTAGAGTGCAGTCCCTTCACGAAGGAGCCGTCCCGCGTCATGCGCTCGAGAGCCGCGAGGCCCATACGAGTCATCAGTTTCATGTTGAGCACCACGTAGGCGCTGTCGGTGATCTCGACGCCGCAACGGGCGAAGGGCGAGTCGATCGGACCCATGCAGTAGGGCACCACGTACATGGTACGACCTTTCATGCAACCGTCGAACAAGGCGTCCATTTTGGCGTGGGCCGCCTGCGGTGCCATCCAATTATTGTTGGGGCCGGCGTCTTCCTGGTTCTCCGTACAGACGAAAGTCAGGTGTTCGACGCGCGCGACGTCGGAGGGATTGGAGCGGGCCAAATAGCAACCAGGGAAGCTGCCTTGATTCAGGGGCAGGAGTTCCTTTTGCTTCACCAGTTCGCGCTCGAGCATTTGAAATTCGGAGTCGCTGCCGTCACACCAATAGATGTCATCGGGCTGCGTGAGGCGGGCGACTTCGTCGACCCATTGAGATACATCGCGATTCAAGGAGGCTAGAGACGTTAGGTGCGGAGCTGTTGCCATGAGGGTCCTCAAGAGCGGTCTGTACTACTATGGGCGCGGAGAATGACAGATGGATAAGCGCCTAGCCAACTTCCCATGACGCACGAATTGCAGCACTCAGTTATCGCAGTGAAGCATGGTTATAATGGGTCGAGATAGATTACCTACACTATTGATATCAAAGAAATAAGCTCATGGGACGTTTGTCGTGAATTCGGTCATAATGCAGGCGGGAGCGGTGGCCTTGTGGGTGTCGTACGCCGGTTTTGGTGCGAGTGGTCAAGCCACCTCGGAAGGACTTACGGTGAAAGCCGTTGCCGAAGTGGAAATCCGGCAGACGCAGGACGGACGGGAAATCGAGCGACTGGCGCCGGCCACTCGTGTGGCGCCCGGCGACGAAGTCATTTACACCTTGGAGATTCGCAACAGGGGTGCGGTGACGGTGAGAACTCCCACGGTGGTGTACCCGCTGCCGGCTCACATGCGCATGGTTGCCGATTCGGCGACAGGTCCCGGCACTGAGGTGAGCTTCTCGGTCGACGGCGGTCATCGCTTCGAGCCGGCCGACGAGCATGTCGCACCCGACGCCTACACGCATGTGCGATGGAGCTTCAAGAATAATCTCAAAGCGAATTCCGTGGCGTTCGTGCGGTTTCGCGCCATCGTGAAGTAGCCGACCTTTGGGCTGCGCGCAAAACATCGTAGGCTAGGAGCCTGTCTGAGTATTTTTCGTGGCCGCGACCGCGGCAGATTTCCCCTCAATCGAGGCGGAGCCGACGCGGTTGGGTCTATACCCAATGAGGAGGCGACAACGATGAGTGAGGGGAAATCTGCCCGGTCCCGGAGGGTTGGCAAGCAGAGGGGCGTCTGCGGCGTTGCTCGGCTTGCCCGTGGAACCCGCCACGGCCGGCGCCGAGCGCCTTGCATCCGCTCCCTCTGCTTGCCAACGCGGCTCACGCGGAATGCTCAGACAGGCTCCTAATGCAGGACCCTTCGCCGAGACATGTCGCGATCATCATGGACGGCAACGGTCGATGGGCGCGGTCGCGCGGCTTGCCGCGGCCGGCAGGGCATCGCGCCAGCGTCAAGGTAGTGCGCAAGATTGTCGAGGAATGTGGCCGCCGCAACGTGGACTATCTGACGCTATTCGCGTTCAGCAGTGAAAATTGGCGCCGCCCGCCCGACGAAGTCGGCATGCTCATGAATCTATTCCTGGATGCCTTGGACCGCGAAGTCGCGGATTTGCACCGCAACCGCGTGCGGCTGCGATTCCTCGGCGATCGTGAGCTTTTGGGCGCCGCGCTGGCGCAGCGCATGCGCGATGCCGAGACTCTGACCGTAGGAAATACAGGGCTCGTGCTGTTCGTGGCTTTGGCCTACGGCGGACGCTGGGACCTGACCCAGGCTTGCCGTTCCCTGGCGGCCGATGTCGGCGCGGGAACTCTGAAAGCCGCCGACATCGGCGAAGCACAGATCGCGGAGCGTCTCGCGCTCGCCGGAATTCCCGACCCGGACTTGTTGATTCGCACCGGTGGTGAGCAGCGCATCAGCAATTTCCTGCTGTGGAATCTCGCCTATACCGAGATGTTCTTCACTGATGTGCTGTGGCCCGAGTTCGGGCCCGCGGAACTCGACGCCGCCTTCGATTTCTACGCCCAGCGCGAACGCCGTTTCGGCAAAACCTCCGCACAGATTTCCGCCAAAGCCAATGCTTAGAGTTCGCATCTTGACGGCCAGCGTTCTGGGATTGGGCTTGCTCGTCTGCCTGTTCCTGCTGCCCGCGCATTGGTCCGTGCTGGTGTTCGCCGAAACCTTCATTCTGGCGGCCTGGGAATGGTCGGCGTTCGGCGGTTTGAGCGGCCGCGTGGCGCGCGTGGGTTATACGGTCGTCATGGCCGTTCTGGTGGCGTTGAGTTGGCAGTGGAGTGCGAATTCCGCGCATCTCCTGCAGCTGCTGGGAGTGGCCTGTGTGTGGTGGGTAGCTGCATTCCTATGGCTGACTCTGGCACCCGGACGCCAGCAACGCGCGCTTACACTGTGCTGTGGTGTGCCTGTGCTGGTGCCGGCATTCGTCGCCCTGGCTCGTATTCAAGTGGCGGCGCGGGGTTTCGCCCGCGGGCCTGAGATGGTGCTTTGGATGCTGCTCCTGGTGTTCGCCGCCGACATTGGTGCGTTCTTCGCCGGGCGCAGCTTCGGACGGCATAAGATGGCGCCCCGGGTCAGCCCGGGGAAGACCTGGGAAGGCGCCGTCGGCGGGCTGGCCGCGGTGGTCCTGGTCGCGGTCATCGGCACTCTGCATTTTGGTTTGCCGGTCGCGGCAGGCGTGGCCTTCGGCTGCGCCATCGGCTTCTTTTCCATTATCGGGGATTTGACGGAGAGCATGTTCAAGCGCGCGGCGGGTTTGAAAGACAGCGGGAGCATCCTGCCGGGGCATGGCGGAATCTTAGACCGCATCGACAGCGTCACGGCCGCCGCTCCGTTGTACGCACTGGGACTGTTCGGCTCGGGAGTACTGGAGTGAGCGAGCAGCGCGGGATAGCCATTCTGGGCTGCACGGGCAGCATCGGCCGCAGTACCTTGGCGGTGATCGCCTTGCATCCGGAGCGCTTTCGCGTGGTCATGCTGGGGGCCCTGCGCAGCTGGCAGACAGTGGTCGACCAGGCACTGCAATTCTCACCGGAGGTGGTGGTGTTGGTCGAGCCGGAGGCGGCCGCCCAAGCACAGGCCGCACTCAAGGCCGCGGGTTCCACGACCCGGGTGGAGAGCGGCACCGATGCGCTCGCTGCCACGGTGACAACGGACAATGTGCATATGGTGATGGCGGCCATCGTCGGCGCCGCGGGTCTCATGCCCACCCTGGCCGCGGTACGCGCCGGCAAACGAGTGCTGCTCGCGAACAAGGAATCCTTGGTGATGTCGGGGCAGTTGTTGATGGACGAGGTGCATCGCGCGGGCACCGAAATTATTCCCATCGACAGTGAACACAACGCCATTTTCCAATGCATGCCTGCGAATTATCTGCCGGGCGATGCGGCCCGCGGCGTCACCCGCGTCATTCTGACGGCCTCGGGCGGACCGTTCCGTCTCACCGACCGTGCGCGCTTGAGTTCCGTCACGCCGGATGAGGCTTGCAATCATCCGAAGTGGAAAATGGGCCGCAAAATATCGGTGGATTCGGCGACCCTCATGAACAAGGGTTTGGAGGTCATCGAGGCCACCCTGTTATTTGGGTTGCCCGAGACGCGCGTGGACGTGGTGGTGCATCCGCAGAGTCTGGTGCATTCCTTCGTGGAGTATGCCGATGGTTCGCTGCTGGCGCAGTTGGGCGCCCCCGATATGCGTACCCCCATTGCGCAAGGGTTGGCGTGGCCGGAACGTGTTGCTTCCGGGGTACAATTCTTGGACATGAACCTCATCGGGCGCCTGGAGTTCGAGGCACCGGATCACGAGCGCTTTCCCAGTCTGGGGCTTGCGAGGGCTGCGGCGCGCGCCGGAGGCACGGCTCCGGCCGTGCTGAATGCGGCCAACGAAGTGGCGGTGCAGGCCTTTCTCGAGGGACGCTTGAACTTTACGGGCATAACGACGGTCATTGACAAAGTGTTGCAGCGTCTCGACACAACTCCCGTCAAGACCCTGGGAGATGTACTCGAGGCTGACGCCGGTGCCCGACGCCTGGCCGCAAGCACTATTAGCAGTGTTGGAGCGTTGCAATGATATATGTGGTAAAGATCACTGCGTTCTTGGTGGCCATCGGCATTTTGGTGGCCGTGCACGAATTCGGTCACTACTGGGTCGCGAAGAAGCTGGGCTTCAAGGTGCTGCGCTTCAGTATCGGCTTCGGCAAGCCACTGTGGATGCGTGTGGGCCGGGACGCCGACCGCACCGAGTATTGCTTGGCAGCCATCCCCTTGGGCGGCTACGTCAAACTGCTGGACGAGCGGGAAGGTGACGTGGACCCGGCCGAGTTGCCGCGCTCCTTTACTCGCAGACCCGTTTGGCAGCGTATTGCCGTGCTCTTGGCGGGTCCCGCCATGAATCTGATTTTTGCTTCCTTGCTGTACGCCGTGCTGGCCATGATCGGCTCTCAGGTCGTCAAGCCGGTGATCGGTCAGGTGCGTCTCGACAGCCCCGCCGCGGTGGCCGGGTTGCAGCGTGGCGATGAAGTGGTGAGCGTCGGCGACCGACGGGTCGACGACCTCGAAGAGCTGCAAATTGCGTTGATCCGCGAGTTCTCGCAGGACGGGGTGGTGCCGCTGCGGGTACGCCGGGACGGCGCGGAAAAGTCGGTGACCGTGAAGGTCACCGAGGATCGTCTGGCCTTGACCGAACCCGGCAGGCTGCTCCCCGGCTTGGGATTCGATTTGGCGACCTTCAGCAACCAGACCCTCGTGCAGGATGCGCCCGCCGACAGCGCCGGTGCACGTGCTGGATTGCGCGCCGGCGACCGTATACTGTCGGTGGACGGCCAGCCGGTGGTGAACCTAGGCGACTTTCAATCCGTGGTCAGCAGCGAGCCTGGCCGGGACATATCGATTGAAGTCGAGCGGGCGGGCGCGCGATTGCGTATCGTAGCGGCCGTGCCGCGGGTGATGGACCAGGGTCGGCCCATCGGCCGGCTCGGCATTATGCTCGAGGAGGGGGGCGCGCGAGTCTGGCCGCCCGGCGTGATGGGCCTGCGCCGCTCGGGTCCGTTGGATGCGCTGGCGATCGGCGTGGAGAAGACCTGGGACATGTCCTCGCTCACGGTGCAGATGCTGTGGCGGATGGTGACCGGACAAGTCTCCACGAAGAACATCAGCGGTGTGGTGAGCATTGCGGAGTTCGCGGGAATCAGCGCCGTACTGGGCCTGACGGCGTACATGGGGTTCTTGGCCATTATCAGCGTGAGTCTGGGCGTGCTGAATCTGGCGCCGGTGCCGTTGTTGGACGGAGGCCAGATCGTTTATCAGTTGGTGGAGGCGGTGAAGGGGAGTCCGCTGTCGGAGCGGGCGCAGAATTTTGGCCAGCAGGTCGGTATCGCCTTGTTGGTCTTATTGATGAGCCTCGCGTTTTATAACGATATTTCAAGACATTTGAATTAACGGAAAATCATGATCCATCGGAATTGCAGTCGGTCGTTGTCGCGTGCGGCTTGAGTTAAGGTTGTTCGGCTTGATGGCTCTTGCCGTCCAGCCGTTAAGCGCCGCACTTGCTCAAGCCCCCCAGGCTTCGCAGGAAACGTTCACGGTGGGGGATATTCGCGTCGAAGGACTGCAGCGAATTTCCGAAGGTACGGTATTCAATTACCTGCCCGTGAACATTGGCGACCATCTGGACGGTCAGCGCATCGGTGAGGCCATGCGTGCGTTGTATGCCACCGGCTTCTTTCGCGACGTGGAATTGCGCCGCGACGGCAACACGCTGTTGGTGGTGGTGATCGAGCGTCCCTCCATCGCGAAGTTCGAGATCAAGGGCAACAAGGATATCAAGACCGAGGATCTGCAAAAGAGCTTGCGCAACGTGGGTCTGGCCACGGGCAAGACCTTCGACCGATCGGTGCTCGACGAGGTGAAGCAATATCTCACCGACCAATATTTCAGCCGCGGCAAGTACGCCGTGCGCGTCGATACCAAGATCACCGAGCTGCCCGGCAACAAGGTCGACGTCATGGTCGACATCAAGGAAGGCAAGCGCGCCAAGATCGAGATGATCAACCTGGTCGGCAATACCAAGTTCAAGGAGAGCGACGTCCTTGCCGGCTTGGAATTGCACACTCCGAACTGGCTGTCCTGGTACAAGCAGGATGATCGCTACTCGCGCGAATCCCTGACCGGCGACTTGGAAAAGCTGCGTTCCTACTACATGGATCGCGGTTACGCGAACTTTCAAATCGAGTCGACTCAGGTAGCCATCGCACCTGAGAAGGACGACATGTTCATCACCGTGAACGTGAATCAAGGCGACGTGTTCAAGGTGTCGGAGATCAAGCTCGCGGGCACCATGGTGGTTCCGGAAGCGCAGCTGCGCGCGCTGCTGCTGATTCATCCCGGCGATACCTTCTCGCGCAAGCTCGTGACCAGTTCGCAGGAGTTGATGAGCTACCGCTTGGGCGCGGACGGCTACGCCTTCGCGAAGATCGATCCGGTGCCCACACCCGACAACGACAAAAAGACCGTGTCCATCACGTTCTTCATCGAGCCGGGCAATCGCGTGTACGTGCGGCACATCAATTTCAATAACATCACCGCCATCAACGACGAAACGCTGCGCCGCGAAATGCGCCAGCTGGAAGGCGGTTGGTTGTCCAACTCCGCGATCGAGCGCTCCAAAGAGCGTTTGCAGCGCCTGCCGTACGTGGAGAAGGTGGAGTTCGAGACCAAGCCGGTGGCCGGCAGCGCCGACCTCGTGGACGTGGACTACAACATCAAGGAAGGCCTGCCCGGACAGTTCGGCGGCGGCATCGGCTACTCCGAAGCACAGAAATTCAGCCTGAACGGCAATTTCGTGCACAGCAACTTCATGGGTACCGGCGATCGCATCGCTTTGGAAATCAACGCGGGCAAGTACAGCAAGAGCTACGTCATCTCGCACACCGATCCGTACACCACGATCGACGGCATCTCGCGCACGACCTCATTCTCGTACCGCGACATCACTCAGTTCGTGGCGGCGAGTTCCAAGTTCTCGACCAAGCAGCTCACCACCGCGGTGCAGTGGTCGTATCCGATCACGGAATATCAGTACCTGCAGGCGGGAGTATCGGCGAACAAGAACGAGTTGGTGGTGTCGCAGGGCTATAGCGCGCAGCAGGCCGTCAACTGGGTGAGGTCGAACGGCTCGACCTTCCAGCGCGAATTGGACGACACCAACGGCGACGGCCTCATCAACTCTCTGGACAGTCCGTACACGGTGTATGGCACGGATTTCTACACGTATGAACTGACGGCGGGCTGGAATTTCGACACCCGCAACCGGGCGCTGTTCGCCGACAAGGGCTTCCATCTGGCCGTCTCCGGCCGGTATACCGTGCCGCTCAGCACGGTGCGTTACTACGCCACGAATTTCCAGTACCTGCAATATGTGCCCATATGGCGCAAGTGGATACTGTCCTTCAACTCGACCTTCGACTACGCCTCGCCGCTGGGCAAGACGACGGCACTGCCCCCGTATTTGAATTATTTCGCCGGCGGTCCGGACAGCGTGCGCGGCTATCGCGAAAGCACCTTGGGCCCCAGGGACAATATCGGCATCGGCAATCCGTACGGCGGCAATATGCGTGTGGTGGATCGCCTGGAGCTTATATTCCCGGTGCCCGACAAGTGGAAGAGCGCCGCCCGGGTGAGCTGGTTCTACGATATGGGCAACGTTTTCCAGACCGGCAACAAGGTGCAATTCCTGGGCGAGGATGATATTACCCCGGTCAATTACCACTTTGCTTATGATAGACTGAAGAGATCAACTGGCATCGCGGTGCAGTGGCTTGCCCCGCTGGGTCTGTTCCGTTTCTCCTACGGCGTACCGCTAAATGCGTACCCCGGCGATACGGTCAGGTTCAACGATGAAACAGAGCGTTTTCAGTTTTCTATCGGTCAAGCGTTTTGACCCACCATTACTCGAGGTCTTAGGGATCAACATGTCGACTTTCAATCGCAGCATTCCGGTCTTGGCCCTTTTGTTGTGCGGCCTTTTGGGCACGCAACAGGCGATGAGCGCGGAAGTGAAAATGGGCGTCGTGAATTTCCAGAAATTGCTGGAGGAAGCGCCGCAGACCAAGGCTGCCATGCAGGCGCTGGAGAATGAGTTTGCGCCTCGCCGTCGCGAACTGTTGACCATGCAGAACGACCTCAAGGCCAAGGACGAGAAGTTGCAGAAGGAAGGCGCGGTAATGGCCGAAGCCGACCGTGCCAAGGCGGAGAAGACCCTGCGCGACCAGCAACGCGAATTTTCGCGCAAGGCCGGCGAATTCCAGGACGATGCCTCGACTCGCCGTAACGAAGAAATCGGCAAGGTGCAGCGCTACTTGGTCGGCGAGATTCAAACTTACGCCTCGGCGCAGGGCTTCGATTTGGTGTTGGGCGACGGCGTGTTCTACGCCAAGCCGACCTATGACATCACTGCGAACGTGCTGGCCGTGTTGGCGACCAAGCCGACCACGCTGCCCGCTCAACCTGCCGCACCGGCTGGTGCGGCCAAGCCCGCGACCCCCCCGAAGTAATATCGGGTCGATCTCGGCGCTTCAGGTTGTGTGCCAGTGCACAGGGATTACAGCCTAGGCGAGTTGGCGGTTCGGTTCGGATTGGAGTTGCGTGGCGATCCCGCCTTAAGGGTATCGCGGGTCGCCACGCTCCATCAGGCCTCCGCCGACTCCTTAAGTTTCCTGGCAAACCCACGGTATAAAAAGCACCTGCCGACGACCCAAGCGGTCGCGGTGGTGGTGGGTCCGAATGACGTCGACGGCTGTCCGGTCGCCGCGCTCATCGCTCCCAACCCTTACTTGGCCTATGCCCACATAGCCACCCTGTTGTATCCGGTTCCCCCTCCCGTGCCGGGAATTCACTTAAGCGCGGTCGTGGCGCAGGGTGCAAAAATTGCGGCCTCGGCCGCGGTGGGGCCGCTCTGTGTCATCGAGGCGGGCGCCGAAGTGGGCGAACGGGCTCAGTTAGGAGCAGGATGTACCCTGTTCGCGGGCGCGCGGGTCGGCGACGATACGCGCTTGATGCCGAGGGTGACGCTCTATGCCGACGTGATGGTCGGCCGCCGCTGCCTGCTACACAGCGGGGCGGTGGTGGGTGCCGACGGCTTCGGCTTCGCTCCGGATTCGGGAGGCTGGTTCAAGGTGCCCCAAGTGGGCAGCGTGCGTATCGGCGATGATGTGGAGATCGGAGCGAACACCACCATTGATCGCGGCGCCATCGAGGATACGGTCGTCGGAGATGGGGTTAAGCTTGATAATCAAATCCAGGTGGCTCACAACGTGGTGATCGGGGCCCATACGGCCATCGCCGCCTGCACGGGTATTTCCGGCAGTACCACCATCGGCCAGCGCTGCATGGTCGGCGGCATGGTGGGGTTCGCGGGACATTTGACGATAGCGGACGATGTGATCATCACGGGCTGCAGCCTGGTGAGCGCATCCATCCGGGAAGCAGGCAGCTATTCCAGCGGCATGCCCACGGTCCCTACGCGGGCGTGGCGGCGCATGGTGGCACACTTACGACGATTCGGTGAAAAGGAGCGATGATGGCGGAACCCCTCAAGATGGATATCGAAGAGATCATGCGGCACTTGCCGCATCGCTACCCCTTCTTGCTGGTGGATCGGGTGCTCGCCTGCGAGCCCGGAAAATACGTTCATGCGTTGAAGAACGTGACCTACAACGAACCCTTTTTTCCCGGGCATTTCCCGCATCGTCCGGTGATGCCGGGCGTGATGATCATCGAGGCCCTTGCGCAGGTCTGCGGCATTCTCGCGTTCAAAACGGTGAACGTGATTCCCGATCACGACACGCGTTTTTATTTCGTCGCCATCGACAACGCGCGCTTCCGCAAGCCGGTTGAGCCCGGCGATCAACTCGTGCTCAAGGTGGTGCTGAAGCGCGCCTTCAAGGGCATCTGGAAGTTCGACTGCATCGCCGAAGTGGACAACCAAGAAGTTGCGGCCGCCGAAATCATGGTGGCCCCTGAGACCAAGGCGCCGGCGCCGAAGGGCGCTCCCAAGTCCTCGCCCGTGGCGGGAGATGCGGGATGATCGACGCGCGCGCGGTGGTTTCGCCGCAGGCGGACATCGCGGCCGACGTTGAGATCGGGCCGTTCAGCGTCATCGGCCCCGAGGTGAGCATCGGCGCCGGGACCTGGATTGGCCCTCATGCCGTCATCAATGGTCCTGCCCGTATCGGCGCCGGCAACAAAATTTTCCAGTTCGCCTCCGTCGGTGAAGTGCCCCAGGATAAAAAATACCAGGGCGAAGTGACGCGCCTCGAGATCGGCGACCGCAACGTCATCCGCGAATTCGTCACCATCAACCGGGGCACGGAGCAGGGCGGCGGCGTCACCCGCATCGGTGACGGCAATTTGTTCATGGCCTATGCGCATGTGGCGCATGACTGCCAAATCGGCAATCACACCGTGCTGGCCAATTGCGCGACGCTGGCCGGCCACGTGGAAATCGGCGATTACGCGTTCTTGGGCGGCTTGTCGGCGGTACACCAGTTTTCCAAGCTGGGCGAGTCCTGCTTCATTGCCAACAACACGGCAGTGACGCGCGACGTGCCGCCGTACGTGATGGCCGTGGGCCAGCCTGCCGAGCCGCACAGCATCAATGTCGTTGGTCTGGAAAGACGCGGCTTCACGCCGGATCAACTGCTGAACATCCGCCGAGCCTACAAGGTGCTGTACCGTTCGGGTCTGAAGTTGAAGGAGGCGATCGAGGAGTTGGAGAAGGCCGCCGAGACCCAGGCTGAGATCCGCCCCTTCGTCGATTTCATCAAACGCAGTTCCCGCAGCATCGTTCGTTAAGTATGTCGCGGCCGCTGCGGGTAGGTCTGGTGGCGGGCGAGGCGTCAGGCGACACGCTAGGCGCCGGCCTGATTCACGCGCTCAAGCGCCTGGTGCCGGACGCAGAGTTCTTCGGCATCGCCGGCCCGAAAATGCAGGCCGCGGGCTGCGAAGTGTGGGAGCCTTCCGAGTCGCTGGCCGTGATGGGCCTGTTCGAAATTTTGCGCGACTTGCCGCGGCTTTTGCGTTTGCGCGCCCAGGTGCGAGGCCGCTTTTTGCAGCTCAAACCCGATGTATTCGTGGGCATCGACTCGCCGGAGTTCAATCTCCGACTCGCGCGCAATCTGCGCGCGGCCGGGATTCCCACCGTCCAATATGTCAGTCCTCAAGTGTGGGCGTGGCGTCAGAGTCGCGTGCAGAGCATTCATGAAGCGGTGGACCTGGTGCTGTGTCTGTTGCCCTTCGAAAAACGCTTCTATGACGAGCAGCACATGCCCGCGGAATTCGTGGGGCACCCGTTGGCGGATGCCATACCTCTTACCGTGGATCGCGGCCAGGCGCGCGCGGCCTTGCATCTGCCAGGCGACGCCCAGGTCGTGGCGCTGTTGCCGGGCAGCCGGCGCGGCGAAGTCACGCGGCTGGCCGAGGACTTCGCGAAGACGGTGCGGTGGCTGGCCGCGGCGCGCCCGCCGCTCAAGTTCATTGCCCCTATGGCCAATGCCGGTGTACGCGACCTGTTCGCGGCGGTGCTGGAACGGGTTGCGCCAGGCATCAGTGTGACGCTGCTGGACGGTCAAGCCCAGACCGCGTTGATCGCTGCGGATGTAGTGTTGGTGGCCTCCGGCACAGCGAGCTTGGAGACCGCCCTGTGCAAACGGCCCATGGTAGTGGTGTACCGGCTGGGCGCTTTGACCACCTGGCTGGTCCGGCGCTTGAATCTGGTCAAATCGAAGTTTTTTGCCCAGCCAAATCTACTTGCGGATCGGCGCGTCGTCGGCGAATATTTTCAGGAGGAGATTGTTCCTGAGTCGATCGGTGCGGAACTCTTGATGTGGCTAGATGACACGCCGCGGCGCGAAGCTCTGGAGCAAGAGTTCTCGCGTATTCATGCCGATCTGCGGCGCGATGCCAGCGCCCGCGCGGCGCAGGCGGTGTTGGCCCTGGCGAATCACCGCATTCTCCCGGCGGTGGCCTCATGATGCGCGGCCTGCGCGTTGCCGGGGTAGATGAGGCCGGTCGGGGGCCGTTGGCAGGTCCCGTAGTCGCTGCGGCCGTCATCTTGAGGCCCGGCCGTCCCATCAGGGGAGTCGCGGACTCCAAGGTGCTCACGCCTGAGGTTCGTGCCGAACTGAACCTGGAAATTCGCCGCCGCGCGCTGTGTTTCGGCGTCGGCTGGGCAGATCCCGCCGAGATCGACACCCTGAACATCCTGCATGCCACCTTCCTGGCCATGCGGCGCGCCGTTTTAGCGATGACCTGTTGCCCCGACCTGCTCTTGGTGGACGGTAACCGGCTGCCTCAGCTGACTGGGCTGCGGGCGGGCAGGTTGGGTGACTTGGGGGAGGAAGTCGGTGTGCGGGCGCGCGCGATTATCGGCGGCGACGCCACGGAGCCGGCCATTAGCGCGGCGTCCATTCTGGCGAAGACCGCCCGAGACGCTTACATGCGCAAGATGCATGCAACGTATCCCCAATATGCCTTTGACAGCCATAAGGGCTATGGCACGGCTCAACATCGCCGCCTCCTGGCGCTGCACGGACCGTGTCCGCTGCATCGGCGCTCCTTCACGTTAAACTTCGACTCCGTGGATTTGGATGAGCCGCTACCCTTCGAAGAGTCGCTGCAGGAGCTCGAGTCTTGAGTCAATTCGTGCATCTGCGCTTGCACACCGAGTACTCCCTGGTCGATGGGATCGTGCGCGTGCCCGAATTGATGACGGCCGTTGCGGCGGCCGGTATGCCGGCGGTGGCGCTCACCGACCAGAGCAATCTCTTTGCCATGGTTAAGTTCTACAAAGAGGCCTTAGGCGCCGGCGTCAAACCCCTGATCGGCGTGGATGCGTGGGTTCGAGAGCCCGGCGATCCACGCACCAATCCGCCGTCACGCATCGTCTTCCTCTGCCAGAACCTGGTCGGCTACCGCCACCTCACGCAACTCGTGACGCGCTCCTTCCTCGAAGGTCAGCAGCGCGGTGCTCCCATGCTGGATCGCGCATGGCTGGAACCGGAAGTGATGACCGGACTCATCGTACTCTCGGGCGGCCCCGAGGGAGACATCGGGCAGGCTTTCGCGCGCGGCAAGGATGAGGAGGCGGCGCGCTGTCTCGCGCGCTGGCAGGAATTGTGCGGCGACCGTTTCTACCTCGAAGTGCAGCGCACGGGCCGGGCCGGAGAACAGGCGGTCACGGAGGCGGTGCTTGAGATGGCGCAGGAACGCGGCGTGGCCGCGGTGGCGACCAACGACGTGCGTTTCCTGACGCGCCCGGAATTCGAAGCCCACGAGGCTCGTGTATGCATTCACGATGGCGCGCAACTGGCCGACACCAGCCGGCCGCGCCGCTACTCCGAAGAGCAATATCTCAAAACCCCGGCCGAGATGGCCGAGCTCTTTTCCGATGCGCCGGAGCTGCTGCAGAACACGTTGGAAGTCGCCAAGCGCTGTTCGCTGCAAATCAAATTGGGCTCTTCCATGTTGCCGGCCTATCCGGTGCCGGCAGGCAGCACCATCGAGGGATTTTTGCGCGAGGAGTCTGAGCGCGGGCTTGAGGCGCGGCTGACCCAGGCCCAGGCGAAGCAAGGCGCGGCACTCGACGTGAAGGGCTACGCTGACCGTCTGGAGCTCGAACTCGGCGTCATTTGCAGTATGGGATTCGCCGGCTACTTTCTCATCGTGGCGGACTTCATCCGCTGGGCACGCGAGAACGGTGTACCCGTGGGCCCGGGCCGCGGTTCGGGAGCCGGTTCCTTGGTGGCCTACGTCCTGGGTATCACCGATCTCGATCCCATCGAGCACGATCTGCTGTTCGAACGCTTCTTGAATCCGGAGCGTGTGTCCATGCCGGACTTCGATGTGGACTTCTGCATGGAAGGCCGCGACCGGGTTATCGAATACGTTGCGAAGAAATACGGCCGGGAACGCGTTTCGCAAATCATCACCTACGGTACCTTGGCGGCGAAGGCCGTGGTGCGCGATGTCGGCCGGGTTCTCGGCCACAACTACGGCTACGTCGACAAGATCGCGAAGCTCATTCCTTTCGAAATCGGCATGACGCTGGATAAGGCGTTGGAGCAGGAAGAAGAACTGCGCCGCTTGCACGAAAGCGATGAGGAAGTGCGCGAGTTGATCGAACTCGCCCGCTCGCTCGAGGGCCTGGCGCGAAACGCCGGCACGCACGCCGGCGGCGTGGTCATCGCACCGTCGGTGCTCACGGATTTCACACCGCTGTACTGTGAAGAAGGCAGCAACACGCCGGTCACGCAATTCGACAAGGACGACGTCGAGGCCGCCGGCCTGGTGAAGTTCGATTTCTTGGGGCTGCGCACGCTCACCATCATCGATTGGGCGGTACGCGACATCAACACGGAGCGTAAACGCGCGGGCGAATCTGAGTTGGTGGTGACCGCGCTCCCCATGGACGATGCGGCCACCTATCAGCTGCTCAAGAGCTTCAAGACCACCGCAGTGTTCCAGCTCGAATCCCGCGGCATGAAAGATTTGATTCGCCGCCTGCAGCCGGATCGCTTCGGGGACATCGTGGCGCTGGTGGCGCTGTTCCGACCGGGGCCGCTGCAGTCCGGCATGGTGGACGATTTCATCGCGCGCAAGCACGACACCACCGGCGCGGCCATCGATTACCTGCATCCGGATTTGAAGCCGGTGTTGGAAGCCACCTACGGCGTGATCTTGTATCAGGAACAGGTGATGCAAATCGCACAGATCCTGGCGGGCTACACGCTGGGAGGCGCGGATCTGCTGCGCCGGGCCATGGGCAAGAAGAAGGCCGAAGAGATGGCCAAGCAGCGATCGATCTTCGTGAGCGGCGCCGTCGGGCGTGGCGTACCCGAAAGTCAGGCCACGATGATTTTCGATTTGATGGAAAAGTTCGCCGGGTACGGTTTCAACAAATCGCACTCCGCGGCCTACGCGTTGCTGTCCTATCAGACTGCATGGTTGAAAGCGCATTATCCCGCCGCCTTCATGGCCGCGGTCCTGTCCTCCGATATGGACAAGACCGACAAGGTGGTCACGCTCATCGACGAATGCGCCAGCATGAGGTTGAAAGTCGAGCCGCCGGATGTCAACGAGTCGATGTACGCCTTCAAGGTGTCGGGCCCGAAAAGCATTCGTTATGGCATGGGCGCCATCAAGGGGGTGGGCGCTTCAGCCGTGGAAGCCATCATCGAGGAGCGCACCGCCAACGGTCCCTTTCAGAGCCTTCCGGATCTGTGCCGCCGAGTCGATTTGCAGCGGGTCAACCGGCGCGTGTTCGAGGCGATGATTCGCTCGGGCTGCTTGGACCGCATCGGAGCGAACCGGGCATCGCTGACCGCGGAACTGGATCGCGCCGTGCATTTGGGCGAGCAGAACTCCCGCGCCATGAGCGTGGGTCAGGTGGACCTCTTCGGCTTGAGTACCGCAACAGAGACCAAGATAGAGGATTGGACCGAAGCCGAGCGGCTGGCGGGGGAGCGCGAGACTTTAGGGTTGTTCCTGACCGGCCATCCCATTACGCCTTATGAGCCCGATTTGAAGTTTCTGGTGGGCCAGCGCTTGGTGGACGTGGGTGGGCCCAAGCCGGCCTCGAAGCCGCCCGGACCCAATGGCGAGCGCGCCTGGACGGCGGGTAAACCCGCCACCGTGGCCGGTCTGGTGCTCGAAATCCGCCGCAGGCCCAACCGCGTCACCTTGATTCTCGACGATCGCACGGCCCGTCTGGAAGTCAGTCTGTACGAAGAAACTTTCCAGCAGCACCGCGACATTATCGTCAAGGACGCCATTCTCGTGATCGACGGGACGCTGCGCTACGATGACTTCATCGAGGGGTGGCGCCTGCAGGGGAAGACTCTGATGGATATCGACCGTGCCCGCGAGCGTTTCGCACGGCGGCTGTGGCTGCGCTGGCCGGAGGCTTTCGATGGGACTGCCGGAATGAACCGATTCGAAGATATGTTGAAACCCTCCCTGAGGGGACCGTGTGCGGTGAGCGTGGTGGTCAGCCGCCCCGATTACACCGGGCGGGTCAACCTCGGCAACGCCTGGTCGGTTCGCCCGACCCGAGAGTTGCTCGATAAATTGTCCGCATTAGTCGGACGCGATGGCTGGTATTTAGTGTATGGTCCGCGAAATGATGCCCGCGGCGAGGAATCCACTGTATGGCAAT